>Ga0116223_10002294_pt1 | contig 18195 bp, 14 predicted proteins | sample Sb_taG_3_FD_90092 | JGI IMG/M metagenome (GOLD analysis project Ga0116223, IMG submission 90092) | Peat soil microbial communities from Weissenstadt, Germany - Sb_50d_a_PC metaG | ecosystem: Environmental > Terrestrial > Soil > Wetlands > Peat | place: Germany: Weissenstadt | collected 2010-09-21 | reverse complement strand
GAGGGGTGGGAAGCCCGGTAAGCCAGCGCATAAGCTCGCTCTGGCCCGCGTGCGCGGAAAATTGCCGCAGATTAATGACCTCCGCGCCGACCGGGACATCCTCGCCGTGGATGCGCACCGTTTTCGCGCCTTCTTCTAGCGCACGGCCGCGCGTGCCTTCCGCCTGGAACCCGGCCAGGAGGATCGCGTTCTTGCGGTCCGGCGCGAGGCGCGCGATGTGATGCAGGACGCGCCCGCCGGTGGCCATGCCGCTCGCGGAAATGATGATGGCTGGGGTCCGCACATCGTTGATCTTTTTCGAGTCGTCGACCGTGCGCATGTAGTGCACGGTGTGCGCGTCGAGTGGATTTCCTTTTTTTTCTTCCTCTGTAAAGGTGAGATCGTGGTCTTCGTGGTGGCGCAAATATAAATCGGTCACGCTGATGGCCATCGGACTGTCCACATAGACGGGCAGATGCGGGATGCGGTTGGCGTCCTCGAGCTTGCGGATGATGTACATGATCGATTGCGTGCGGTCCACGGCGAACGCTGGAATCACAATTTGTCCGCCGCGTTTGGCGACGCGATTGACGACTTCCGCCAGCGCGTCTTCCTGCGAGCCGGCAGGGTGATCGCGATCCCCATAGGTGGATTCGCACAGCAGCACGTCGCAGCGCGGTGGCGCTTCCGGATCTTTCAGGATGACCTGATCGTAGCGGCCGATGTCGCCCGAAAAGAGCACCACTATTTTCTTCCCATTTTCGGTGATCGTCATCTCCAGGCTGGCTGAGCCGAGAATGTGCCCCGCGTCGTGCGGGCGCACCGTGAATTGCGGAGAGATAGTGAAGGAATCGGCGCGCGGAATCTCCTGCAGCGCCTTCAGCACCGGAGCGACGTCTTCCGATGTGTAGAGCGGCAAGGGTTTTGCGTGTTTGCTGTATCCGCCGCGTCCGGCTTTTTCGGCATCTTCTTCCTGCAAATGCGCGGAATCCGCGAGCAGGATGTTGCACAACTCGATCGTCGCCGCGTCGGCATAGATCGGGCCGTGGTATCCGTCGCGCACGAGTCGCGGCAAGTACCCCGCGTGGTCCAAATGCGCGTGCGTCAGAACGCACCAGTCGAACGTCGCTGGTTTTTCTGGAAGAGGATTCCAGTTGCGCAGACGCAGTTCCTTCAGCCCTTGAAACAGGCCGCAATCCACCAGCAGCCTTTTGCCTTCGGCCTCCACCAGATATTTCGAGCCCGTAACGGTTCCGGCCGCGCCAAGAAATGTGAGTTTAGGCATAGGGCTGTCATTCTAATGGAAGTGAGGACAGTAGGACAGCCACTCTTGGCTGTCCGCGTACGTCCTGCTACGACATCAAGGGACAGCCAAGAGTGGCTGTCCTACCAACAACTGCCCGCACGCATCACAGTGGAATTTCATCGATGGATTCGTTAAGATGATTTTTGCGGTCTGCCAAACCGCCGGCAGTTCGATTTGCACCGAGACGGGCGTGTAGCTCAGCTGGGAGAGCGCATCCATGGCATGGATGAGGCCGCAGGTTCGATCCCTGTCACGTCCACCAATTTTCAAATCAACAAAGCCACGAAGAATGAGAGAGCGTCCCGCAGAAGCATCCTAAGCGTGTCTTAACAAATGTGTTTTGGTGTTGCGCATTGCTGCCGCAAATTGTCTTCAGTTGCGCACGTTACTGCACACTCATATGCCGAATTGATTGTAAGCCACGAGTTTGTAACACTTTCCTTTATGTGGATGGTGGAACTCCGCATGCACCGGACGAATGGATGCGCTCATACTATTGCCTGCTAATTGCTAATATAGTTGTTATGGTGCCATTGAATTCGCCCACATTAGCCCGCGTTTTCAAACTAAATCATATACTAACCTTGCTAGTATATCTCATGTTGCTAATCTTGAACTACGCGATCATGCGGAAGATCGCTCGACAACGCGGAACTTCAACCGCATTCCTTGAAATTGGTCTGTGGGTCTCTTGGGTGGCTGGCCCCTTCATAACAGCAGATTTCTTCCTGCTTGCGTTTATTCGCCTCTTAGAGAGAGATTTTGGTTCGATGAACAGGTATCTTTCCACGCCCATCCTTATTGGTTTCACGTGGCTTACGGTGCGCAAAGCAGAACGCGAGGGTTGGGAGAAGGTCGACCCCAAAGGCCCCGAGTCGTTGAGCGATGCTCTCGGAAAATAGTCTGAACTCACTCAAACCTTGATATGTCATCTTATCGGAATGATGAAATCGGGAAGGTCGTAGGTTCGATCCTTGTCACGTCCACCAATTTTCCAGTTCCACGCTCTCCGCGGCAAGGTGACGGTGAATATCTTTGAGAGCCGCTTGGAAGGCCTCCTCTTTTTGTCATTCCGAGCGAAGCGAGGAATCTCTCTTTCTTGGACTCAAATCTGAGAGATTCCTCGCTTCGCTCGGAATGACAAAATAGGCTACTTTTTCCGTACTCTGCAAAGCCGAATAACCTGCCTCCGGTTTCCTGAACTTAAATAATTTATTCCAGAACTTTGGCAGCGAAGCTGGAGATCGCGTCGTCTTCCACGCTGTAAGTAATCTCAATCGGATTGCAGCATACTTCGCAATCCTCGACGTAAGTCTGCCGGGGCACCGAAAGGTCCAGCACCATCGAAATTTCTTCTCCGCAATAGGGACATCTGAAAAAATGTTCCACTGGAATAGCACTCTCGCGGGAAAACACTGGTACTGGACGCTCTAACCGTCATTCCTCGCGTTCTTGCCGCTATGACCAGCCCCGGTCGCCGAGGCTCCTAGCGCATGGCAGCGTCGTAATAACTGGAATCGTAGTATTTCAACGGATCGACCAAAACCTTCTTAGCGTTCGCATAGCGACTTCGCAAGGCAAGGACCGTCCGCATCCCCTCCGTGTTCACGCGCGCCTTTCGGAAAAAGCCATCCTTTGGATCGAGAAGCTCATCGTAGGTGCGCTCGGCTAACTCGGGAGACATTTTGACATTGTTCAGAAGGATTGAGATCGCTTCTTCGCGGTTCGCTTTGTCGTGGAGCCAATCGATTGCCTGAGCGTAGCCGCGAATGAAGGCAATTACCTTGGTTCTGTTCTCTTTGGCCCAGGAGGAGCGGGTTGCTGCGACATTGTCTTGATACGGTCCAATCACCTGGATCGCTCGCGCCAGCTCATTGAAATGCTGCTCGCTGGCGAGAAAGTTAAAAGGCGCCGAGAGCAGAGTTCCCGACTGTTTCCCCTCACGCAGCGAGTCCCAGCGTAGTGTCGTCCCTCCAACTTTTTCGATTTTGTAGTCGCTCTCTTCCAGGCCATTTCTTCTGAGAATGTCGAACAACACGAAGGCATATCCGGTCGTTCGCGCATCCACCGACAAGGTCTTGCCTTTCAAGCCAGCGATCGTCTTGAAGTCTGGCGCGGCTACCAGGCTCAAAAACCCATTGTCGCTGCCCATGAACGCGAAGAATTCGGGTTGAGGTCCGATGGGGGCTGAAGCTTGCGGAGCGAGGAGGAAAAAATTCCAAGAAGCGAGCCGTCGTGGCCGTGGCTGGAAAGCTGGCGGTACTGCTGCATCGGCTGTGGGTAGGCGGAGAGGTGTACGAACCACTGCGCAATAGCCAGAAAGCGATGCGGGAAGTGGCCTAGAGAGTTGCGATCCCGACAGCCGAGCTCAACCGCCGAGTCCAGGTGACTGCGACTAGGTCCTGGGGCCCAACTCTCACCGAATTGGTGAGAGAAGAGGTCGATTCTCAGGTAGCAGCACCTACTGAAACGAGTACATCCAACTTGCACCGAGCAAGTATCGCTCACCAAAGAGTGCGGATGGAAGGATGGCGACAGAGGCGGCCCGGCTCAAACGCAAAACCCCCTGGGAGAAAAAAGAAAAACCGACTGGACACTAACCGGCCTTCTCATGGAAGGACTTATCCAGCTTTCGATGCGGGGGCGGTCCGACAATGCCTTCCGAGTGGGTAATAATCCACCCTGAATGTGGTGTATATTCGGGCGCAGCTTTGTGGCCCAAATGGACTTTCCAGGCCAATGGAGGAAAACTTTCATGCGACAAATTTGCCTAGCATTTGTGCTTGCAGCAGGGATCGCAATGTTGGCATCCATGGGATGGGCCCAGGATGCACCAACCGCAGGTCCTTATAAGGTGTTGAAGACAGCCAAAGTTGGCGGAGAGGGTGGGTTTGACTATATTTCCGCGGACGTCGAGGGCCGTCGTTTGTATGTCCCGCGTACGGGTCCGATGGGGCAACTGACGATCTACAATCTGGATACGCTTGAACCAGCCGGCGCGATTGCTAAAGTTGGCTCCGGCGGCGCTGCAGTCGATCCCAAATCGCACCACGGGTTCTCCACAACGAAGCCGATCACCATGTGGGACTCGACCACTTTGCAAGTGATCAAGACGATTGATGTGGACGGGCGTCCCGACGGGATCATGTTTGATCCCTACAATGAGCGCGTGTGGGTGCTGAGCCACACGCCCCCGCATGCCACGGTGATCGACGCGAAGGAAGGTACCGTGGTTGGTACGCTTGACTTGGGAGGAATGCCGGAGCAGGCGGTAAGCGACGGCAAGGGCACGGTCTACGTGAACGTTGCGGACATGGCCAACATTGCCGTGGTGGACGCGAAGAACATCACCGTTACGGCGCACTACGACCTTAGCTCGAAGGGTGTCAGCAACGGAAGCGGGCTGTCATTTGACGCCAAGAATCATGTCCTTTTTGCGTATTACCGCCAGCCAACACCTATGGTGTTGATTGTGAACGCCACCAACGGCAACATCATTACTACCCTCCCGACTGCCCTGAATGTGGATACCGTCGCGTTCAATCCCGCCACGATGGAAGCGATAAGCACAGCGGGCGGCGGCACGATGGTGTTCATCAAGGAAAACAGCCCCACCAGCTTCACGGTAGAGCAGCGGCTGCAAACCATGGTGGGTGCAAGGACAATGGTCCTGGATACAAAGACGAATCACGTGCTGACCATGGCGTTCGAGTACGGGCCGATTCCGGCTAACGCGCCGCCACCACCAGTAGGACGCGTTCCCCTCGGCCCCCCGGTGCCGGGTTCGTTCTCAATTCTGATGGTGGGCAAGTAGGAGATCGCCTATTGGAGCTGCATCCATTAGAGTAGAGGAATGCTAGCGTTCGCCGGCATTCGGCTAGCGACCCGATAAGCACAAAGTTTTTATCGTTTAGGCGCATTGACACAAAGTTGTCTCGTCAAATATACTGCGCGCAATTTCCAGTTGGGACTCAGCCGCATATCAAACGGGGGAGACTTCGATGCAAATTGGGACATTCACATGGACCAAGGCGTTGGCGGTAGGGATTGGTCTTTTCTGCTGTGCTGGCCTCGCTGGACCACCGAGCCTGCGAGCGCAAGCAACCCCGGTCTATAAAGTCGATCCGTTCTGGCCCAAGCCGTTGCCAAACAAATGGGTCATGCAAGGGGTGCCCGTCCTGGTAGTGGATAAGGACGATCACATTTGGGCGATCAGCCGGCCGCGAGATATCAAACCGGATGAATCAGGCGCTTCTACGACACCGCCACGGACCGACTGCTGCGTTGCGGCACCGGCAGTGTTGGAATTCGACACCGAGGGCAACCTTCTGAAGGGCTGGGGAGGCCCGGGCTATGTGCCCGGCTGGCCGAATCCCAACGAACACGCCCTCCTTGTGGATAAACAAGGAAACGTCTGGCTATCATCAGCGGGGCGTGGGAACGGCATTCAGAAGTTTACGGGCGATGGGAAGTTTCTGTGGGACTTTGGCCATCGGGGACCGGTCCCGCAAGATGGGCAAAACGCGGGACGTTTGATCGAGAATAACCAGCAAACCGACGTTCTCCCGAACGGGGTTTTTTTCTTTGATTTGGACGAAGAAGCTCACGAGCTGTACCTCGTGGACGCGAAGCGCGTTTTGGTATACGACATGGATAATGGCGCATTCAAGCGCGGCTGGGGCGGCCACGGCATACCTTTGAGCGAGATCGACAACGATCCTACTCCGCCGTACGACTGGAAATCGGGACCGCCTCCCGATCAAAAGCAATTCGCCCCCGCGCTGCACTGCGTCCACATTGCGAATGACGGACTCGTCTATATCTGCGAGCGCGGCGACGACAGAGTTCAGGTATTTACCAAGGAGGGCAAATTTGTTTCCAGTTTCTTCGTGCATCCCTCGACGCCGGCTCGCGGTCCAGAATGCGGCGGCCCCGGCAGCACAACATTTGGCATGTGCGGGACCATCTACAATCTCACCTTTTCGCACGACGCGCAGCAGAAGTACGTGCTGATTGCAGACGTCACGAACAACAAGATCTGGATTCATGACCGCAAGGACGGCACCTTAGCGGGCTCGATCGGCGACAACGGCCGTATGGCGGGACAGTTCCATTGGATCGATGCGATCGCCATGGACTCCAAGGGAAACCTTTACACCGGTGAAGTGGATACCGGGAAACGCGTTCAGAAATTCGTCCTGACAAATGGAGACGGGAAGGCCCGGCCGCATCCTCACGACTAACGGGCGCGAACGGGTCAGGAAGTCTGTCCAGTTCCAGGACGAGTTGAGATGTCACTGATCATGAGTACACATGTGAGCGTGATTGACGGGCCGCGTGAGGCACTGATAATTTCCCGCTAAAGTAGTCCTTCCTCTATGAGAACCACATTACTCGTACTGGCAGCTGCGGTTTTTGCAGTTCTGGGTGTAGCCGGTCCGACGTTCGCGCATCAAGGAGCGCGCATTTCGCCTGTGGATGGCAATTCCTAGTCTGTTGAAGTCACAGGCGGACTGTTTTTTGGCGTACATAAAAATGAACAGAAAAAATTCTCCTTGACACCCTGATAGCCAAGAGAGTACAACCGCCACCAAACAGGGATACTTCGAGGGTGCGCTGCCCCTCAATTATTCGGCCCGCAGCGCCAGGCCAGCAAAGTACGAACCCGAGAAAAAGATTTTAGAGTTCGATCCCTCGAGTGGTCAAGGGAAAGAGCAAACCGCACGCATAACCGGAAAACCGGTTATCTCGCTTTGCGTTGCTCTTTGTCATCCGGGATTTCACGAAAGCGCAACTCGGTGGCGCGAAAGCCGCCGAGTGGTCTCGCTAAAGGAGGAAACATGGGTACGTATCGTAAAAGTATACATGCGAGCATGTTCTGGGCCGCGGCATTCCTTTTGGCTGCCATTTCCGTGGCCGCCCAATTGCCAACGGGGACGATCTTGGGTGTGGCCAAAGACGCATCCGGAGCATCGGTGCCGAATGTTACGGTGACGGTCACGAACGTGGACACAGGCTTGGCGCGGGTCGTGAAGACCGGGGAAGACGGTGCCTACCGCACACCGGAACTGGCCGTGGGTCACTATGAAGTGAAAGCCGAGCGCATGGGCTTCAAGACGGGTACTCGAAAGGGCATCACCCTGGAGGTTACCGAACAAGCGGTGATCAATTTCACCCTCGAAGTGGGTTCCACCACGCAAGAGTTGGTGGTGACGGAGGAAGCCTCCGTCGTGAACACCCAGGACGCCACGCTGGGCGGTCTAGTGAACGAGCAAAGCGTAAAAGATCTGCCCCTGAACGGCAGAAACTATGTAGACCTGAGCTTGTTGCAAGCGGGTGTCAACGACGATCGGAACGGCGCCGGGAACGGGGCCACGACGTTCAGCGTCAACGGGGCTGGTGTGCGGTCCAACAATTTTACGCTCGATGGCGCCGTCACCACAACCCAAGAGGGCCGTAACCCAGGCAACGCCGGCAACACCTTGGGCGTGGACGGAATTAAAGAGTATAGGATCATCACCTCCAATTTCTCGGCCGAGTATGGACTGGCCATGGGCAGCCAAGTGGTGGTAGTCAGCAAAAGCGGAACGAACCAGTTCCATGGCGACGCGTTTGAATACCTCCGGAACTCCGCGATGGATGCGAAGAACTTCTTCGACAAGCCCGGCGTGAATATTCCCGAGTTCCAAAAGAACCAGTTTGGCGGCGCGGTCGGCGGCCCGATCAAGAAGGATAAGACGTTCTTCTTTGCCGTCTTCGAGGGACTGCGGCAAAACCTCGGGGTCACACAAAACAATGCTGTTCCGGCAGCGGGATGCCATCCGGCGGATGCGTCTGTTGCAAACAATTATGGGGCCGGTGAAACGATTCTCCCGGCTAATTGTCCGGACATTGTCGGTTCTCCATATGTTACTTCAGCAGATGGATCGGTGGTGCTCAGTCAATACACGGCTGAGGCTCTGTCGCTGTATCCGAACCCCAACTCCCCGGCGGTCGGCAACGGGCTTCCCCATTATCAGTTCGCCACCGAAAACTCGACGAGACAGAACTATGGGCAGATCCGCGTCGACCAGAATTTTACGTCCAACGACTTGCTCTTCGTTCGCTACACGATCGATAACGCCGTGGTCAACACGCCCAATCCCGACATTCTCCTGAACGGCCAAGCGGTGAACGTCAGCCAGGCGAACAACCGGAACCAATACATTACCTTGTCCGAGAACCACATCTTTTCACCAACGGTACTGAATACGGCGCGGCTTTCCTTCAGCCGGACCCGCGTGAATACCGCGGGTGTCGACAAAATCCTGGGTCCTTCCATCACGCCGGGCGAGCCGGCGGGCAACTTTGCCATCGGCGGAGTCAACGGTGGCTCATATACCGAGGTTTCAGCCGGCGCTGTCGTACCGACGTTCGATCTCCAGAACATCTACACCCTGAGCGATGACATTTCCTGGACCAAGGGCAAGCACGCCTTCAAGTTCGGGACGCTGATCAATCGGTGGAATGAGGGAGTCCAGTCCTCCTCCGGGCTTGACGGGCAACTCCAATACGGCGACCTCGCTGGTTTCATGCTGAGCGACGCCACCCTGATCGAGTTTCGCACCCCGGGCTCCAATGGCAACCGCTTTAGCGTCTTTAACACCTTCGGGTTCTATGGCCAGGATGACTGGCGCATTACTCCGCGATTAACCTTGAACTTGGGCTTGCGCTATGAATTCATGACCGTCCCACGCGAAATTAACGGGCGGCAATCCCGGGTTATTAATGACTTCACCGACCCATTCACCATCGGGCCCATCATTGAAAACAACACCAAGCATGACTTCAGCCCCAGAATCGGGCTGGCCTGGGACGTGTTTGGAGATGGAAAGACGTCGCTGCGCGCCGGCACCGGAATTTATTACGACATCGGGAATATCGGGGGCGCCCTGGAACAGGACGTTATCGGGAGCCCGCCGTTTTCGGGACTGAGCGATATTTTCGCGCCTGCAGTGCAATCGTACTGGCCGGTCGTGCTTCCGCTTCCTCCGTCGACGCTGAACACGCCGTCGGACGTCACTCCTCAATTCATCGACTACAACTATAAGAGTCCCTACATGATCCAGTACAACGTCAGCGTGCAGCGGCAGTTGCCGTGGGACATGGGGCTTTCGGTGGGTTATGTCGGAAACCACGGAGTTCACTTGGCCACTATCCGGGAATCGAATCCGATCATCCCCACCTCGTTTGGTCCCTGCGGCGATCCCGCGAGCCTCTGCGTTAACGGCGCAGTGCCGTTCTGGGATACCGCCTCCCCCAACTACCATCCCATCAACCCGAACATGCCCAGCACCATTAACATCGCCACCGCTGCGGCGTCCCGGTACAATGCCCTGCAGATCGTGCTGAACAAACGGACCACTCATGGACTGGAATTTCAAACTTCCTTCACCCACAGCTTGGTGACAGACGATACCCAAGGCGAGGAAAACGTCCGCGATTGCCATGCCGCGGCTGGCCTGCAAGGGGTCTATCCGTTGAAACAGAGTGTGGACAACGGCCCCGCTTGCTTCAACATCCCGAACAACTGGGAGCTCAGCGTCGTGTATCACTTCCCAACTATTGCCGGCAGTGGCTTCCTGCCGAAGGCGGCGAACGGTTGGTGGGTCGGCACAATCGCGAGCGCCCAGAGCGGCGTACCATTCTCGGTGATTACCGCCGATAACCGCTCGAATTCGGGCGTCTTGCAGGGCCAAAATGACCGGGTCAACATAAACACCGCCGCGTTGCTGGCAGCCTATCCTTGCACCTCACAGCCAGGGCAGCCAAAGGCCGGAAACAATCCGTGCCCTTACTACACCCCGGTTGTTTACAATCCCAATACGGTTATCACGGGCAATATCAACCACTGGTACAACGCGGATATGTTCTCGCTCGCGCCGGACTTTCCGACTGCTTTTCCGGGTAGCTGCCTGCCAGCGAATGCGCCTTGCACAATCGGCCAGCTGGGCACCTCCGGGCGCGACATCCTGTACGGGCCGCACACGCGGAATTGGGACTTTTCCATTGTGAAGGATACGAAGCTGGGATTCCTCGGAGAAGCGGGCAACCTGGAATTCCGCGCCGAAATGTTCAACATCCTGAACCATCCAAACTTCGCCACGCCGAGCTCCCTCAATTACGTTGGCGATCCCGGCGATTTGAGCCCGTTCTCGGAAAAAGTTGGAAAGTCGGCGGGGGCAATCACCGCGACGATTCAAACTCCGCGGCAAATCCAGCTCGCGCTGAGAATTGAATTCTAATGTTTGTGGCTTGCAGGGGCCTTCGCCGGGTTCGCTTGGCGAGGGCTCCTGCAAACCAATTCCAGGGAAGATCAGCCGCCGATGAATCGCGCTCCATCAGGAATCTTTCAATGCGGCCAGGATCCGGCATGAACCCTCTTTCATCTTGTTCTGATTCCCGTAGTCCTGTTCTGACCGGTCACAGGACGGTGCATCTCTGGCCGTTTCCTCCTCAAAATTTGAATAGACTCCGGCATGAACGGCGTAACAGATATATAAATTGTTAACTGACGGAAGCTTTAATGTGCCGAAGGCTGGGGAATCGTATGGTGCGCGGGCCGGAGATCCAAGCCGGAAACTCCGGCTTGCAGGTGGGCAATTCCGTTGTCGAAGGCGCTCAGGAGCGGAAAGCAGCCCCGGGCGCGTGAACTGAAAGGTGCGAACATGAAAAACAATTTGTGGCTAGTGCCGGGCATGTTTCTTGCCGCCGCATTTCTGGCAACAGGAACTGCGCAGGCGCAGGTGCCGGCGGATATCGAAGCGCAACTGATCAAAATCGGGCACATCGTCGATCCCGTCTGCACGGCGAAGCTCTACCGCCCGATGATGCCGAAAAACGACATTATGAGTGACGTAACTCCTCTGTACCCTGGGATTACCATCGCGCGTGACGTCTCCTTTGGCCCCAATCCCAAGGATGTCGTGGATATTTTTACCGCCGACCAGGGGCCTGCCTCGCGCCCGGTTTTGATTTACGTTCCCGGCGGCGGGGGTAACAAGATCGAAATGGGAGATAAAGAGGCCTACGCGTTCTTTGACAACATCGTGCGCTGGGCCACCGAAAACGGCATGGTCGGCGTCCTGATGCAGCGCCACGGTCTCGCCCCAGGCGCTCCACCCGATTATTATGCCGGCGCGAAAGACATTTCGGCCATGCTCCAGTGGGTCGAAGCCAACATCTCCAAATATCACGGCAATCCCGAACGCATGTCCATCTGGGCCCACTCGGCCGGCAATGGCCCCCTGGGCATTTACCTGGGCCATCCGGAACTTTACGGCCCCAAGGGCGTAGGCTTCCAGCGCGTCGTCTTTATGTCCGGACAATTTAACATCCTGCGTGAGGATGGGACCAATCCCGTGACGCCGCCGGCGGGCGGTCCGGGTGGCGGCGGAAACCCTGTGGCCAGGGCAGGGCAAGCCTGCGGCGTTACGCCCGGCGGAGCGGGTGGTGGACTAGGTGGGCCAGGTGGTCCTGGTGCCGGAGGCGGTGGCGGCGGGGCCGGTGCTGCGCAGCAGGTTCCACCGGAGGAGTTAATCAAGCGCTCCAGCCTGCCCGTGATCGAGAAGACTAGCGTCAAAATCTTCCTGGCTTCGGCAGAACTCGACCCAGGCGTCGACGGCAAGATCAGCCCATTCAATCAGGCCTTGCACGACGAACTATGCAAGCTCGATGGACCCAAGGCTGCGGACGGCAAGGGGCGTTGCCCGATGCTGCTGTTTGAAAAGGACGAGAGCCACATGTCAGAAGTCTTTTCGATTGATACTCCGGACCAAACCGTGTCTGGCCCAATCCTGAAGTGGCTCCAGAGCAAGGAGTAAGCGGGTCGATGTGCTATCTGCGTGTTTGCTGGTTCAGTGCGAACACTGCTTGGCGCTCATGGGCTTCTGGCTCATGGCGGCGATAAATCTGTAACGGAGACGACTTTTTGGACGTCAAAATACTCTAGGAGGTAATATGGCACATTCTAAAATCAGAGTTGCTTTGCTCGGCAGTGCCTTGTGGATGCTGGCCTTCGTTATGGCCGGACCTGCGTTAGCGCACCACTCGGTTCAAGCGGAGTTCGACGTTCACAAGGTCATTACCATCACGGGGACGGTGGCGAAGGTGGAATTTATTAATCCCCATTCGTACCTCACTGTGGATGTGAAGGATGCCAACGGCAACGTGCAACACTGGGCCTTCGAGATGGGTGGGATTGGCACTTTCCGCAGGGCCGGCATGACCAAGCAGGACCGGGATGACTTCAAGCCCGGGCTTCCCATCACGATCACGGGGTTGGCTGCCAAAGACGGTTCCACTACCGGGCATCTCAGCGAAATGAAGTTTGGAGATGGCCGCGTGTTCAAGTTCGGCGCGGATCCCAACGACAATTAAGCCGTAATAGGCCCGAGATAAGTCTGAGTTGAGCCAGAGATTGGCAGAGAAGGAGCTCCCTCATGAGAGTTCACTTGAGTTGTAGCTGGAGGATTGCTGTCGCAGCTGTGTTATGCCTGATCCCGGCGGCGCTTATCGCCCAAATGCCGCCGTCAGACTACGCAAAACAGGCCGCTTCTGCTCCCACCCCGCGGACACCGGATGGACATCCGGATTTCACCGGGCTCTGGAATGGAGCGGGGGACGGCCTAGTCGGGACCAGAAATCAAATGACCAACGCAGGTATCGATATTCAGAAGGGTTTCTCCAAGGATATACACAGCGGTGCGATGATTGCGACCTTCGTCCCGGAGGGACGTGGGACCGGTATTGGTCCCGACAGGGGCACGGCCGCCAACGGCGAACGGGACAATGCGCTTCTACGCCGGATCGGCTCCAACAAGCCTCTCTATAAGCCCGAATACTGGGACAAAGTAAAGGATTTGGACGCCAACACCAATACGGCAGACCCTTCCATGATGATGTGCATGGCAGCCGGTATGCCGCGCGTGGGCGTTCCAGCCCAGATCGCCCAGACCCCCACGCAGATGGTCTTCCTCTATCCGGGTCAGGGCGGTTTAATTTCGACCCAAACCACCTATCGCCAGATCCTTACCGACGGCCGCCAGCACACGGCCCCGGATGACTTGGACGACACTTGGAACGGAGAATCCATTGGCCACTGGGAAGGCGATACGATGGTCATCGACACCGTCGGAATAAACAGCATCAGTTGGATGGACCAGGTTGGAGGTTATTTTCATAGCAACAAGATCCATGTGATCGAACGGATCGAACGCCACGGGAACACCTTGATCTGGCAAGCGACCGTCGAGGATCCGGAAGTGCTTCTGAAGCCCTGGGTAATGAATCCGCGCGTAGCGCTCCTTAATCCGAATCCCAAAGCCGTGCTGCCGGAATCGCCGCCTTGCAGCGAAAGAGATCTGGCTCACACGGTTACCATGGAGCATCACTAGAACTCTGTTTCCACACGCTGTGCCCGGAGGTTGCCAATTAGCCGTCATGCCTACTAAAGAGCACTGGATGAAGATGTGGATGATCGCAGCAGTGCTGGCGATTGTCTTTCAGAATGCCGGCGCGCAGCGGCCGCCGGCTCAAGCCAAGCCAGACACGGCCGGTGACACCTCCGACGTCGCCAAAACCCTCAGAAATGCGGCGAACGCTTTGGGCATGATCCGCGGCCAGGTCCCGCAATTCGATGCCATCAATACTTTGGAGTTTTGGGGCAGCGGCACCACGAACGCCTTCGGTCAAGCTTATAAGGCCGGCGGACCTTGGCCGGCATTCAAGACCGAATATCACGTCGCACTAAGTTATAACCCGCCCTCAATGCGGGTGGAGATGACTCGGTCAAACCCCGACGGACTCATCCAGGGTGGCGGAGGCCTGCCCCTGGCGGCCCCGCAGCACACCATTCAGACAGTCAGCATGAAATATGCCTGGAATGAATCCGAACTAGGCGCCGGTCTGGAGCCGGGACGGGGAACCGCGACCCCAGCCATGGCTGCGGTGAACGATCGGCTTCTCCAGCTCGCGATCCTTCCCTACGGTTTTGTCAAGGCCGCCCTGGCTGCCGGCAGCGAGGCCAAAGTATCGAACGAGAACGGGGCCACGGTCATTACCACTCTCCTGCAGGGGGAACTCGCCGGCATTACAGCCAAGGGGACGCTCGACGAAAAGAACCGGGTGGCTAAGGTCGAGACCCGGACCGACGACCCCGTGCTCGGGGACATGGTCACGGAAGCGGATTATACCGAATATGCCGATCTGGGAATGATCGCCACCGACGTTCAACTCCCCGGCCACATCGTCCAGAAACAGGGTGGGTTTCCCGTGCTGGATATCCGGGTGAATAAGGCGGACCTCGACAATCCGTATCTGGTCTTCCCAGTCCCCGATAACGTGATGAAAGCGGTCACTGATGGGCCACCGCCCGTCAAGGTTGATACGGCCAAGGTGGCGGATGGCGTCTATTACTTGACCGGCGGCACGCATCACAGCGTGGCCGTGGAGTTCAACAACTATGTCGCGCTCGTCGAATGTCCGCTGAACGACAGTCGCTCACTCGCGGTGGTGGAAGCGGTCAAGAAGGCCATTCCGAACAAACCGATCAAGTATGCCATCGTTACGCACAACCACTTCGACCATACCGGCGGCGTACGCGCATGCGTGTCCGAAGGCGCTACGATCATTGCCCAGGCCGGGAACTTGCCTTACTTTCAAGAGGTTCTGGCATTGCCTCACACCATCAAGCCGGACAAAGAAGCGCAGGTTAAAAAGAAGCCGGTGCTCGAAGCGGTGGCCGAGAAGCGCGTCCTCACGGATGGGAAGCAAACCCTGGAACTCTACCACCTCGCGGGAACTAATCATTCAGATACTATGTTGATTGGTTACCTACCGAAGGCTAAAATTCTCATCGAAGCCGATGTGTGGAATCCCGCGCCTCCAAATGCGCCGCCGGTTCCGGCATCGAAAGAAAACGTGAATCTTTACGAGCAAATCAAGAAGCTGAATCTCAACGTCGAGCAGATCACGCCGATTCACGGCCGGCTCGTGACGATCGACGATCTTGCCAAAGTGGTCGAGAGGGTTTCCGGAAACTAGGGCCTCACGAGAACGCGCCAAGCTGCGCGCTCTCGGTTCGGGCGCCCGGCACGCCTCCCACCCTCCCACACGTTCGTAAACCGGACCAGATCGCCTCGCTGCCATGTTGCTCGACTGGAAGACGGACACACCGTCCCCGCCGTCGAAAGGCTTGAAAGGTTCACTCGCGCCCTTATATTCCGGAAGCGCTCTTCCCGGTCTGTTGGCTCGCGCAAGATTTCAATCGTGCAGTGAACTCCAGCCGCGAGCAATACGTGCGGTTGTGGTTGGAGTTTCGGCCAATCTAAGTTCTGAATTGCGGGAGAAACGCGAGAGCGTTCTCACGATCAATGAGTTTGAGATCCTCGGTGGTCAAGACGCCGCACTCCTTCAGGCCCTTGACGTGCTCCGCAAGCGTGCGGGCCGGGTAATCGGTGCCGAACACGATTTGCGACATGGGAACCGCTTTGGTCAGCGCCGACATCGCAGGAGGATTATATACCTGCGAAGTGTCATAGTAGTACTTGGCCGCCGCCCCGGCAAACCCTTGCGGGAACCTCGCCGCGAGTTTCGGTGACTTGGCCATGCCTGTAAACCGCTCCATCAGGAACGGCATCGTGCCTCCGCCATGGGAAAAGATGATGCGCACGTTCGGATAGCGCTCCTGTGACCCGCCAAAAATCAGCTGCGCGATCGCGCGGGTCGTGTCGGTCTGCCATTCGATCGCTCCGTCATTGATGCCGGGGATCAGGTTTTTGCAGCAGTTCGCCGTGATCGGGTGGGTAAATACCACGGCCTTGCGCCGGTTGAGTTCCTCAAAAACCGGATTGAACGCCGGATCGCCGAGCCATTTGTCGCCATAGTTCGTGTAAAAGCCGACGCCGTCAACCTTGAGCGTGTCGTAGACGTACTCGATCTCGCGGAGGGTCACATCGATATGCGGCATCGGCATCATGGCAAACACGCCGAACCGGCCGGGATGGTCCTGGGACAAGCGTGCCGCGTATTCATTGCAATCGTGCGCCAAGTGGTCAACGATCGTGGGGTCATAATGTGGTGGAATCGAAGCCATCGCCACGGCCACACCGGCCGCGTCCATCTCCTCGAGCGCTTTCTCGGGAGTCCATTTTGCGAACCCTCCGAGGGCGTCAGCACCTACCGCCTTGATCAAAGCCGGGGGTGTAATGTGATTGTGGACATCGATCCGGCCGCTCTTTTTATCACCGGTCGGCGGAGCCACTTGTGCGATCAAAGCGTTCACCGGAAGCATCGCGCCGGTTCCGACCGCTGCTAACGATTTCAGAAAATCACGGCGCGAAGCGCCAGAAACGGTGCAGTTTTCCCGGGACAGAACTGTAGACGAGTTTTCAAGCCTATCCGAAGTGAGATGCTTCATGGCCGCTCCTTTTTTGTCAATTCAAGTTCCGGTCAGATTTGTTCCCTCATTTGGGACAGCCGATGGTTTGGATCTGTGCTTCTTCTCTCGTAGTTTTCTGACGAGACCTATTTTCCCTCACCTCGGTCATAGCGCCGGCGGCCTGAATCTCCCGGCGGGGTCGCACAGGTCACTTTGGCGTATCCAACTTAAGTGGCACGCTAGTGCGCAGCCACTTTCTTGATATTCTCGGGAACTGGAAAGACCAGATATGGATTGTTGGCGTCCAGCATCTTCACACGGATGTCCAGGACTGGATGCCCACTCCGTTTCCGAACGATATGACCGGGAGACTTAACATCGGTCGCGATCTCTCCATGATCCGCGTAGTCGGTATATTCCGTTTCAGTATTCAAGTCGCTGAGCGCCGGATTTTCGGATCTGGTCTCGACTTTCGCAACCTCATTCTGGGCATCCAGCGTCGCCTTTACCATGACGTTAGCCAGTTGTTCGCTGAGAGGAAACGTAATGACCGTCGTCCCTTTCTCGGTCGAGACCTTGGTCTTGTCGCCAGCGGCCAGGGCAGCCTTTATGACCCCGTAGGGTAGAATCCAGAGTTGCAGAAGGCGATTGTCGACTGCGGCCATGGCTGGAGTCGCGGTACCCTTTCCCGGAACCAATCCCCCACCAATTTCGGACTCATCCCAGGCGTATTTATCGCGTACCACTTCAATCGTTTGCTGCGGCGCGGCGCCGCCCTGAGAAGGCGCGCCGGAACTTGTGCGCGTCAGTTCAACGCGCATGGCGGGCGGATTGTAACCGAGGGTGGCGTGATATTCGGTTTTAAACGCCGGCCCTGGTTCGCCAGGTTTGCTTGCTTGGCTCAGGCCGTATGTAGTGCCGCTGCCCCAAATCTCCATCGTGTTAATCACATCGACTTCGGGGAGCCGTTGGCCTCCTACTCCCGACCATCGGGCAAGGCCTAGAGCTTCGGCCGCAACCTTCAGAGTCTTTGCAACTTCGGAGGTATTAAGTTTAGCTGCGTCATCCGCGGCTCCCGCAGCCGAGGGCTTCGAGCTTTGCCCAGCGGCAGCCTGGAAAGCAAGTGCCGCAAAAGCCGTGATCACGACGGCCCTTTTTGCTAACACTTTTATCATTGTTGCTCGCATAGGCAAGGCGCCTCCTGGTGCATACTCCCGGGAACCGAGGGTGACGAACTTTATTTTAGTGATGTTCTTTGGTGACCACGTGAGCGAAATCTCTTTCGCTGCAAGGCAGCGATTCCGACAGCACCGCCTTGGAATCAGGATTCAGGAGTGCTATGCGCGGAGTCGTTGTCCAGGGCTCCAACAGCACGTCAGGATCCTCCACAGTCGCCGTCCAAGTGAGAGTGTTGCCGTCGCGGTGCAAGCGTTCGATGACATGCATGTTTTCGCTGTGGAAGTAGCCGCCGAGCTGGTCAAACCAACTGGTG
>Ga0116223_10002293_pt1 | contig 18198 bp, 12 predicted proteins | sample Sb_taG_3_FD_90092 | JGI IMG/M metagenome (GOLD analysis project Ga0116223, IMG submission 90092) | Peat soil microbial communities from Weissenstadt, Germany - Sb_50d_a_PC metaG | ecosystem: Environmental > Terrestrial > Soil > Wetlands > Peat | place: Germany: Weissenstadt | collected 2010-09-21 | reverse complement strand
GGTCGCGCCTGTCGCCGCCGCCCACGAGTCGAGATGGCCGCCCACCATGACCACCTCATCTTTCCGCTTGGGATCAGTGCCGGGAATTTCGGCGATGGTATCGAAGCCATGCTCATGGTCATCGAAGTACTTAACATCGACATTCATTTCAATGCTAACCGGCACATTGGCTTTGAGCAGCCGATAAACGCGTCCGTAGTTTTCTATCGCCGTCACCACTACGGGAAGGGGATTGGCGTGATCGCGCTTGTAGGCGGACCTTCCCAGACCGCCGTCGTCGAAGATGGTGCCGCCGGAGCCGCCGCTGTCGCGGCCGTCGCGGCTGGGAAGAATAATCGCCAGCGCATGCTCCGAGGCCAGAAACTTTCCGGTCTTATCGAGCAGGGCCGCCCGCTTTATATATTCCTGCATCCTGTCTGAGAAAGCCTTCTGCTTTTCCAGGGGGAAATCGGCAGTCTTGGCGAGATCCTTGTCGTCCATGCGCGTAAACAGGGGCTTATCCACCGGATTCACCTCGCGCATTTCTCCCAGCAGAACGATCTTCCCGGCCAGCTTGCCTTTGTACTTGTCGAAATCTTTCTCGTCCTTGATATCAATCCAAATGGCTTGGCCATTGACTGCGCCGTTGGTGGAAGGCGACCAGGGTGCGGCTTGGGCAATAAAAACAGCCGTGTCCGGCGACGTCATCCGTACCCAGGTGTTGAGCTGCTGCCAGCCCATGCCAAACTCACCCCAGTCTTCGAGATGGGCGTTGCTGCAACCCATCGCCGCCAATTGATTGCGCGTCCACTCGTTGGCCCGGCGCAGGTTGGGTGAACCGGTAAGGCGCGGGCCAATGCCATCCATCCGAGCGGATGCGAAGTCCATCACGTGCGAATGGGTCAGGCCTTCGTCGCGAATGCGCTGGTACATGGTGTAGTCGAGATTTTCTTTTGCAGGCTGCGGCAGTTCGTACGATGGCTTGTCAGCTTCGGGCGGCGCTGCCTTCTCTTTGTTCTTGTCGGCGGCAGAGATGGACAGTGGCAGAACAAAGCAGAGAAACAATGCAAATCGAACTCTGAAAAAGCTATGGAATCGCATGAATCGGTCTCCCTCGGAAAAAGTTCCAAAGCAGAGTAGCAGATATGGGCTGAACTAAATAGCTACCACGAAGCGCTGGGGAAACATGCGTTAAAGGTTCCAATCAGAGACATTCGACGCAGCTACGGTACTCCGCGACCTTGAGATGTGGGCTTCTCCACTTCTCCCACATGTCTGATTTAGAATGTTAGGAACTTCGCGCGCAGAACCCGCGTACTATCCAACAGGACAAGTATGGAACTGAAAATTGAAGGTCTTTCCAAGACATATGCCAACGGTGTGAAAGCGCTGAACAGCGTTTCACTCACCATCCCGCACGGAATGTACGGGCTGCTTGGCCCGAACGGGGCGGGCAAGAGCACGCTGATGCGGATCATCGCAACCCTGCAAGAAGCCGATTTGGGGAGCATGCGGTTGGGAGATCTCGATGTTCTCCAGCAGAAGGATGAGGTGCGCAAGCTCCTGGGCTACCTGCCGCAGGAGTTCGGTGTATATCCGCGGATTTCGGCGCAGGACATGCTCGATCACCTCGCGCTCCTGAAGGGCATCGGTGGCTTCAGGCAGCGGAAAGAACTGGTCGAATCCATGTTGAAGCGGTGCAATCTTTACGATCTTCGCAAGAAAGCTCTAACCAGTTTTTCCGGCGGCATGCGGCAGCGCTTCGGAATTGCCCAGGCGCTGATCGGCAACCCGCATCTGCTGATCGTGGACGAGCCTACGGCCGGTCTCGATCCCGGAGAGCGCAACCGCTTCTACAACCTCTTGGCCGAGGTTGGAGAGCAGGTCATCGTCATACTTTCCACGCACATCGTGGAAGACGTAACCGACCTTTGCACCAAGATGGCCATCATTCACGAGGGGCGGGTGCTGTATGAGGGCAAGCCCGAGGACGCTGTCGCGCAGCTGAAAGACCGGGTCTGGCAACGCTCCATCGCTAAAGCCGACCTGCCCGGCTACGAGCAGCGTTATCGCGTGATCTCCAACCGTCTCGTGGGTGGCCGTCCTCATCTTCATGTCCTGAGCGCCCAGGCGCCGGAGGACGGGTTCGCACCCAGTGCCCCCGACCTTGAGGATGTCTTCTTCACTTGTATCCGCGGGTGGAACTGAGAGCCGACATGTTCCTGCACATTGCTTGGTTCGAAATCCGCTACTGGCTGCGCTCGTGGATGCTCTGGATCTTCACCCTGATCGTTGCGGCCATGATCTTTGGCGCGGCCAGTTCCGACCACATCCAGGTCGGCGGAGCGCTCAGCAACACCTACCGCAATGCGCCGTACGTAATCGAGAACTACTATGCGATCATTGGGCTGCTTACGCTGCTGATGGTTACGGCCTTTGTGAATTCGGCGGCCGCGCGCGACTTCAGCCACAACACCTATCAGATCATCTTCACCACTCCGCTCAACCGCCGCGACTTTCTTCTCGGACGATTCTTCGGAGCGACCCTGGTGTCCGTGATTCCGATGCTCGGGGTTTCCATCGGAATCCTGCTTGCGAAATACATGCCCTGGGTGGAACCGGAGCGCTGGGAACGCATCATCTGGAGCGCCCATCTGAAAGGGATTCTCGTCTTCGCGGTGCCCAACGCCTTCTTCATGGCCGCGATTCTGTTCACCATCGCGGTGCTGGCGCGAAATGAGATCGTCTCGTTTATCGGAGCATTGCTGCTTCTCACCGGCTACGGCGTTTCGGCTGCCCTGTTGAGCGACATTGAGCGCGAGCACATCGCCGCCCTGCTCGATCCGTTCGCCATTCGTACCTTTGCCCTCGCCACCAAGTACTGGACCGTAGCCGAGAAGAACTCAATCTCAATGGGCTTGAGCGGACTGATGCTCTGGAATCGACTGCTGTGGATCGCGGTTGGAGTGCTTTTCCTAATCTTTGCCTATTACCGGTTCAGTTTCGCCGAGAGGCGTCAAAAGGCTCGCAAGACACAAGAGGTTCCGCAACCCACAGCGGCGTCGGTTGTTCTTCCCACGGTCACGTCCAGAGCCAGTTCCTGGGAGATCTATCGCTCTTCCGTCAAGATTCACCTCGTGGGCATCTTTAAAGGCGCCGTATTTATCGTGGTCCTGCTGGCGGGCCTGCTGAATTGCGTGCCGACAATGGTTATGAGTGCGCGGGAGGGATACGGAAACAATACGCTGCCCGTCACCTATTGGTTGCTGGAGATGATCGCGGGCACACTGTACCTGTTTCTGATTGGGCTAATCACGTTTTACGCGGGCGTACTGATCTGGAAGGATCGCGATGCCCACATGGACGAGATTACCGATTCGCTCCCGGCGCCGGAGTGGATCTCGTACGCGGCCCGCTTCACGGCGCTGGCCGCCATGGTGATGCTGGTGCAGTTCCTAGCCCTGGTTAGTGCAGTCATTATTCAGACCAGTTACGGGTACCATCGCTATCAACTGGGACTCTATCTCAACCAGCTCTTTGTGCGCGATCTCGCACTCTTTTTCTTTCTTGGAGTCCTGGCCTTCTTTATCCACGCCCTGTCGCCCAACAAGTATGTTGGCTATTTCGCGTATGTCGCTTTTCTGATCGTCAATCTTTTTGTCTGGACGCCGCTCAACGTATCTTCAAACCTGGTTCAATTCGGAGGCACTCCAAACGTTACTTACTCGGATATGTTCGGCGATGCGCCGTATATCACGGCCTGGCGTTGGTTCGCGATGTACTGGATTCTGTTCTGCGGCCTCCTTGCCATCGCCACCGTCATGTTCTGGCCGCGGGGCAAGCAAGGCCGCTGGGCCGAGCGCTGGCGGATCGCCCGTCTCCGCTTTTCCACCCCGTGGCCGGCGCTTGCTCTAATCTGCCTGGTGTCGTTCGCCGCGACCGGGAGCTGGATTTTTTACAATACCAAAGTCCTGAACACTCTGATTGGACCCAAGGATCAGTTGGCGCTGCAGGCGGATTACGAGAAAAATTACAAGCAATTCGACAGGCTGCCGCAGCCGCGCATCGGCAACGTCAACAAATACTGGGTTGATATCTTCCCCGAGACACGCAACATGACGATGCGCCTGCAGGAAGAACTTTATAACCCGTATCCGCAGCCGCTGACTGAAATCCATTATTCCGTTGACCGGCGGTATGACACCGACATCCAGATTCCCGGCGCGACGCTGGCCAAGAACGATACCCGGTTGTCTTATCGCATTTACCACTTCACGCCCCCGCTCCAACCGGGCGAATCGCGCACTGCCGTCTTTACCATCAAGAGCAAGAATCGCGGATTCGAAGACTCTGTCAGCAATGTGGAGATCACGCAGAACGGCACCTTCTTCAACAACACAGTCGCTCCGGGAATTGGTTACGACACCGGGCGCGAACTGACTGATCCGAACGACCGTCGCAAATACGGTTTAGGTGAGCAGGCGCTGATGCGGCCATTGGAGCGCAATTGCACCGACGATTGCATGGACAATTATGGCCGGGGTCATGCGGATTTTACCGACCTGGAAACGGTGATCAGCACCTCTCCCGACCAGATTGCGATTGCGCCTGGGTCGCTGGTGCGAGAGTGGCGCGAGAACGGACGGCGCTATTTTGACTACAAGCTTGACCATCCGGCGCTTCACTTCGTATCGTTCATGTCGGCCCGTTACGAGGTGCAACGCGAAGAGTGGAATGGCATCAAGCTCGAGGTCTACTACGACAAGAATCACCCGTGGAACGTGCCGCGGATGATGAAATCGCTGAAGAAGTCCCTGGAGTATTACACGCAGAACTTCGGCCCGTACTACCACAAGGAAGCGCGGATCATCGAGTTTCCGCGGGTCGCGCAGTTTGCGCAGGCGTTTGCCGGCACGATGCCGTATTCCGAATCCATCGGGTTCATCGCCAACTTGAATCATCCCGACGACATCGATATGGTCTATTACGTCGTGGCGCACGAGATGGGGCACCAGTGGTGGGCGCACCAGGTGATAGGCGCCGACATGCAGGGAGCCACGTTCTTGTCGGAATCGCTGGCGCAATACTCGGCGCTGATGGTGATGGAAAAAGAGTACGGCCGCGACATGATGCGGAAGTTCCTGAAGTATGAAATGGACAACTATCTCCGCTCGCGAGGCCGGGAACGGCACAAGGAAGAACCGCTGCTGACGGTGGAATCGGAGCAGGGATACGTCCACTACCGCAAGGCCAGTGTCGTTCTGTACTACCTGAGAGAAATGATCGGAGAAGAGGCGGTGAACCGCGCCCTGCGCAAGGTGATCCAGCGCTATGCTTACAACGCGCCGCCGTATCCCACGTCGTATGCGCTGGTCGATGCGCTGCGCGAGGAGACGCCGCCCCATTTGCAATACTTGATCAAGGATTTGTTCGAAGACATCACTTTGTTTTCAAATCGCACCCTGGATGCCACGGCGGTGAAACGTCCGGATGGCAAGTACGACGTCACCATCAATGTGGAAACACACAAATACAAAGCGGATGCAAAGGGCAACGAGACCGAGGTGCCGATGGACGATTGGATCGACATCGGCGCCTTCGCCAAGCCGGAAAAAAGCCGGAAGTACGGCAAGACGCTCTACCGCGATCGAGTGCACATCGCGAATAGTAAGTCCACCTACACTTTCACGACGGCGGAACTGCCGGATGAAGCAGGGGTCGATCCCTTCCTGCTGCTGATCGACCGCATCCCCGACGACAACACGAAAAAAGTTACACTGACGAGTGCGTCTGCTGCGTCAACGAATCAAGTTCACGGCCAGTGAGAATCCCGGGGCACAACTCAACTCCTTTCCCCGACGAGCGGGACCAAGCGAAACGTCTTTGTCACGATTGTCTCCCGCTTGCTTGTGTCCGGACGTGCCCTTCGCAATAGTCGGCGCGCAGTTTGTCGGCAACTTCGTCGGTCGCTAAAGGCTTGCTGAAGTAGTAGCCTTGAATTTCGTCACACTGATGTGCCCGCAGGAATGACATTTGTGCTTCGGTTTCGACGCCTTCGGCAATCACCTTGAGATTCAGGCTTTTGGCCATGCTGATGATTGCGGTTGTGATCGCCGCGTCATCAGGATTCACGGCGACATCTCGAACAAACGAACGGTCGATCTTCAGCTTGCTCACCGGAAACTGCCTCAAATAGCTGAGGCTGGAGTAGCCAGTCCCAAAATCGTCAATTGCCAGCCTCAACCCCATGGCCGTTAATTGCTGAAGAACCGAGAACATCACGTCTGCATTCGATAGCAAAAGGCTTTCTGTAAGTTCCAGTTCGAGGTATTGCGGGGCGACGCCGGTCTCGTGGAGCACCCTGCAGACGGTTTGGGGGAAGCCCTCTTGGCGAAACTGGACCGCCGACACATTGACTGCTACCGACACTGCAGTACGCCCTTCATCCTGCCATTTCCGGGCCTGGAAGCAGGCAGTCCTGAGCACCCATTCACCGATGGGCATAATCAGGCCGCTGTTCTCAGCAATTCGTATGAACTTGTCGGGTGGCACAAGGCCCAATTCCGGGTGCTGCCACCGGAGGAGCGCTTCCAACCCGGTGATCTTTCCAGTGGCAATATCCATCTGCGGTTGGTACACGAGAAAGAGTTCTTTCTTGTCGAGTGCCAGTCGCAAGCCGTTCTCCAAGGTCAAGCGCTCCACCGCTTGAGCGTTCATGTCCGCCGTAAAAAACTGAAAGTTGTTACGTCCATAATCCTTGGCGCGATACATGGCGGCATCGGCATTCTTGATCAGGGTTTCGCTGTCCGCACCGTGTTCTGGGAAAATGCTGATGCCGAGGCTGCAACTAATGCTAAGGGAGTGACCCTGAATGACGAAGCCGGCAGTCATTGCATCCATAAACCGCTCCGTGGCAACGGCGGCGTCGGGGATGTCCTTTACATTGGTGAGCACGATGAGGAATTCGTCTCCGCCTAGTCGGGCTACTGTGTCCTGTTCACGCGCACACCTCTTGAGCCGTTCTGCAACGTCTTGCAGAAGCAAGTCACCGACCGAATGCCCGAGCGAGTCATTGATGATTTTGAAGCGGTCGAGGTCAAGGAACAGAAGTGCAACTTTGTGCTTCTGCCGACGAGCCGCGGCTAGTGCCTTTGACAATCGATCCCGCAGAAGAATCCGATTCGGTAATCCCGTCAGAGCGTCATAGTAGGCTAGGGATTGAACCCGTTCCTCGGCGACCTTGCGCTCAGTGATGTCGCGGACAAAGGAGAAAGCGTATTCCTGCCCGTCAAACTCCACGTAGTTGGCGGTCACCTCCGTCGGGAAAACCTGTCCCTGCCTGGTTTTGTGCTGGGCTTCAAAGGTCGTCGAACCCCGCGTTTTGATTTCCCCCCAGAGCGCCCCCCAAGTTTCTTTCCTGGAAAACGGATCTATATCCGGGATCGCAAGGGAAAGAAGCTCCTCGCGGGAACGTCCCAAAGAGCGGCAGGCCGACTCGTTGGCGTAAACGACACGGCCTTGTGGGTCCATCCAAAATATGGAGTCCGAGGCATGCTCCAGCGAGAATTGCGTCAGCTGAAGCATCTTTTCGGCCTGCTTGCGTTCGGTGATGTCTTCCTTGACGGCAAGGAGGTGGGTGATAGCGCCCACGGAGTCTTTTATGGGGACGATGGAGGCGGTTTCCCAATAGATCTCTCCGTTCTTCTTCTTGTTGGCAATCTCCCCGCGCCATTCGCCGCCAGAGAGCACAGTCCCCCAGAGTTCCCGGTAGACCGCGGCCGACTGCATCCCCGACTTCAGGATGCGCGGGTTCTGGCCAATCGCTTCTTCCGCGGTATAGCCCGTAAGTTGGGTGAATTTGGGATTGACATACTCGATGTTGCCCTGGAGGTCGGTGATGACCACGCTGGCGGGACTTTGCTCGACCGCGCCCGACAGCTGCCGGAGTCGTTCCTCGGCGACCTTGCGTTCGGTGATGTCGACTAACGTTCCCTCAACAATACTGGCGATGCCTGCATCGTCCTCAACGAGACTCGCATTTTCGATCGCCCAGACTGTTTTACCGTCCTTGCGCCGAAACCTCGCCTCGTAGTTTGTCAGGCTTTTCTCGGATTTAAGTTTGGCCACGAACGCTTCCCGATCCGAATCCTTACAATAATGGCTTGCATTCGGGAGGGCCATGATTTCCTCGGGCGAGTCGTAGCCGAGCATGCAAGCGGCGGCTTGATTGCACTCCAGGATGCGCCCTTCGAGTGTGCAGCGAAAGACCCCCGCCAGGTTGCGCTCAAACAGTTGCCGATAGCGTTTCTCCGAGGTCCGCAGCGCCTCCTCTGCCCGTCTGAGAACGCTGATGTCGCACCTCAACCGGCGTTCCAGATCGAGCTGCGTCGCCAGCAACCGGTTGACCTGCAACAAGTCGGTTGTGCTTCTCGCCTCTGATTTGAAGATGGAGAACATGCTAATGAAAAGGCCCGTCAGCACGGTGATGTGTCCCACAATGTTCAGCGCATGAGCAACGAAATATTGAGCGTCAAATGGCCTGCTGTAAAAGGCCATGTACCCCAGATGGCTCACCCCGTACAGAATGAGGGAAAACACCAGCCAGTGTTCGAAATCGTCAGTTTTCCACGAGCCCTTCCGCAAATACCCGGCAGTCGCCAAAGCGAAAAAAAGTGCGGGCAAGAAGTCCGCCGGGCGATGAACCATGTGATTGGGATGGAAAGGAGGAGGCACTCGCACCAACGCAAAAAAGAGAAAAGTGGCGGCCACCCAGGTTCCAACGAGCCCGTAGACAAGGCTCTCCTTGATCCTGCCCTCTGTCGGCCTTGGCATCTCTCTTTTCCAGGTCAGCACACTCGCGCAAAACAGCAGGGACATGAACACCCTTGACATGATCCCGCTCCACGGGGTCAGGGAGGAAAGCGCAGCGGGGACATGTCCGGCCAAAAACGATGACGTGACCATCGCATGGTAGCCATCGAGGAGAGCGCCTCCGAGAAAGCCGGTGCCCAAGAACAAGTACGTGCCGCTTTTCTTTGTGTAATAGCGCACCAAGGCCATTGCACCCACGATCAATCCCAGTAGGGTGGCAATCGTCTCAAACAAGGTGTGCAATTCGGCCGTGCCCTGCCAGCCGCCCCGGTGGACAGGGAGGGCGCCAACAAGCAGGCCCAGCGTGAGAAGGACGTAGACGAGGCCACGTCTTCGGGCGCGTTTTGGCGGCAGACCGTCCATTCCAGTGTCTTATCGGCAGAAGGAAAGGTCTTGTTTAGATGTCGATGGGTCTAGCAGGCGCTGAAAATTGATGTTTGCGACTTACTTGGGGTTCCGGCAGCATCCCTGGAGAAATTTACTCTAAGGGCCTGAAGCCGGCCAGCGTCAACCGCAAGCTGGAAGCGCGCTTCAGCCTAAAATAGTTGCGAGCGCAATCGTCTGGCACATCACTTCGTGGAGTGAGCGTTGGCGAGAAATGCTCACGCTGCTGCTTTGCTGCGCTGGAACCGTTCGATGATCGGGACCAGCCGTTCCGGCAGGTCGCTCTTCATCACGTATTCATCCACCAACCACAGGATGCGCTCGGGCATTTCCGAGTACGCTGAAAGCAGGATGATCGGCAGTTTTGGAAACCGGTGCTTGATATGGCAAGCTATGGCCTCGGCGTCCATACCTTCCAGTTTGTACTCCAGTAGAACCGCGGCCACTGACGCTTCCTCCAACATCTTCATCGCGATGTAGCCGTTCGACGCGATCTTGACGCAATAACCATGAGATTCCAAAGTCGCTTTGCGAAGCTCCAGGGCTTGTGGTAGGTCGTCGATGCACAACAGAGTGTGGGAGTCCATGGCCACATTCTCCACGGGTAGTTACGAGTGGAAGGTTACGAAAGCCGTAGTTCGCTTACCGTCCGTTTCGCCGGACGAGGTTCTCTGCTGGACAATTCCGTCGCAACGGAGAAACCGACCGAGGAAAATCTCGGGGCAAAGTAGTTAAGCCTTGAGTCGCGTTCCCAGTGGGCCAACCTCCACCGTTTGCCTTGGCTTTCCTGCCAGAATTCTCTGCCGTAGATCATCCATCAATCGCTCGTCTTCCGCGATTAACTTTGCGCTTCTTTGTGTTCCCCCACTTTGGTTTTCAAGCAGCCTTTGCATCAACTCGGTTAGGTTTTCCATGGCTCCTCCAAGGCTGGCACACTGATCCGGCACTCCAACGATTGGAGGAGGGGGGACCCCTCATCAACTGGAGTGCCGTTCAGGATTTGGCCAGGAACTGCCATCCCTCTGCAGTTCCCCACGTTCGATCCCAGCAGAAGGCACGATTTGGGCCACAAAGGTACGTCCCCTTCATCTTGGTGAATCTACGATTCTTCGGCCAAAATTAACCCATGCGTCCGGGTCCGTGGCCTGCCGAATCCTTGACCAGAGCGCCGACCTTCTGGCACGCCCATCTGGCCTAGCTCGCGAAAGTGTATGGTCCGCCGGCGTGAGTCGTCGGTTACGAGGAAGTCATGTTGTGCCCCGAGGTAAATGGTCGGATTCTCGCACCCCAGAACAGTCAACCCGTGCCGTTGAGCGATTGACTTCAGTGGCGTTTCAAAGCCCGCCGAACAGAGTTTGTTCAATCGCAAGGTCGCGGCATGTGCGGCGAATGACTTCGCGCTCGGTGTCTGAGTCAAAGAACTCGAAGCCGTAGCGAAAAGCGTTCCTTTGGCGAACCACCGCACAAATCGTCACGGGGCCGAGCGGAAGCGTAAAGTCCAACTCCACGACCTCGCCAAAGGGAACTTCAAGTCCCAGCATGGCTGAGATTCCGGACTCGCTGATGTCCACGGTATGGCCCTTCAGCAAACCACACGTCCGGGAATGGATGCTGATATCGACCTCAAGTTTGAACCGGGGCCGGCGACGGGCGTCGCCAATGTCACGAACGGGGCGGGTCGCAGGCTGATTCTGAGCTTCCAATGTCGGTTTTCTCCGAGTAGACCCATTAGACGCAGTTGCAGGATGAGATGGCGTTGCCCTGCATCCGTATTCTTTATCGGCTCAGAGGTGGTGAAACATTAGGCCGGGGCGCACTCCACGAGTGCCCGTTCCCGTACATGTCCGCCGGTGTGGTGACACACGCGCAACGCTTTCTGCTACTCCCGAATCTTGGGATTACGGTAGATGCTGGCGATCCTCTCCGCTTCCGCGTGGGCGTATCTATGCTCTACTTCGCCCGTGGCCAGATCAGTGGCGACTACTTCCCGTTGATCCTTGCCCTGCATCAGCGACCATGCGTAGCATGTCGCTCCTTCGCTGTCCCAAGCTTGATTTCCGGGGGGTTCGCCAATCTTCACGATATGGTAGATTCTCATCCCTCATTCCTCCTTATCCCCAGAGGCAGGGGCCGTTTTCCTCTGCGCACGGGAGGTTGAAGTTTTCCCGGGATATTGCTTCCCGCCACTAAGCAATCTTTCCGGGGTATTTGTTCCCGCCACTAAAGATCGTCACGGAGAGTGGAAACATGCTTTGCGTGAGGTTTTTATAAGTAATTCGAAAGCCCGTCGTCGCATTCATATCCACGGACAAATCCTGACCGCCCGTCGCATCATCAATCGCTTTCAGGGGCAGCGTGTACCTGCCTGCTGCGACTTCCCGCTGCAGGAACCATGCGAAAATGTTCATCGTGCTTACCAACCACTGTGGAGGCGGTGGCGACGTGGAGTTAAGGGTAGCCATCCTGCAAACTCCTTCTTTCCCCTTGGGGCGGGTGAGTCGGCCCTCTAATGGGTGGGGCCTTTTATCACAGATTGGGTTCGGGCGGGGGCGAGGGAACGTGTTGTATTATACAACAGCCGTCTCGAAAAAAAAAGCGGGCGCTTGTTCACGCAGATAGTAACGCCAGGGGCGAGGGAACGTGTTGTACTATACAACAGCCGTCTCGAAGAACTGAAAAAGCGGGTTTCAAGCAGTTTTCGTTACTCGTAATTGTTGAAAACATGGCGGAGAGGGTGGGATTTGAACCCACGATACCCGTTAAGGTATGTCCGCTTTCGAGGCGGATCGTTTCAACCACTCACGCACCTCTCCGGAAAATCAGTTGTCAGTGGCCAGTTGCCAGTGGCCAGCAAAAGCTCTTAACACCGGTTCGTCGCGAACGACTAACGACCAACGACCAACGACTAACGACGCTTGCGAAAAAATTCTTGCACCATCTCCGCCGAACGTCCGGCCAGAACCCCGCCCCGAATCTCCATCAGATGATTCAGACCGGGGTGATTCACCACCTGCAGAATCGAATGGATGGCGCCTGCCTTCGGGTCATCGGCACCGTACACCAAACGGCGGACGCGGGCAAGAACGGCCGCTCCCGCGCACATGGCGCACGGCTCAATTGTAGCAAACAGTTCGCAGTCGCCGAGCCGGTGGTTACCGACGTTTCGTCCCGCTTCGCGCAACGCCACGATTTCAGCGTGAGCGGTGGGATCGCAGTCGGTGAGGTTGCGATTCCATCCTCGTCCCAGCACGCGGCCTGCGCACACCACGACCGCTCCCACCGGCACTTCGCCCGCCTCCAGTGCGCGCTGGGCGCAGCGCAGGGCTTCCTCCATCCAAAGCTCGTCGGAGGAAAGCTCGTCGGAAGAAAGCTCGTCAGAAGAAAGATCGTCGGAGGAGGGCAGTTGTCTGTCACCAGTGGCAGGTTGCCAGAAAGCTAGTCTTTAGTTCGCAGTCCCCAGTTGGCAGTCCCCAGTTCGCAGTCCAGTCTTCTGCGACTCATCTCATTCCCGTCCGTGTCCCGTCAGTGTTATCCTAGCAGGGATATGGACATCCCCGACATCGTCCGGAAAGTGTTTTTGGTGGACCTGATCCAGGGACTGGGCGTGACGTTCCGTTATCAGGATCCCAAGGAGATCTATACCGAGCAGTATCCGCTGGAGCGGCCGCAGGTCGCCGAGCGTTACCGCGGCGCGCCGCGGCTGAACGTCAACCCAGACACCGACGAGACCCTTTGCATTTCCTGTGACCTGTGCGCTCTGGCTTGTCCGGAAAACCTGATCGTGGTCACCAGCGTGCGCAATGAAAAGACCCGCCGCAAAGAGCTCACGAACTTTACCTACGACCTGAGTCGCTGCATGTTCTGCGGCCTGTGCGAAGATGCTTGCCCGACCGATGCGCTCGAACTCACCCAGGATTTCGAACTCGCGAGCTACAACCGCGAAGGCATGATCTGGGATCGCGAGACGCTCGAAAAGGGCCCACAGCCCACCGTATATAAAAAGTAATGAGGGTGCCCCACTCATCGCGTTCTTTGCGATGAGTGGGATTCACAGAAGCGCCTCAACTCTCGACCAATTCCTCGTTCCCATTGTTCAAGGCGCCCTCGCCGAGTCTGGTCAGTGTGTCCGGCGGAAGCCCCAGCCGATACAACATATAGGCCTTCCTCGCGTCTGACAGCTCCGAATTGAGATCTCCCAAGTCGAACTTATCGTTCATATCGTCGTACTCGCGCCCCTTAAGGCTCGACTAGGCCGTAGCCCCAATCGGACGCCGGGTCACGCTCTCGCGATCAATCACCACCCGCGTCGGCAGCTCCGGCTCAAACGACGGTCGTTTCAAATTAGCCGAAGCCGTCTGCAGCGCATACAGCATCAGCCCGGCTGTCCCCCGATCGATCTGCTGCGTTAGCAGCAGCCGCATTACCTGGACTAACCCCATCTGGATGGAATTCGCATCCTCCAGCAGCGGCAGCGTCACGTTCCAGCGCTGCTGTTGGATATTGGCGTTAATCTCCAACCGCTTCTGGCGAAATTGTTTGTGGAAGTAACAAAACTTCTGACGACGCAGGGCTGGCGATGCGCACTGCGTCCCGCTGACTTTGATGTGCTGACAGCGGGCAATACTTTCCGGGTATACGGACATTTTGGATTCCTGTTTCCTTTATGAGGTGAAATGAATTCTTGCTTGTTACGGCGAGTATGTTAACCAGTTAGTACGGTGGGTACCCCCCTCCCCCCTGCCCTTTTGGAATCATCGGGTTACATGCTGTTCTGAGTCCAAAATATTGATTCGAGAGGAGTTATATGTAAAATATTCCGCAATAAGGACTTGCGAGATCCTTCGCTTCGCTCAGGATGTCGGCAGCGGGCTCCCGCTTCGCTCACGCCCGCTAGACGCCTCAACTTAGCTCATCAATTTTCAAAGAACGGTGAAGATGGGAATGGGGCAGCGGGGAACGTCCGCTACTCTTGAGCGGCACTTTCCGTCACTGCCTCAATTCAAGTGCATAGTTTCGCATGGGGTGGGTTGGGAGTATGTGATGGCGCTCACTGGGTGTTTGTGATGAAAAAGTCGTGGTGGTGAGATCGCCTCAGTTAGTGTAATCGGGATTTATCGCCAACCATCCTCTTGAGCCAGCGCCAACTCCATGGCGTTCATTGACTTGCCGGTTTCGACCACGTAAGATTTGCCCCTAATGATCGGTCAGACCATCTCGCACTACCGAATTGTCGAAAAGCTTGGTGGCGGCGGCATGGGCGTGGTCTACAAAGCTGAGGACTCCCGTCTCCACCGCTTTGTTGCGCTCAAGTTTTTGCCGCCAGAAGTAGCTGGGGATCTTCAGGCTCTGGCCCGTTTCCAGCGCGAGGCTCAGGCCGCGTCGGCGCTGAACCACCCCAGCATTTGCACCATCTACGACATCGGCGAACAGGACGGGCAGGCGTTCATCGTCATGGAATTCTTGGATGGCGTGACGCTGAAGCATCGCATCGCCGGTCGCCCTCTGGAAATGAGCGTTCTCCTGTCGCTGGCAATTTCAATTGCCGACGCGCTGGATGCGACGCATTCCGCAGGCATCATTCACCGCGATATCAAACCTGCCAATCTGTTTGTGACTAGGCGCGGACACGCCAAGATTCTCGATTTCGGCCTCGCCAAACTGACGCCGGCGACAGGAAAGGCGGCAGACCCGGGAGAAATCGACGTAACCGCAGGCGTCAGTCTTGAATACCTCACCAGTCCGGGCACAGCCGTGGGCACGGTGGCGTACATGTCACCCGAGCAAGTGATGGGAAAGCCGCTGGACGCACGTACGGATCTGTTTTCGTTTGGGGCGGTGCTGTATGAGATGGCCACGGGCGTGGTGCCTTTCACCGGAGAGACGTCGGGAGCGATTTTTGACGGCATTCTGCACAAGGCTCCGACGGCACTGGTGCGGCTCAACCGGGAAGCGCCAGGGGAGCTGGAGCGCATCATCAACCGGGCGCTGGAGAAGGACCGGGAATTGCGCTACCAGCACGCCTCCGAGATGAAAGCCGAGCTGATGCGGCTGAAGCGAGACACAGATTCAGCAACCACGCGGCCCGACTCAGGGGCGGCGGCCATTGCGGAGGAGCAAGCGGGAGTGGAGGTGTCCGTCGATCGGGCCCGGTCGGCGAGTGCGGTCGCGCCCGCTCAGAAGCAGGCGTCGGGGTCTGCGCGGAGGTTGACGTTCGAGGCGGCGCCGGCAGGTGAGAAAAGCGCGCGGAGCAAGATTCTGGCGGGCGTCGCGGCAGTTGTAATCGCCGGCGCGATCGGGGGTGGTTTCTACTGGAGCTCGCATCGCGTTCCCAAGCTCACCGACAAAGATAAGGTGGTCATGGCAGACTTCACGAACTCCACCGGCGACACTAGTTTCGACGACACCCTCAAACAGGCACTCTCGGTCAGCTTGGCACAATCACCTTTTCTAAATATTGTGTCGGATCAAGAAGTCAGCGAAACACTGAAGATGATGGGCCGCCAGCCGAGCGATCGCCTCACCCGGGAGGTCGCGCGCGAGATCTGCCAGCGTACCTCCAGCACGGCGATGCTCGCCGGTTCGATCGGTCAGGTCGGCAGCCGCTACAACCTCATTCTGAGCGCTGTTAATTGTGCGAACGGGGATTCCCTGGCCAGCGTGCAGGCGGAGGTGGCTGACAAAGACCACGTGCTCGGCGAACTCGGGCAGCTAGGAACGCAGATGCGCGAGAAGCTGGGCGAATCGCTCAGCACCATCCAGAAATATGACGCGCCCCTGCAGGAGGCCACAACACCTTCGCTCGAGGCGCTGAAAGCGTACTCGCAGGGATTGAAGCTCCGCTTACTGGGAAATCCGGCAGCGGAGATCTCCTACTACAAGCGCGCCATTGAACTTGATCCTAATTTCTCCATGGCCTATCTGGCTCTCGGTGTCGCCTACTCCAACCTCGGCGAGATCGGAGTCTCGAACGAAAACATTGCCAAGGCTTACGAACTGCGGAATCGCGTAAGCGAACGAGAGCGGTTTCACATCGAAGCGGATTACCACCAGTTCGTGACGGGGAGTGCGGAAAAGGCCCGCCAGGCATTCACGCAATGGAGCCAGGCGTATCCCCGGGATTACACTCCGTACCTCGACCTGGGTGTTATTGACGAATACCAAGGGCAGTACGACGAAGGTATCAAAGACACGCTGGAAGCGAAGCGGGTGTCGCCTGATCTTTCCCTCAGCTACGGAAATCTCGTCGGACTATACTTCCTGGCTAATCGCATGGATGAAGCCAAGGCTGCCTACAAGGAGGCCGTCGCGGGAAAGTCCGAGGGCGTGGTTCTGCACTCGAATATGTACGCAGTGGCTTTTCTCGAGGGCGACAAAGCCGAGATGAATCGGCAAGTTGCATGGGCGACCGGCAAGCCGGGAGCGGAGGACCAGCTTCTCTCCATTTCTTCCGACACGGAGGCTTATTACGGCCGAATGGGAAAAGCTCGCGAAACTTCGCGTCGCGCGGTCGATTCGGCCAAGCGCAACGACCAGAAAGAAACTGCCGCCTTGTGGCAAATGAATGCCGCGTTGCGCGAAGCCGAGGTGGAGAACATGGTCGAGGCTAGAAGACTGGCTTCTGACGCCATAGCATTGGCGTTGGAGCACGATTCGCAGATTCTGGGCGCCTTGACCTTCGCGCGGGCAGGCGATGCGACCCAGGCGACGAAGATGGCCGATGAGCTGGCGAAACACTATGCGGAGGATACCTTGGTAAGCAGCTATTGGCTTCCCAGCATCCGGGCTAGCGTTGAAATCAGCCGGAACAATCCCGGGAAAGGTGTGGAAATATTGCAGGCTGTTGGTCCATACGAGTTCGGCGCTCCCACCCCAGCTCCAAGTGTGCAGGCAATGATGTATCCCACGTACGTGCGGGCGCAGGCGTACCTGGCCATGAAGAAAGGTAAGGAAGCCGCGGCTGAATATCAGAAAATCATCGATCGCCGCACGCTCGTCGCCAATTTTATTACCGGCTCGCTGGCGCACCTCGGACTGGGGCGTGCTTACGCTCTTGCGGGCGACGACACCCAAGCCAAAACGGCCTACCAAGACTTCTTCGCCCTCTGGAAAGACGCCGACCCGGACATCCCAATCCTTAAGCAAGCCAAGGCGGAGTACGCGAAGTTGCAGTAGTGGCGTGGCCGATCTTCTAACTATGCCTGACCTGGTAGCACAAAAATTGTCAACTGACGCTATCAGGCCATTACACTCACTGAGAATTAACCTAGCCATGCCCGCTCCTCGGTCCCGCTCGCGCGCCCTGGGCGGCTGGCACACCTCGGCGGTAGATAGTCAAACGATGTGTTTGTGTCGGCAGGGAGGGAACGGGGTCCTTCACTCCGCAGGGACTTCACTTCGTGAAGTTCCTGCTCCGCTCAGGATGACACTTTGGATGGCATGGCTGACGGCTGAGAGCTGGCAGCTGACAACTAAGAGCTGATCTTTCCATAAGCGTCGTCCAGCGCTCTCCCCAGTACGTCCATGTGGTCATGGCCGGCTGGAAGGTCCCCAGACTGTTCGCTTGCGAGAGCTGTCTTGTCTTTAGGGTCTAAAGCCCGTGGGGGCGGAGCCGATAGCTGCGTTCATGTGGGAATCACATTGGGATGTGCGCGGCGTCACGACGAGCGTCCCGGCGATGCCGGCGTTCCCCCAACATTCGTTCTCGGAGCCTGCCACGAAAGGAAAAACAAGGAATGACGGAACCTGATTCAGCTCACGTTTTACTGGTGGCGGACAAACCGGGAGACGCGGACCTAGTACGCTTGCGTCTTTTGGAGAGTAAGTGCAAGTTCCGTGTGAACTGCGTGACTCGGCTCTCCGACGCTCTGGCGTGTTTAGATGTGGAAACACCATCGCTGGTGCTGCTCGACCCGAACCTTTCCGACAGCCACGGCGCTGAAAGCATCCGTCGGATCACGCAGAAGG
>Ga0116223_10002285_pt1 | contig 18238 bp, 16 predicted proteins | sample Sb_taG_3_FD_90092 | JGI IMG/M metagenome (GOLD analysis project Ga0116223, IMG submission 90092) | Peat soil microbial communities from Weissenstadt, Germany - Sb_50d_a_PC metaG | ecosystem: Environmental > Terrestrial > Soil > Wetlands > Peat | place: Germany: Weissenstadt | collected 2010-09-21 | reverse complement strand
CGAAATGGCGCAACGCGTGATCGACCGCGCCGTGCAGATTTTCGGCGGCAACGGCGTGCGCGTCGGCGTCAAGGTCGAGGCGCTCTATCGCGAGATTCGGGCGTTGCGCATCTATGAGGGCGCGACCGAGGTGCAGAAGATCGTTGTCGCCCGCGAATTGATGAAATTGCGCTCCACCGCGCTGACAACGGAGCGCGCGCAAACATGATCACGTTAACGCAGGGCGACGGTATTGCGCAGCTCTCACTGTGTCGGCCGCCAGTCAATGCCGTGAGCGACGAATTCATCACGCTATTCGACGCGAAGCTCGACGAGCTGGCGGCGCGATCGGATTGCAAGATTCTGCATGTGCGTTCGGATCAGAAGGTATTCTGCGCCGGCGCGGATCTGGTTGAAGTCCGCGAGCGCTTCGATGCTGCCGACGGACTCGATCGCACCTATCGCTTTGTCGCGAGGCTGCAACGCCTGTACCGGCGGATCGAGCAGCTGCCGCAAGTGACATTGGCCGAAATCGGCGGCGCCGCAATGGGCGGCGGGCTCGAATTGGCGCTCGCTTGCGATCTCCGCATCGTCGCGCTCGAAGCCAGGCTTGGCCTGCCCGAGGCCCGCCTTGGGCTGATTCCCGGCGCCGGCGGCACGCAGCGCTTGACCAGATTGTGCGGTCGATCGGTGGCATCGCGCCTCATTCTCGGCGCCGAAATCGTCGATGGCGCGGACGCCGTTCGGCTTGGCATCGCGCAATGGGCTGTTGCCCGCGCCGAGCTCCCGTCACGCGCCGCCGAGATCGCCCGGCACGTCGCGGGATTGCCGGCCGCAGCGTTGCGCGCCGGTAAGAAATGCATTGCTGCGGCCGAACAGCCCGGCGACCGCGGCTACCTCGACGAACTTGCAGAAACGCAGCGGCTGTCGACCGATTCCGAGACGCGCGAACGCGTCGCGGCATTTCTCGCCGGCCATTGATGACGACACCCATGCAACGGAAAGGAACGCTCCCATGAGGCTTGACGGCAGGACGGCACTGATCACGGGAGGCGCTTCCGGCATCGGCAAAGCGACGGTCCTGGAATTTGCCCGCTGCGGGGCGCGCGTCATTTGCGCCGACATCAACGACGCCAAAGCAGCGGAAGTGGCCAAAGAGGCCGCCGATGGCGGGCTTGCGGTCGAGGCCGTCGCGGTCGATTTGGCCGATCCAAAATCGGCGCGGCGCTGCGCCGCAGAGGTGATCGCCCGCCACGGCCGGGTCGACATGCTCGTCAACGCCGCTGGCTGGAATGACATCCAGCCCTTTATTGATAACTCGCCCGACTACATGGATCGCGTCATCGCCATAAATCTCGGCGGTCCCGTGCATCTCACGCAGGCGCTGCTGCCGCCCATGATTGCCGCCGGAAAAGGTAAAATCGTCAATGTCTCAAGCGATGCCGGCCGCGTCGGCAGCGGCGGCGAGACGGTCTATGCAGCCGCCAAGGGCGGCGTCATCGCATTCACCAAGTCGCTCGCGCGCGAGGTGGCGCGCTACGCCATCAATGTCAACTGCATATGCCCAGGTCCCACCGACACACCGATGCTGGCCACGCGCCCGGACAAGCTGCGCGAAGCCTTCATCAAGGCCATCCCGTTTCGCCGCTTCGCCAAGCCACAGGAGATCGCCGACGCCATCCTGTTTTTCGCCAGTTCGCGGTCCGATTATATCACCGGACAGGTCTTAAGCATCAGCGGCGGGCTGACATTTGCCGGGTGACGTGCGCTTGGCGCAATCATTTAGTCTCGTCGACGCCAACATCGAAGAAGGAACATCGCTATGAACGACACGGCCAAGCGTTTCCAACCGTCCCGGCTCGATTTTGCCAACTTCAAGGCCAAGCATTTTCTTTGGCAGATCGACGGCAAGGTCGCGACAGTGACGTTGAACCGGCCCGAGCGGAAAAACCCGCTCACATTGGATTCTTATGCCGAGCTGCGCGATACCTTCCGCGATCTCGTCTATGCGGATGCTATCAAGTCTGTGGTTATCACCGGTGCCGGCGAAAACTTTTGCTCTGGCGGCGACGTGCATGAAATAATTGGCCCGCTGGTCGAGATGCAGCGCAAGGACGATATGGCTGGCTTGCTCGCCTTCACGCGCATGACCGGCGACTTGGTCAAGGCGATGCGCGCCTGCCCGCAGCCAATCGTGGCGGCTATTGATGGTGTGTGCGCCGGCGCTGGCGCGATCCTGGCGATGGCGTCCGATCTGCGTTACGGCACCGTGCGCAGCAAGGTGGCCTTCCTGTTCGTACGGGTCGGACTGGCCGGTGCCGACATGGGCGCCTGCAACATTCTGCCGCGAATAGTGGGCACCGGCCGTGCCGCCGAACTCCTCTATACCGGGCGGTCGATGGACGGATCGGAGGCGGAACGGTGGGGCTTCTACAATAAGCTGTGCGAGCCTGGGGCCGTGCTCGCCGACGCGCAGGCAGCGGCGAAATCGCTCGCTGACGGGCCGACCTTTGCCCATGCCATGACAAAAAAATGCATCCACCAGGAATGGAACATGGGCATCGATGAAGCCATCGAGGCCGAGGCGCAAGCGCAAGCCATCTGTATGCAGACCAAGGACTACGAGCGCGCCTATTTGGCCTTCGTGAACAAGCAGCGGCCTATATTCGCAGGAAACTGAACTGTCGCTGTCGGTGTGCGGAGGACGGCGTTTAGGAGCATTCCATGTCGATGCGCGTTTTGCTTCCACCCGGCTGGGCACCGCCGATCGGATACGCCAACGGGATAGAGGCGCCGGCCGGGCGCATCGTGTTCGTCGCAGGCCAGGTGGGATGGGACGCGGCGCAGCGGTTCCAGAGCGACAAACTTATTCCCCAGTTCGAGCAGGCTCTCAAAAACGTCCTCGCCGTGCTCGCCGAGGCCGGCGGCGCTCCCGAGCACATCTGCCGCATGACCGCGTATTGCACCGACAAGCCCGCTTATCTGGCCGACCGGCGCGAGCTTGGTCGCATCTGGCGCCGCCTCATGGGCACTCATTACCCGGCCATGAGCATGATTTTTGTCACCGACCTGCTTGACGCTCCGGGCAAGATCGAGTTGGAAGCGACTGCAGTCGTTCCGGCAGGTCGTGCCGCATGAGCAATTGAGGCCGGAGAAACCTTGGATCTATGCAGCGCAGCTTTTCTTGCTCGCGATCGAGATCCTTTCGATTCTTTTTGTCGCAAGGATATGTCAAATTGCGTCAGTGCCCGGCAGGCGTCTCGTGAGGCCGTCTTGAATCCATCGAAACCGACTATTGCCATATTGGCGACGCTGAATACCAAGGGCAAAGAAACTCAGTTCGTCGCAGAGTGCCTGACGCGCGCAGGCGCAGCCCCGTGGATCGTCGACTTATCTTTGAAATCGCACGGCGTTGATGGCGCTGACGCGGTCGGCGCGAGCGTAGCCGACGCGGGCGGCGCATCCTGGCAAACGCTGAACAAACAGTCGCGTCAGGACGCCGCCGCAGTGATGTCTGAGGGCGGGAAAAAGCTGCTGCTCGACAGATTCATCAAGGGTGAAATTTCCGGCGTTATCGGGCTCGGCGGAGCAAACGGTACCGATCTCGTGTGTTCGATCATGCGGGCGTTGCCCTATCTTGTACCGAAGGTCATGGTGAGTACGGTGGCTGGAACGGCGGCCGTGCAGTGGTACGTGGCCGAAAGCGACATCGCCATGTACCCGTCAATCGGCGACGTTGCGCTGAACCGCATCACTAAATCGGTCATGGAAAACGCCGTGCTGGCGGTGACCGCAGCCGCTAAGAATTGGGCGGCAAAACAACAGGCCAAGAGCAAGCATTCGCCACTCGTCGCGGTCTCGTCGTTTGGCGGAACGGCGGGCTGCGTCGATCGCGTGAGCGAACGCCTCGAATCATTGGGCTACGAGGTCATCCTGTTCCACGCCTCGGGCGCCGGCGGCAAATCCCTCGAACGCCTCGCGGCGTCAGGCGAACTCGCGGGAGTCATCGACGTAACGACGCACGAACTCACCGATCTCATCGTCGACGGAGTGTATTCCGCGGGCAACGGACGACTAACGAGCGCGGGCGCGGCCGGCGTGCCGCAGGTGATCGTGCCTGGGGCGATCGACCACGCCAACTTCTGGGTGGGCCAAGTGCCCGAGCGCTACAAGGCTCGCGAATTCTTCCAGTACAACGCGCAAAATCTTCTCATGCGCACCAACGCGGAGGAGTTCGAGAAACTAGGCCGCGAATTCGCCAAACGTCTCGACGAGGCCAAGGGACCGGTGCGCGTTCTCGTCCCGCTGGAAGGCTTCAGCGAACACACCAAGCGCCGCGCGCGCGATCTTAAGGGCAACGACATGGGTCCATGGAAGCACCCCGGGGAGTACCGGATTTTTGCGGACTCCCTCAAGACGCACATGAAGACCGCATGCATCGAGGAACTGATGCTGCACATCAACGACAACGCCTTCGCTGATACCTGCGTCGACGCATTCGTCGAAATCGCGAAGACCTGACGCAGCAACGATGACCCAGCGGAGCAAGCCGGTGCGCCTCGATATTCCCGTTGTACGCCATGAAACCGATGTGCTGATCATCGGCGGCGGTGCGGCCGGTACCATGGCTGCATTCGAATGCGCAGAAGCGGGCGTTGCAGTCATCCAGGCCACCAAGGGCCGCGCCACCAGCGGCACGACCACTTTGGCGCGCGGCGGCTTCGCCGCCGCCATGGGCCAGGACGACAACCCCGAACTTCATCTCCATGACATCCTCAAACACGGCGGCGAACTGATCGACCCCGAGCTCGCGCGCGTCTGGGTCTACGACATTGTCGACGTGGTGCACGATCTCGAGTCCTGGGGGGCGGAGTTCATCCGCGACCCGGATGGCAGGCTCGATCTCAAAATGTTTCCTAGCCACTCCAGAGCCAGGGCCTGCCATCACTATGACACCACCGGCAATATGATCACCAAGGTGCTGACCAAAAAACTGCGCGCCGACGCACGCATCAAGAAACATTCGATCACGGCCATCGTCGATCTCATCAAACGGGATGACCAGGTCATCGGCGCCTGGGGCGTGGACTACCGAAACGGCGCGCTCGTCGTCTACCGGGCGCGGCAAATCATCCTGTGCACCGGCGGCGGCAGCGGGTTGTTCTACGTCAACGACAACCCGCCGCAAGTGACGGGCGATGGCTACGTGTTGGGGTTCCGCGCCGGCGTGCCGCTGTTGGGCATCGAGATGATCGACTTCCAGGCAATGTGCTGCTCGCCCAAGGAGATGTTCGGATTCGCGCCGCACCCCACCGGCTTCATCAACGCCGGCGCGGTGTTCAGCAATCAGGAAGGCGAGGAGTTTCTCAAGCGCTATTTTCCCGACACGGCGGAAGCATCGACCCGTTCCGAAGTGATCCTCGCCATGGCCAAGGAAATTCAGGCTGGGCGCGGCGGTTCCGCGGGCGGTATCTTCATGGACGCGACCAAGGTTCCCATTGAAGTCATTCAGAAGCAGATCCCGCACGTCTACAGGACTTGCCTGCACCGTGGCATCGACCTCACCAAGGCGCCGCTGGAAGTGGCGCCGGGAAGCCATACTTGGCTCGGCGGACTCAAGGTCGACGTCGACGGTAAGACTCCGATCGACGGCCTGTTCGTTGCCGGCGAAACTGCGGGTGGTATTCACGGCGGTAACCGCATCGGCGGTTCGGCGTTGTCCGCCTCGCTGGTATTTGGCCGTCGTGCCGGGAAAATGGCGGCAGCGCTCGTCAAAGAGGCGCGGGTAAAATTGGCAAGCCCGGAAGACGACGCCATTCCTGAATCCGAACTGGAGTGGCTTGCCGACCTGATGCGCCGCGACAACGGTCCCTTGCAATCTGAAGTGCGCATGAACTGCCGCATGCTGGCGCACACCAAGCTCGGTCCGATCCGAGAGGAACGGACGCTCAAGGAAGCACTTGCCGGATTCGAGCGCATCGAGCGTGAGGACGTGCCGGCTATGCGGCTCGATGAAAAGGCGCGCAGTTCCGACAAAGTGCGCGGTGAGGAGCTGGAAAGCGCGTTGTCGGTGCGCAACCTCGCGCTATTAGGACGCATCCTTGCCGCCGCCGCTCTCAAACGCACAGAAAGCCGGGGCGCGCACTTTCGGCTCGATTTTCCGGACACCGATGATGTGTGCTGGCGCGTGGTTACGCGCCTGCAACGGGGCGTCAACGGCGCAGTCGAGTTTCACACCGATCCGGCAAAGGAATTGGCGTTTTCCAGTGCGCTTGGCAAAACGGTAGCTACGAAATAGCGGGGTTGAGCGAGCTCCCGCGGCCATGCGCGAAGTCTTCTGACGTCAAACGCACCGCTGAAGTTGGGGTCCCTTGAGGAAAATTGATCTGCATCAATGCATCGTGGAGGCGCTGTGCATGATGCTTTCAAATAAATGAGCATGAGAACCGCGAGTTTGGTTCTGTGATCTGAAAACGACGGCAAGTGTCGAGCGAAGGATGTAATGAGCAAGTTTTTCGGCAGCCGGTGGTGGGTCGTCGCAGCCAGTATTTGCGGGTTGGTCGTCGGAACCGGAGCGATCAATACCTTCGCATTCGGCGTATTCCTCAAACCGGTGACCCAGGAACTCGGCATCGGCCGGGGCGTTCTCGGCTCGGCGCTGGCCGGCGGATTCGTGTTGACCACGATCGGCACCGCCATTCTCGGCTGGCTGCTCGATCATTGGGGCACGCGGCGGGTAATGATTCCCGGCCTGCTCCTCTGCGCCGGCACCGTCGCGCTGCAAGCGACGCTCACGCCCAATACGTTGTGGATCTATTTCCTCCTCGGCATCAACGGGCTTGCCTTCTCCTGTCAGACCCCGCTGCCCTACGGCAACGTTGTCGCGCAATGGTTTGATCGCGAGCGCGGCCTCGCGCTCGGCCTCGCGCTGGCCGGCGTCGGTCTCGGGGTCGCCATCGTGCCCCAGCTCGCCACCTTCCTGATCACCCATTTCGGTTGGCGCGAGGGCTAGCAGATGATCGGCGGCGGCAACCAGATCGTCGATATTCGATGAGAACGTGGTGTTGGCAAATTCACCTTCACTTGCGCCGAGGCCAGTGAAGTCAAAGCGCAGCACCGCAATGCCGTGTCGTTTCAAGCCGTCGGCGATGTGGCGCGCCGCTTTGTTGTCCTTGCCGCAGGTGAAGCAATGTGCGAATAGCGCGACCGCGCGAACCGGGCCGTCGGGTCGGTCGAGCAGTGCCGCCAGCTGATTTCCATCGCCATTGCGAAAATCGAACTTTTCGGCCGGCATTGACCCCTCCTGATATCGGGATAATGACAGGTTATGGAATATCGGCGGTGCCGAAAACCGCACACCTGGTATGGCTTTAGCGAGTCTGGAACAGCCGCACGCCGTGATCGTCTAAGACGAATAGCGGGGCGTATTCCGATTCATCGGTGTCCTGCACGAGCGTCAAGGTCAAGTCATCAAGGATGAGCCATCGATCGTCCTGATATACTGCGACAACCATATGATCCTCGACGTGATTGCGCTCATGCACGAAAATGTTCAAGATAAACATGGTCGTAAGGAAAACCATTCTGGCATTAGCGCTTATCGCCACTGCAGCAACGGTCACTTTGGCGAACGCTCCTGGTGGCGCTCACATCCAATGTGACCCGCGCAATCCTCAATCGCCCGTCAGATGTACGCCAGAGGGCTGGTAATCATAGAACGTATTTGGCTTGTACGGCACTACGCGGCGCGCGGGGAGATGGCGACTAAAGACGTTGCAGGTCTTCCGGCCGTGCCAGTTGGAGCATCACGGAATTAGCCAGAATAGTGAGAAGATCTATGAAACTCGGCATCATCGGCACCGGCAATGTCGGCTGTGCCATTGCACTCGCGGCGGTAGCGCGGGGCAGCGCACGTGAAATCGTGCTCGTCAATCGCACCAGCAAAACAGCGGAAGCGGTAGCGACCGACATCCGCTATGGCATGCCGCTTTGTCCGAAGGTCGATATCAGGCACGGCGATTACGACGCGCTTGCCGGTGCAGGCGTGGTGCTTATCACTTCGGGCGTCAACGAGAAAACGGGCGGTGCCACGGACCGCAACGATCCGCAAGGGCGGCTCAAGCTGCTCGAAAAGAACGCTTCGATCTATCGAGACATTGTCCCCCAAATTGTGCGCACCGCTCCGCAGGCGGTCCTGGTAGCGGTCACCGATCCGCCCGATCCGCTCGCCGATATTGCACGCGAGGCGGCCGGTCACGATCGCGTACTGAGCACAGGCACATTCCTCGACAGCCTGCGCTTTCGCGTCCATCTCGGAAAGCATTTTGGCGTGGACCCCGCGGATGTGGAGGCGCAAGTGATCGGCGACCATGGCACCTCGCAGGTTTTCCTGTGGTCATCGGCGCGCATTGCCGGCGTGCCCGTGACGGCACTGCTAATGGAGCGTGGTGAGAAGCTCAATGATGTGCGCACACAACTCGAAAACGACGTGCGCTACGCCAATATCACTATCATCGAGGGACACGACGCTAGCCAGTATGGCATCGGTATTGTCTCGGCGCGGATCGCAGAAATGGTGTTGCGCGACGAGCATGCGGCGATTCCAATCGGAAGTTACCAGCACGTATTGGGCGTCACGCTGTCGCTGCCGAGCGTCGTCGGCCGCGACGGCGTGATTTCTGTGCTGCAACCGGTCTTGTCGGACGAGGAACGTGGCGCGCTAGAAAAGAGTGCGGAGGAATTGAGGAAAGCGCTGGAGAGAGTCAGGAAATAACGGGTCCGAAAGTTGAGCGCCATAACCTTCGCGAGGGCCAATTTGTACCGACCGTGACTCCCGGCGTGCAATCGCGGGGATTTTGACGATATTCCTGAGATCGCCAGGAAGCAGGTGGAGTGCGTTTGTCTCGAACATTCCGAGGAAGCGGCGCGGCCGCGCTGGAGCCGAAGAAGCCGGCGGACAAGGCTTCTGCTTCAGTTCCTCAGTTCGCCGACGTGGTGGCCCTATAAGCGGCACATGTACCACGCCGCCAAACTGCCGACCGGCAGAACCGCCAACAAGACGCAAAGCAATCCAACAGTGATGTAGGCGATGGCGCCGACCGCAGTTCCCCCCAGGAAGCCGAGCGCAAGCGGGAGCAGCGTTGCGAACTCGCGGCGCGACTGTGCGTAGTCTGCGTTCAAGCCCGCACGTGGACCGGCTTTGCGACGCTCGAGATATCCGAGCAGTATTTCAGCCGCACTGATAGCGAGCATCGTTGTATTCGTAGTCATCACGTTCGTCGAAGGCATGCCCCGCATCAACAGCCGCACCATGGCGCTTTGCGCGCCCATCGCTGTCATTCCGAACATCAGTGCGATAATCGCGTCCGGCGCGTCCGGACCGCGGAAGGGCATGCCGGTCAGACACGACGCCGAGAATCCGATCAGCAGGATACACTCGACCACCAAGCTCCAAGCAAAAGCGGCACGTGGGCGCTCTCGCATCGAATGGACGAGCGTCGTTACGGCCATGCCAGCGATGAAGAAAAAAGGAATGGCGAGAAGTCTTGCAAGCGCGCCCGGCTCGCTCGTGACAAGTTGCGCTCCGGCAAGGACGAAGCTTCCCGTCACCTGCGCAACGAAAACGCCAAACAAGCCGAGGTAGGTGCAGCTGTCGACGTAGCCGGCGACGAAGCTCAATACGACTGGGATCGGCCGGGGAACCGCAATCGATCTGGATGTCTGATCAGCCATTGGAAAACCTCGTGGCGTATACTACAGAATTCGGCCGGCGTTAGTTCGGCCGGACCGTTTTCGCAACCAAGCGGTGAAAGTGTTGCCCGCTGCGGCGAAGCCGACCACCCTACTTACCCGCTGAACCGAGGACCGATAAGCAGGCCGATTACGAGGCCTGCCGATAGCGTTGATACCTCGCGTTTGGGCTTCCCAGTAATTCCGGCCACGGCTACATTTCTCGCCCAGTCGGGACTCATCAGAATTGCCACAAAAAATCGGTCCGACAACTCGGAACGAAAGCTCTTCGGCATGCTCGAAAGCCATGCACTGCGTCGGCTTCATCTGGGGCCGATCGATTTCGCGCTTCAGCCCGGCGAATGTGTCTCGGTTGCCGGCAAGTCCGGAGCCGGAAAAAGCGTGCTCCTACGGATGGTTGCCGATCTCGATCCGCATCAGGGCGATGTCCTGCTGGACGGCGCGGCGTGCTCCGGCATGCCGGCCCCGAAATGGCGGCGCATGGTGACCTATGTGGCGGCCGAAGTCCGGCTGGTGGGACGAGCGCGTAGAAGACCATTTTTCATCCGGGACGGATTTCCCAACGTTGCTTCCCGCGGTTGGGATTCCCGCCGAGGCCTGGGCATGGCCGGTGGCGCGGTTGTCGACCGGGGAACGGCAGAGGCTGGCCCTGCTGCGCGCATTGCATCCGGAAAACCGCGTCCTGCTGCTCGACGAGCCGACGTCTGGGCTCGACGCCGAGAACACGGGCCTGGTCGAAGTCTTGCTGCGCGGCCGGCTGTCTACGGGAACCGCGATCCTGCTGGTTACCCATGATCCGGAACAGGCCACTCGGATGGCATCGCGGCATCTCGAAGTGCGCGACGGACAACTCGTGGAAGAAACCCCGTGAGCGCGCATTTGATCGGCTACAACGACCTCGCAGTTGCCGCAATCCTGGTAGTGCTCAACGCTGTGCTTACCTGGATGCTCGATCTCGGCCTCAGCCGAACCATCCTCATTGCGGGCGTGCGCGCAGTGGTGCAACTCCTCCTGGTCGGTCTGGTGCTGAAGACGGTGTTCGCGCTCGCATCACCGGTCATGATCGCGGCGGTCGCGCTCGTGATGTTCACGATGGCGAGCTACGAAATCAGCTCGCGCCAAGAGCGGCGCTTCGCTGGAACTTGGGGATACGGCATCGGCGCCGGGACCACTATGCTCGCGACCTTGCTCGTCACGGCATTTGCGGTGCTCGGCACTCTGCGGTCAGATCCATGGTACGCGCCGCAGGTACTGATCCCGCTGCTCGGCATCATCCTCGGAAACGTCATGAACGGGGTCAGCGTCAGCCTCAACGCGCTCAGTACGGCGATCGTGCGGGAGCGGCCGGCCATCGAGGCCCGCCTCGCTCTCGGCACGGACCGCTATATTGCGCTCAAACCTTTGCAACGCAGCGCACTGCGCAGCGGCATGATTCCAATCATCAACCAGATGTCGGCGGCCGGCGTGATCACGTTGCCCGGGATGATGACCGGGCAGATCCTCGCTGGCATGGACCCGCTGGAGGCGGCGAAATATCAAATCCTCCTCCTGTTTCTACTTAGCGGCGGCGCTGGGTTGGGGGCGCTAGCCGCGGTCTATGTCGCCGTTTGGCGAATTACCGACGAGCGCGACCGCTTACGGCTTGATCGGCTTGAGCAACGATAGGGTGAAAAGGCGAACGACCCACCGGTCCAGCAGGCCGCTCAAATCGAGCTGATCACCAATCTTAAGACCGCCACGACGCTTGGGCTCAGCGCGCCGCTTTTGCTGCTCGCGCGCGCCGCCGAGGCGATTGAGTCAACCTTTCGCAATGCGGTAGTTTGCTGGCGCAAAGAGACGTCATGGGTCACGAACTGCCGAGCTACCTTTCCAGATGCGCGGCTCCTTAACCCCTGAAAGCTGCCGCGGAAATCACCGGCCGGCGCGTCCGCTTTGGGCCGATTGGCTCAACAAGCGCGCTGGGTAAATCACGGCCGCGTCAAAGAGCACTGCGCGAGTGAGTGGCCACGAGAGGCGAGGGCCGTCATCAGGTCGAGGGGCGTGCCGGCTCGACAATCGTGTGCGCGGCGATCATGGCTTCGCCCATCCTGACGAGCCGGTCACCGAGTCCCTTCGGGCCCATACTCTGCGCCGTCACGCGCGCGCCTTCGAGCAACAGGAAGAGCTCGTCCGCCAGCATTTCCGGCTCCGCGAGCGCGGCCGCAGCGGACAGTTGAATGAGGCGCTCGCGCTGTGCGTTCTTGAACGCTTCGATCACGCGCCGCGCCGGATGGTCCTTGTCAGGCAGTTCAACGGCAGCATTTGCCAATGGGCACCCGCGCTCGTCTCCGCTGGCCACGTGGGCGGCCATTTCCTCCAGCCAGGCCCGAAGCTGTGCGGGCGGGTCTCCTGGATGGTCGGCGTCGAGTTGGTCCCACGACGACTTGGCCTGTTCCGCCAAGCGCCGGAGGTATTCCGCAACCAGCTCGTCCTTCGAGGCGAAGTGCCGGTAGAGCGTCATTTTGTTCGTTTCGGCTGCTTCAGCGATTTTCTCCACGCCGATCGCCCGTATGCCGTGCCGATAGAAAAGGTCCGAGGCGACTGACAGGATCCGCTCGCGAGGAGAAATTCTCTCGTCTTTACTGATACTTGCTCTCTTTTCGGCGATGCTCATTGCGTTTCCCCTTGACAAGGGTGTTACCGGTCAGTACCTAAGCCAATGTAGTGTTACCGGTCAGTACCACAAGTCCTGCAACAAGTCACTCGGAATTTGGCCGCCCAGGGCGAACGGACCCAAACAATCAGAAAGTCAACGCCATGAAGCATAAGGCACTCCGCGGGCTACTCGTCCTCCTAAGCCTCATCGTCGTCTTTGCGGCCGGCGGCGGCCAACCCGTCGGCTTAAGCCTTATGGTCCAGCAGATCAGGGTCATCGGCCCCCGACAGTGGCTTGGCCTGACGGCAGCTTTGGCCGTTGCCAACGTGCCGGTAATCGCTCCGCTGATGGAGTGGTTGGCGAGGCATCGGCGCCCTCTCTACCGCATGATTCAAGAAGCAACCCCAGTCCAAATTATTGGAGCGAACCCATGTCCAACATCCTGTATGTGAGCAGCAGCCCACGCGGTAGCGCGTCTTACTCCAACCGGGTCGCGGCCCGTGTCATTCGCGAACTGCGGCAAGCCGATCCGCAGACAACGGTGACCGTTCGCGACCTCGCGCAAGACCCGGTACCCCACGTCGACGTTGACTTCGTAACTGCGACCAGAAGTGCGGATGGCCCGCGCACGGAGAGGCAACGCGCCATCCTTGCACAATCGGATGCTTTGGTCGCCGAACTGCTCGCAGCCGACATCATCGTCATCGCCGCCCCGATGATCAATTTCAGCGTCGCCACGACGCTGAAGTCCTGGTTCGACTATATTGCGCGGGCCGGCCGGACCTTCAGCTATAGCGAGGCAGGTCCGAAGGGACTCGTCAGTGACAAGCGCGTGATCGTCGTTAGCGCGAGCGGCGGCATCTACTCCGGTGAGAACGCCGCATTCGATTTTCAGGTCCCGTGGCTCAGAAACATGCTCGGCTTCCTTGGCATGACCGACGTTGAGGTCATCCGCGTCGAAGGCACTGCGCTCGGACCCGAGGCGGCCGACAAGGCGCTCGAACGTGCCACCGCGCACGCGCGCGAACTTGTCGGTGCGTTGGCCGCTGCCTGACGCATAGGGATCGAGGTTCCGCCATCGTTCGAGTGTCGAGGCCGAGACCACGGTGCGATGGTCGTGACCTCTGCACCGTGCGAGAACGGCCACAACAACCAGCACCGCGAGCAGCATCAGGAGCATTTGAATCGTTGCCGTCATTGGTCAAGTAGTGTTCAACGCTTTACCACTTGCCTCCAATCGCGCAATTGCTCCGCGGTGATAAAAAGTAGCGGAATAACGAATACCCCAAAAACAGCTGCGGCAATCATGCCGCCGAATACCGGCGTGCCAACCGCGTGTCGCGTGGCAGCACCGGCACCCTGCGCAATCACCAGGGGGAAAAGTCCAAAGATGAATGCGAAACTGGTCATCATCACCGGGCGAAATCTGAGAGCCGCTCCCGCAATAGCGGCATCGTTAATGTCTTTCCCGAGTGCTCGCTGCTCCACTGCGAAGGCTACAATCAGGATGCCGTTCTTGGCGGCAAGCGCGATCAGCGCGACAAGTCCGATCTGCGCGTAAACATCGAAGCTCAGTCTCGCGATTGCCACTGCGACGAGAGCGCCGAAAATGGCGACGCTGACCGACAATAGAGCAGGAAGGGGTATGTTCCAGCTTTCGTAGAGCGCAACAAGAAACAAATAAGCGAACAGGATCGCGAGGCCGAGTACGACAGTCGTCCCTCCGCTCGCGGCCTTCTCCTGAAACGCCGTTCCGGTCCATTCGAAGGTGTAACCAGGTGGCAGCGTAGCGGCCGAAGTGCGCTCCATTGCGGCGAGCGCCTGGCCGGAACTGTAGCCGGGTTTCGCCGCGCCGTTGACGACCGCGCCGCGGTATCCGTTGTAGCGCACCACCGTTTGCGGCCCCTGCACGAGCTGCACCTGCGCTAGCGCCGGCAGCGGAACCATGCTGCCGTGGGCATTACGCACATAGATTTTATTGATGTCATCGGTGCGCTGGCGAAACGGAGTGTCGGCCTGGATATTGACCTGCCAGGTGCGGCCGAAAACGTTGAAGTCGTTGATATAATAAGTGCCTAGAGTCGACTGCAGGGCGGCGAAAATATCGCTGATCTTGACGCCGAGCACCTGCGCCTTGTTGCGATCGATATCGAGATAGATCTGCGGTGTGTTGGCCGCATAAGTGCTGAACACGCCTGCGAGCTCAGGCTGGCTGTTGGCCGCCACGGTGAGTCCGCCCAGCACCGCCGCAACATCGTTGGGCGACTGGCCTTGCAGTGCCTCCAGCACGTATTGGAAGCCGCCGGTATTGCCGAGGCCGAGGATGGGCGGCAGGTTGAATGGAAAGGCGATGGCGCCTTCGATCGCCGCCAGTCGCGGCCGCAGCTGGGCGAGGATCGCGTTGGCGCTCTGCGCCCGATCAGTGCGCACCTCGTAGGGCTTGAGCCGGATGACGAAGAAAGCCTGGTTCGACGACGCGACATAGTCGATGAAATTGAGGCCAACCACCGACAAAATGCCTTCGACGCCCGGGATCGGTCTAACGATGTCTTCGACCTGCCTAACCACTTCTTCCGTGCGATTGATCGAGGCGCCTTCCGGCAGCCGCAACGCGGCGAAGATCGCGCCCTGATCCTCATCGGGCAAGAAGCTCTGCGGCGTTACGCTAAATAATGCGACCGTCGCCGCTACCACGCCGAGCACGACGACGATACCGACAATCGCTACGCGCGCCAGCCGACGGACCGCCGCGACATAACCGTCTCGCGCTTTGTCGATCGCGCCCAGTACATGGCGCATCAGGCCGCCGCCTCTCTCGCCACGCTTTAAAAGTACCGCGCACAGGGCCGGACTCAGTGTCAGCGCATTGAGTGCGGAAATCAGCATCGACACCGAAACCGCCACTGCGAACTGGCGGAACAGCTGCCCACTGATGCCGGGGATGAAGGCCACTGGTACAAACACAGACAGCAGAACGAAAGTAATAGCGAGGATCGGCCCGGTAATCTCGGCCATCGCCTTCTTGCAGGCCTCGGGCACGCTCAGCGTGGGTTCCTCGTCAATCACCCGCTCAATGTTTTCGACAACAACGATGGCATCGTCGACGACAATGCCGATGGCAAGCACAAGCGCCAAGAGTGAAACGGTATTGGCCGAATATCCGATGAGCAGCAGCACGGAAAACGTGCCGATGATGGACACTGGCACAGCCACCAGCGGGATTAGAGTCGTGCGCAGCTTGCCGAGAAACAGGAACACTACGATGGCCACCAGCACGATTGCAATGACGAGCGTGCGGATGACCTCGACGATGGTCGCGTTCACGAAAACAGTGGTATCGAAAAACACGTTATAGGCAAGATCGGAGGGAAAGCGCGTAGCCAGCGTGTTCATGGTGTCACGCACTTGCTTCGCCACCGCGACCGCGTTGGACCCGGGAGACTGATAAATCCCGATCGCGGCTGCCGGCGCGCCGTTAAAGCGGCTGAAGCGATCCTGCGATCTGGCGCCCATTTCGACGCGAGCGACATCGTCCACGCGAACGACCGAGCCGTCGGGATTAGCACGGAGCACGATGCCGGCGAATTCCTCAGGGCGCGTCAGCCGGCCCTTGGTCTTGATATTGATCTGGACCTGTTGCTCATTCGTGATCGGCGCAGCGCCGATGCGGCCGAGCGCCGCCTGAACATTCTGGCTTTGTACCGCCGCGATGACGTCATTTGGGGTCAGATTGAGTTCGGTCAGTCGGTCGGGGTCGAGCCAAATTCGCAGCGAATAATCAAGCGGACCGAACAACGTGACCTGGCCGACACCCTTGATTCGCGCCAGCGGGTCGATGATGTTGATGGTCGCGTAGTTGCTCAGATAGACCGCATCGTAAGTATTCTTCGGCGAGTAGATATTGATAACCTGTAGGAGCGCGGCTGATTTTTTGCGGACGGTTAGACCGGCATGCTGCACCTCGTCGGGAAGTTGCGCCGTGGCGAGACTCGAGCGGTTTTGCACGTTGACGGTGTCGATATCCGGATCGGTTCCCAGCGCAAAGGTCACATTGAGCGTGTAGCTGCCGTCAGAGCCACTGGCGGACTGATAATAGAGTGCATTGTCGACGCCGTTGATCTGCTCCTCGATCGGTTGCGCCACCGTGGTCTCAACCACTTCGGCATCGGCGCCGGGATAATTGGCGGTCAGCGTGACCTGCGGCGGCACGATGTCCGGAAATTGCGCGATCGGGATCGCCGAGATCGCAATCGCGCCAGCCAGTGTGATGACGATGGCGATGACGACAGCGAATCTCGGCCGGTCGATGAAGATGCTGGAAAACATCTGTGTTTAGTTTTCCGGAACGATGGTCGCCGCCACGATCTGACCGGGATGAACTTTCTGAATTCCCTCGACGATGACCAGTTCACCCTCCTTGAGGCCGTTCGTCACCACGACGTCGCGGCCTTGCTCGACACCGGTCGTGATACGCCGCTGTTCGACCTTTTTCGCATCGTCGACCACCATGACATAGTGGCCGGCCTGATCGAGCAGCACGGCGGCCTGCGGCACCATCAGCGATGGTTGTGGCGTTGCCCGATCCACCATTACGCCGACGATGCCGCCCGGGATGAGAATGCCCTCTGGATTCGGCAATTGTGCCCGGACCAGCACGGTATCGGTATCGGGTTGGACTTGGACGTCGAGGAAGTTGGTGACGCCCGGATGCTGATAGATGGCGCCATTGGGCAGCTTGATGTGAATGGTTACGCGCGGGTTCTTATCGGGCAACTCGGCGACTCTATGCTTGTACGCAATGATATCGGCCTCGCTCGCCGGAAAGGTGACATAGATCGGATCCTGGCTGACGATCGTTGCAAGCCTGCCCGATGACGGGTCGACGAGATTGCCTACGGTGAAATTGGCAAGCCCGATCCGCCCATCGATCGGCGAACTGATTTCCGTGTAACCGAGATTGATTTGCGCCTGCTCCAGCAGGGCCTGCGCCTGCAGCACATCGGCCGCCGCGGCCAGCTCGTCGGCGGCACGCTGGTCGACCGTGGATTGCGGGATGTTCTGGTTTTTGACGAGCTCCTGGCCGCGCTGGAGCTGCAAATTGGCGTTAACCTCCGTTGCTTTTGCCTTGGCGAGATTGGCTTTCTGCTGGTCGACCGCCGCCTTGTAGGTATCCTGTTCGATGCGGAACAGAAGGTCGCCCTTTTTGACCTGCTGGCCTTCGGTGAAATTGCGCTGCTCGATGAAGCCGGGGACCCGGGCGACAACGTCAACCTTGTCGATTGCCACGACGCGGCCAATGAAGTCGCCCGTTTCTGTCACCTGACGGCTCACCACCGGGGTCACCGAGACCGCCGGCGGCGGTGCGCTTTGCGCGGTGGCGACGCCACAAGGAGCAGTGAAGCTCAGTGTGGCAATGGCGAGTCTCCAACCGAGAAGGCGAGAGCGACCAAACATCAAAATTCGTCCTAACTTGCTATTCTCAGATCCTATTACCGCTACGAGACTGGCACACGTGGCCAGCGCTGCTGCACCAGTCTCATACTAGCTTAGCATCCAGCGTGATCTCGCACTTCAGAACCTTGGAGACCGGGCAGTTCTTCTCAGCATCGCCGGCCATCCGGGCGAAGATGGCCTGGTCTAGGTTTGGCACGTTGGCACGCAGCGTGAGAGCTGAGCGACTAATGCGGAAGCCTTGACCCTCAGGCTCGAGCGTGACGGCCGCCTCAGTGCTAAGCTCGGTGGGGGTAAAGCCCGCACCCTGCAGCTGAAAAGCCAAGGCCATAGTGAAGCATCCGGCATGCGCGGCGGCAATCAACTCTTCGGGATTTGTACCCTTCTCGTTCTCAAAACGGGTCCTGAAAGAATAGGGTGTTT
>Ga0116223_10002281_pt1 | contig 18248 bp, 13 predicted proteins | sample Sb_taG_3_FD_90092 | JGI IMG/M metagenome (GOLD analysis project Ga0116223, IMG submission 90092) | Peat soil microbial communities from Weissenstadt, Germany - Sb_50d_a_PC metaG | ecosystem: Environmental > Terrestrial > Soil > Wetlands > Peat | place: Germany: Weissenstadt | collected 2010-09-21 | reverse complement strand
GGAGCCTTCGCTCGTCATCGTGACATTGCCGACTTGATTCCGATCATCTGAATCTTCCAACATCGGTGGGTTCGTTCTGCCAAATTGAGTCAGGCGTTTGGATCGTTGCCAGCCAATTCCCTGCTAACAGGGAAATTTACAGGGAATTTTCGGTATTATGGCGCAAACGCACCGCCCATGCCGATTCGCTCTACCAGCACCTGATCGTCACCGCGGAGCGGAAGTTCTGGCGCTGCGTCGAGAGCGGCGAACCACCCCGGGTGTTCGGGGTCGAGCCGCCAAAGCCACGAATCGAGGCGATCCGCATCGTTGACATGAGCGCCTCCAATGCCTGGGCGGAGTTTGCTGCGGTGTTCTCGCGGACCCGTTCGGCGCACCTCGAACATGAACAGGCCAAGGCAGAACTGAAATGTCTGATGCCCGAGGACGCCAAGGAGGCGATCGGTCATGGCATCCGGGCCAAGCGCTCGAAGTCGGGTGCGGTGAGCTTTGATCTCCTGGCCGTGGAGGGTGGCCATGCATAGGTCCAGCCCCTCTATCGCCAGCCTGGCGGCGGCCTTGGCCAAGGCGCAGGCCGAACTGGTCAACCCGGAAAAATCCCTAACGGCAACCATTCGCTCGGACGAAAGGGGCAGGACGGAGCAGACCTTCCGCTATGCCCCGCTATCGAGCGGCCTCGACATTGTGCGTAAGACTTTGGGCCAGCACGAGATCGCAACCGTACAGACGACCGCGATCGATCAGGCCGCTGGCGTCGTCAACTTAACGACTGTGCTGGCCCATGCGTCGGGAGAGTGGATCGCTTCCGACTGGCCGGTCTGCGCTATCGCCGATACCGCCACCCCGCATCGGATGGGGGCGGCGCTGACCTATGCCCGCCGCTATGCCCTGTTCACCCTGGTCGGAATTGCCGGCGAGGACGATGTCGATGCTCCTGACATCGCGGTACCGCAGCCGACCTTGGGGCCCGATCAGCCATCCGCCAACAGTGACGGTCGGCTCAATGGCGGCCAACGCCATAACCGGCAAGGGTCAGCCGTTCGGCCTGACCGCCGGGCACAAACAAGTGTCGCCCAGCCAATGCTTGAGCCAGCAGCCTCAGCCGTCCTGCGCAACAGGCTTGTTGCCGAACTCACTGGACTTGCCTCGAGCGATGACGCCGCTCTCTGGGCGCATCGCCACATGGCCGAGAAGAATAGACTGACAACAGCCGACGCACTGCTCGTCGAGGAAGCCTTCCAGGGGAGACTGGCGACTCTGGCTGGCAGCGCGGCGGCAGAACCCCAGTCGGTGGGTGGTGAGCGACCGCCGCATGGGCGTCCAATGCCGAGAAAACGACCGAGATCGAAGGCGGTTGATAAGGCGGCGTTGACGCTGTCAGAGCCCCGCCGGATTCGCAATCGCGAGCATGTCAGATTTGTTGCGCAGCAGCCCTGCCTGGTCTGTGGTCGAACTCCGTCAGACCCTCATCATTTGCGTTTTACCCAAAGCCGCGCACTTGGGCTCAAGGTAAGCGACGAGTTCACGGTGCCGCTCTGTCGCGGGCACCACCGAGAAGTTCACCGCTGCGGCGATGAAACAGCATGGTGGCAGAAGGTCGGAATCAATCCTACTACGGCGGCACGTACCCTATGGGTCGAAACCCATCCTCTGACGGAACGACACCCAGGCCCATTCGCTATCGAGGGCCCGCGCTAGCATCGCACTGGAGATAACGGGATGTTCTCGAGCTCTTGTAACAGCTCGATCAGGGCGGATACCACCAAGCGGTCTCGCGGGTGGCTTACCGTCTACTTTGCTCTCGTTTTCTTGTTAGCTTCGTGGCCTTGGAACGTTCTGCTAGTTGTTGCCGTAATTGGAGTGCCGAGGGTGGACCTCGCGATTGAGAATGATCGATGCCAACGTGAGCACTGACGCTACCGGCGTTTGGCTCTGCGCGCTATAGAGTGGGATTGGTAAGGGTTAAAGCAGCGGGACAAGCAATGAATTTTGATCTGACAGACGAGCAAAAGTTAGGCGAGCGGCCGGTATCAGGCTTTCTCCACGGCTCTCACCAAAGGGGAGGCATAGCTATGAAATCCAAAACCTCGCTCCGCATTGACTGGTGCGCGGTTTATCGCCGGTTACCTATTACACGGCTGGTGTTGGGTATCTCCGAAACAGAAGCCGCGGCCGCTGCCCGCGTTAGCTTACGCACTTATCGGAAATGGGAGGCTGGCCACGACCGGCCGACAAATACCGGAATCCTAGCGTTTGCCTTTGCATACGATGTGAGTCTCGATTGGCTCGCAAATGGTGATTGTAGTTGGCTCCTCGATCGCCTTGCAGCCAAGAACGCGCCGGCAGAACGAGCGGCATATTTGCGGACGGATGGCCAAGGGCTAACGGGCTAGACACTGGCGCGGGGTCGGCCGAATGCTCGCACCGTTTTTGCCCGATATCCCATTCTTGCATCCAAGCAACCGTTGTCAGAAGATGGGCAAGGGGCTTGGGAGACAATCGTGATTGAGTTATCGAGCAAACAGGCGCGAGAAAAGTGCCACCAAGCATTGGTCGCTGGCCTTCGGCTCATTCGACCCGAAGAACGAGTGACAGCAATTGCAGCGGCCCTACAGGAAGTTGAGGCGCGGGAAAAACAACTCTACGCCGCGGTGGTTAGGCAATGACTCGCCTCCTCCCGGCGCGGGGCCGGCCCGCGCTTATCCGGCGCACTCAATCAGGCTTCTTCTCGTCGAGATCGAGCTTGCGCTCTATTGCCAGCATGTCCCAAGCCGCCGCCATTTCTTGAAGTTTTTGTTTATGGCGCGGATTCACCAGGCACTGGGCAAGTTTCCGGCATTCTTCGGCGTACCGGTGGTATTCCAATATTCTCTGCATGATGCCATTCCCCAAAGCATCAAATCGACAGGTTAACAGTGAGCCTGCCGCGGGCAACCGTCGTTAGGTCGAGGCTTGCGATTCTACAGTCTTTGATTAGCGCCTATCTGTACGGCGGTGTGTTCGGCGGGAAGTAGCCGACGTCGAACATCGCCCGCAGCAATTTGCCACCTGGGCGGCTAAGTGCTTGCCGGCAAGCCCAAGCGTATGCGACAAAATGGAATAGGAGGGTTGTATCTTACTACGATACAGGCTTGCCGTGAATCTGATACATGATTCACATGGACACCCGCTTTCAGCGCTGGGCGACGCTGGTCATAATCTTAGGAATTTTCTTCCTCTTGGTTGCCGCCTATCTGCGCTAGGCCAATTCAGTTGGCGGCCTCATTCATTTCAGACGCGCGGACATTGACCCTCGCGCTCAATCGTCGCGGCTCGCTTGAGAAAAGAGACCCCGACCTTTGTCTCGGGCGGGTCGGGGCCCCCCTGCCGCTTCGCGCTGGTCCACCTAGCACCGCCGTGCGGTGAGAGACGGCGGATTCGGCGGCCTTTGCGCTGGCCATCCAATGATAGCTGGAGCCAACCCTAACACAAACAACCTGCTCGCTAATTTTGAAATCCTTTCGTGCGAAGTTAATTCGTTAGAAGTTTTCGCCTCAATCGTTGCGGCTAACCGAATTTGGCGGCCGCGGAATATCCTTCAATATCTGCCGCGGCACGCTTGGCAGCTTGGCAATGTTGACTGCGATTAGGAACGCCTCGTCCCGCGTGAGCTTGACGGGCTCAGTCAGTTTCCTGTTGTGAAGCCCACACTTGAATTTCTTCCCTGCTCAGCCAACGTCGACGTCGAAGGCCATGAAAAAGTATCAAATATTCTTCGTCAGGCTGGTAGGGAAGTGAGAGCATCTCAGCGATTGTGTTATATCGTTCTTCGGCGACAACCATGCTGTCTCCAGCATTTACATCCAATCGATAAACGCTGGAACGAAACGCGAACGGTTTTTCACTCACTGCGAAACAAAGCCGTCAGTTTGTTATTTTGTCGATCAGCGTTACCGCCGAACACGCCGCCGGCCCACTGTGAAGCCGACGCAACGCACGAGCAGCCAACTTAAGATTAATCGCTATATGTTTTTGACAGCGACCTTCAAATGAACGCAAGCAAAACGGGTCTGGAGACAAAGCCCTGGCATGATCTCTGCATAGGTTAATTTGGTTGTCTGTATCGATTTGATGGTCAGTGATGATTTGTGGATTGAGTGCGATCAGCTTAGTGTTCGGGACGGCCATTGCATATTTGGCAAATGGCTACCCTAAACATCGGGCGGCTATGGAGACTGTGGCCGGTATTCTGTTGCTCGGTGGATTGGGTCTGATGGGATACGCGCTCGAAGCCGTTCTCGGACATCCGTAACAGTCAGCAACCGAGAGCGACGCAATGCGACGCAAAGCAAAGCGCCGTCAAGCGCATCAAGGGCCGTGATCGAATGACCCTTTCGCAGTGCATTAATTGACGATCGCGAAGTGGCGCTATGGACAGCTGCGCCCAACTAAGTGACGCAAGGGGCCAGAGCGGCACTTCAAGGACGCCAAACACCGCTGTGCGAAAGGCGTATCCGGCCAAGAAAACCTGAGCGTCTGCGAGCCAGGACTTCGCCCGGTCCACCAAGACCAGAAATTCGAGCGCCTATAACCGGTATGTAGAGGAGGGATCGACGCTGCGGGTAAGAAACTCTACTCTGCCAGTAAGCCTCAGGATGTTTATAACATTCTCGCTGCGAGACTTATCGCTGCGGCCTAAAAAGGTGAACGCGACCCGATTCGGTTGCGTAATGCCGGACTGGCATGGTTGGAGATTGAAGGCGAAATGAACTAAGCGGCAGCTTTAGTCCGCGAACGCTGCTTATGCTTCACGATGCTATTTCTGCTCCACCGGCAAAGCAACAAACCGTGCGGGCATGGCCATCAAGTGAGCCTCACGATATCTCGCTCTGCCATCTGGCCCAGCAGAGTTTTAACGTCGGTTGTGATAGTTGCGCGATCCGCCTCATAGTCGGCGGCCAGCCCGTCGATTAGGGCGGCAAACGAGCATGGCGGCTCGATACGCTTCCAGATGTCGCTGCCGATGTGATCGATGCCGAAATAGTGACCCTGTTCGACGCCCATCATGACGATTTCGCCGTCAACCTCCGCGGACAGGATCGATGGGCTGCGCGAGATGATGGTCGCGTCGGCGATCGCGCCAGCGGTTTGCGAACTGCTCTGATCCGGCATTGGCCCCTACCAAGGTTTGGAAGGCTTATTTTATTTTCCGACGGGCCGGTGTCGAGCCCTTAAGTGGCGCGGGCCGATACCGGCCATCACCCATGTCGATGGTAATGGTCGCTTGCAGACCGTCGATTAGGCCAGCAATTGCCGCTATCATGCCTTGCTCGAAGCGTTTTTCCGGCTGACCGGGGTGCCAATGGTGCTCAATATGTCGTTCAATAAAAGTGAGCTGGTGGTTTACCGGCCGGAAGAAGCATTGAACTGCTTCCTGCGCGCCACAATGGACCTGCTGATTTTAGGCAATCACGTGGTTTCGCGCACTGCGCCGTCCCTGCTCTGAAGCTTTTGGGAGTTGCTAATATGCATCTCGAAATACGCGTGCTGGTGACCGGAGGCGCCGGATTTCTCGGCTCGCACCTATGCGACCGCCTGCTCAACAGCGGCGCCAGCGTGCTGTGCGTTGATAATTACTTCACCGGCTCGCGACGCAACATCGATCATCTGCTCGACCACCACGATTTCGAGCTGATGCGTCACGACGTAACGCTTCCGCTCTATGTAGAAGTCGACCAAATCTTCAATCTGGCCTGTCCCGCCTCCCCGCCCCACTACCAGCAAGATCCGGTGCAAACCACCAAGACCAGCGTGCACGGCGCCATCAACATGCTGGGGCTGGCTAAGCGGCTGCACGCCAAAATCCTCCAGGCCTCGACCTCGGAAGTCTACGGCGATCCGCAGATTCATCCGCAGACCGAAGACTATTGCGGTCATGTCAATCCGATCGGGCCGCGCTCCTGTTACGATGAAGGCAAGCGCTGCGCCGAGACGCTGTTCTTCGATTATCGGCGCCAGCACCGCCTGCGCATTAAGGTCGCCCGCATCTTCAATACCTACGGCCCGCGCATGCATCCGAACGACGGCCGCGTGGTGTCGAATTTCATCGTGCAAGCGCTGCTCGGCCGCAACATCACCATCTTCGGCGACGGCCAGCAGACCCGCTCGTTCTGTTATGTCGACGACATGATCGACGCGCTGGTCGGTCTCATGAACACCGCCGACGAGGTGACCGGACCGATCAATATCGGCAACCCGGACGAATTCACCATGCTCGAACTGGCGTCGATGGTGGTCGATCTCACCGCCTCGCGCTCGCGCATCGTGCATCGGCCGCTGCCGCAGGACGACCCGCGGCAACGCCGGCCGGATATTTCGAAAGCCAATGATGTACTCGGCTGGGCGCCGCACACGGCGCTGCGCGATGGCCTGACGCGCACCATCGCCTATTTCGAGGAGCTGTTGCGCGACGACGCCGTCCGAACGTTGCTCGTCCACGAAACACAGATCGCCAAGGCCTGACATGGCTTGGCATCCGAACCTTGGCATGCCGGCCACCGATGCGCCGATTGGTTTTCATCAATCGATTTTTTGCACCCGACCGTTCGGCGACAAATCAGATCCTTTCCGATCTTGCCTTCGATCTCGCCGGCGCGGGACGGCAGCCGCACGTCGTCACCAGTCGGCAGATCTACGACGATGCCAAGGCGGCGCTTTCGGAACGTGAAATCCTAAACGTCGTCGACGTCCACCGCGTCGCATCGACGCCGGTCGGCCGCGGGCACCCGGCTCATATCATTGCCGTGATAGGCTCCAATTTCTATGGTTACATAGCCGGGGGCAGATCGGTAGCGGCGACCGAAGGTCACCAAAAGACGGTTGCGACCAGGTCGTGCCTCGGTCAGAATCAAAAAAATCGGGTCAGCAGCTTCGGTGTCACTCGTCACTGGAACGTGCGAGATAATGGGGCGAAAACGATGGCGAACAATCCGGCGGCCGAACGCGGGCTCAAATTATTGGAAAAATGTACGTTGTTCGGCGCTCTCGACGCCATGGCGCGTCGCGAGCTCGCGGAGCATGCCCACCCCCGCCACTTTGCCGCCGGCGACGCGATCTGCCGGATCGACGAGCACGGCGACAGCATGATGGCGGTGGTGCTCGGCGTGGTGCGGATTTCGTTGCCCGCGGCGCGAGGCAAGGAGATCATCCTCGCCGATTTGCGGGCCGGTGAAGTGTTCGGCGAAATCGCGCTGCTCGACGGCAAGCCGCGTTCCGCAAATGCCACCGCTCTCACCAATTGCGAGCTGATGGTTCTGGAGCGCCGCGACGTGCTGCCGTTCCTGGAGCGCAATCCCGCGGCCTGCATGAAACTGATGGAGCTGCTTTGCGCGCGCGTTCGCCGCTCCGACGAGCGCATGTCGGACATCGCCTTCTTCGACCTGCCGGCTCGGCTCGCCAAGACGTTGTTGAGCTACCCGGCCCAGGCCCACGGCGCGGCGAAATTGTCGCTGTCGCAGCGGGAACTCGCGGAAATGTCGGGCGGCACCCGCGAGAACGTCAACCGCTGCCTGCGCGACTGGCAACGCCGCGGCATTCTGGAATTGAAGGACCGCTGGACGATCATCCTCAAGCCCGAGGCGCTGCGCGAACTGGTGACAGCGCCCTAAGTCGCGGCATCGCGCCGGGTGCACTCGGGTTCCTTACCAAATATTCACTGTGACGCGTGGCACAGACGCCGCCGCCAGCATGCTGGTCGGCGGCACCCTGGAGGAGGTCACCGATGTCACAATTATTCACGCGAGATGAGCGTCTGATCTTGGTGGATCCCGCGCACGGCCCGCTGTTGCGCAAGGTGACGCATTGGGACCGGTTGGTCGCGATGTTCACCGATCCCGATCTCGTCGCGATCACGCTGTTCAGCGTGCTGGGCCTGTTACTGACGGTTGCACTAATTCACTTACTTCCCGCTTGGGTCGAGGTCATCGCAACAGCTCAGCAAATCCTCTGATGTACGGAGCCACGTTCGCGAATGCTTTCGGACGTGGCGCCGTTTTGGTAGGATCAGTACGAGGTCGCGCCGCGGTCGCTGCAATTGTTCCGACCATAAGATGTGCGCCGGCAAGCCACAAACTGACGTTGTAGATGATCCTAAAACGCGCCTTGCCGGCAGTCAGGGACCGGGACATTTGCTTTGTCGCCGATACTGCGCGACGGTAGCCGCGTATTGCTTCCGGCTTGTGTCTTGTCGTGTATCTGTTTTGGGGCGTGGAATGAAATGCCCGAAGTGTCAGCACGAGAACACCGCTAAGGCGAGGTTCTGCGAGGAGTGCGCAACTCCGCTGACCCGAAGCTGCGGCAATTGCGGCAGCCAAGTCTCCTCGACGGCCAGGTTCTGCCTGCAATGCGGACATCCGCTGCGGGCGGTCGAAGAGGATCCGCGCTTCGCTTCGCCGAAAAACTACACGCCCCAGCACATCGCCGATAAGATTCTCGTTTCCCGCGCCGCGTTGGAAGGCGAGCGCAAGCTGATTACGGTGCTGTTCGCCGACATCAAAGGCTCGATGGAGGTGATCGCCGACCTCGACCCGGAGGACGTGCAAAAGCTGCTCCATGCGGTGCTCGAACGCATGATCGAGGCCGTGCACCGCTACGAAGGCACCGTGAACACGGTCATGGGCGACGGCCTCATGGCGCTGTTCGGCGCGCCGCTCGCTCACGAGGATCACGCCGTGCGCGCCTGTTATGCGGCGCTGCGGATGCAGGAAAACATCGCGCGCTATTCCGACGAGATCCAGCGCTCTTATGGCGTGCCGGTGATGATCCGGATCGGGCTCAATTCGGGCGAGATCGTCATTTCCGGCATCGGCAACGATCTGCACATGGACTACACCGTGGTCGGCCAGACCGCGCACCTGGCAGCCCGCATGGAGCAGATGGCGAAGCCTGGCTCGGTGCTGACGACGGCGGATACCTTTCGCCTGGCGGAAGGCTATCTTGCCATGAAGCCGCTCGGCGCGCTCCCGGTGAAGGGGCTCGCCTATCCGATCGACGTCTACGAGATCATCGGCGCCGGCGCCGCGCGCAGCCGCCTGCAAGCCGCCGCGGTCCGCGGCTTGACCCGCTTCGTCGGCCGTGCCGTCGAATTGCAGCACCTGCGCCGCGCCCAGCAACTGGCCGCGCAAGGCCACGGCCAGGTGGTGGCCATCGTCGGCCAGGCCGGCGTCGGCAAGTCGCGCCTGGTGCACGAGTTCATTCATTCGCCGCCGACCGCCGAATGGCTCGTCCTGGAATCCAACTCGACGTCTTACGGGCATGCCACGCCGTATTTGCCGGTCACCGAACTGCTGCGGCATTACTTCAAGCTCAACGTCCATGACAGCGTCCAATCGATCCGCGAGAAAGTGTCGGGAAAAATTCTTTCCCTCGACCCGTCGCTACAGGAGGTGATCCTGCCGGTGCTGGATCTGCTCAATGCGCTGGACGACGATCATCCGTTCCGCGCGCTCGAGCCGATCGAACATCGGCAACTGACCTATCAGGCGGTGATCCGGCTACTGCTGAGCGAGAGCAAGGTCCAGCCGGTGGTCGCGGTGTTCGAGGACATGCCGTGGTACGATTCGCTTTCGATCGGGCTGTTGAACGAATTGGTCGTCCGCGCCCAAGATGCGCGTCTGTTGCTGGTCGTCAGTTGCCGCCCCGAATACAAGGACGAATGGAAGGGCCGGCCGAACTACCGCCAGCTGCGTCTCAATCCGCTTGCCAGCGAAAGCTTCGCCGAACTCCTGCAGGCGCTGTTGGGCTCCGATCCGAGCGTCGAGACCATCAAAAGCTTCCTGATCGAGCGCGCCTCCGGCAATCCATTCTTCGTCGAAGAGATCGTGCGGTCGCTGGTTGATGGTGCGGTGCTCGAAGGCAGCCGCGGCAAATACCGCCTGGCCCGGCCGTTCGTGAGCAACGAAGTGCCGCCGACGGTGCAGGCAGTGCTCGCCGCGCGCATCGACAAGCTGCCGGCCACCGAAAAGCGCCTGCTGCAGGAAGCCGCCGTGATCGGCCATGATTTTTCCTTCACACTTTTGCAGGCGATCAGCGGGCTGTCTGAGGACGACCTGCGCGCCTTGCTCGACGATCTGCAGGCGGCCGAATTCCTCTACACCACGCAACTGTTTCCCGACCTGCAATACACCTTCACCCACGCGCTCACCCACGACGTCGCCTATAACGAGCTGTTGCAGCAGCGCCGCCGCGATACCCACGCCGGCGTCGTCGACGCCATGGAAAAGCTCTATGCGGACCGGCTCGGCGAGCACGTCGAGCGGCTCGCCCATCACGCCGTGCGCGGCGAGCTGAAAGACAAGGCGGTGCATTACCTGCATCTGGCCGGCGGCAAGGCGGCCGCGCGCTCGGCGCTGGCCGACGCCCGCTCCTGTTTCGAGGAGGCGCTCGGCATATTGAAGGAACTGCCGGAGAGCCCGGCCACGCTCGAGCGCGGCTTCGAGCTGCGTCTCGACCTGCGGCCGGTGCTGCGGCAGTTGGGTGAAGGCCGGCACCAGCTCGAGCATCTGCGCGAGGCCGAGATCATCGCCACGCAGCTGAAAGACGACCGGCGGCGCGGCCAGGTCTGCGCCTTCATGACCACCGTGCAATCGACACTCGACGAGTTGGATGAGGCGCTCGACAGCGGCTCGCGCGCCTTGGAGATCGCCGAGCGGCTGCACGACGTGCCGCTGCGCATCGTCGCCACTAGCTATCTCGAGCAGGCGCATTGCTACCGCGGCGACTACGAGCGCGTGGTGGCGCTCGCCACCAACAATCTCGCGACGCTGCCCGCGGACTCGATCAACGCCCATTTCGGCATGGCGGTGCCGGCATCGGTCTTCGATCGTGCTTGGCTGGTGATGAGCCTCGCCGAGCTCGGCCGATTCACAGAAGCGGCAAAATACGAGGCTGAAGCGATCCGCATCGCCGAGCCGACCCAGCATGCGTTCAGCATCGGCTGGGCACATTTCGCAGCCTCCATGCCGCATCTCCTCAAGGGCGATTGGGCGAAAGCGCAGTCGCTGGTCGAGCACTGGCTGACGATGTTGCGCACCGGTAATGTCACCATCCATCTGCCTTGGGCGGTCGCATCCTCGGCTTGGGCGATGGCGGAAATCGGCGAGTCCCGCGACACGCCAAACCGCATCCAAGAAGCCGAGGCGCTGCTGGAGCGGCAGGCGGGCCAGGGCATCGTCGGCCATCGCAGTTGGGCCTATCACGCCGTCGGCCGCGCTTTGCTGCGGCTCGGCCAGCTCGACAAAGCGCGCGACCTCGCCGAGCGTGCGGTCGAAACGTCGACGCGCCAGCCCGGTTTCGCCGCCCATGCCCACCATCTGCTCGGCGATATCGCAGTCGATGCCGATCGTTTTGACCACGAGCGCGGCGTCAGCCACTACCGCGACGCGCTGGCGCTGGCGCAACGCCACGGCATGCGTCCGCTGGTGGCCCATTGCCATCTCGGTCTCGGCAAAATCCATCGCCGCGCCGGCAAGGCCGAGGACGCGGAGCACCATCACGCCACCGCGACGGCGATGTACCGCGACATGGACATGCGTTTCTGGCTCGCTCAGGCCCAGCAATGATATGCTGCGCCGTAACGTTGGCAAATTCAGTCCCGGCTAAAGTATCGTGCTGGACCAACCTTCCTCAAAACAAAACGTCAGCGTCCCATTTTCGTCGCTCTACGACCTGCTGCGGCATCACGCCGGACGCCTTACGGATGCGCCCGCGATCCTGGCGCCGGATTGCGCGCCACTGAGCTACCAGCGTCTTTGTCGCCATATCGACGACGTCGGCCATACCTTGCGCGCCAAGGGTATCGGCTGCGACGACCGGCTCGCCGTGCTGATGCCGAATGGGCCGGAGCTTGCGGTTGCGATTGTGACGGTGGCGGCGAATGCCGCTTGCGCCTCGATCAACCCAGCCTATTCGGCCGAGGAATTGGACCGATATTTCGCCGACTTGAAGCCGCGCGCGTTGATCGTGCCGGCCAAAGTCGATGCACCGGCGCGCCGCGTGGCGCAATTGCGCGGCGTGCCGGTCTTCGACCTGACGCCGACAGGCGAGGCCGCCGGCTTGTTCACGCTCGCGGGCACTGCCGCGGGCGAGCCGTCGCTCGATCCGATCGGGCCCGGAGCCACCGCGCTGTTTCTGTTCACGTCAGGTACCACGTCGCGGCCGAAGATCGTGCCGCTCACGCACACCAATATTTGTACCTCGGCCTTCAGCGCGGTCACGGCACTGCAGCTGAGCGAAGCCGACCGCTGCCTGAACGTGCTGCCGCTATTCCACGGCCACGGTCTGATTGCGACCGTGATGACATCGCTCGCGGCGGGTGCCGGCGTGGTTTGCACGCCGGGCTGCGACGTCAATCGCTTCTTCGGCTGGCTGCGCGAGTTTGCACCGACCTGGTACTCCGCGGTGCCGACCATGCATCAGGCCATTCTCGCCCAGGCGCGGCTCGATCCGGATCAAGTCGCCGGCATCCGATTGCGTCTGGTCCGTTCCGCCTCGGCGCCGCTGCCGCCGCCGGTGTTCGCCGAGCTGGAACGGACCTTCGGCACCTCGGTCATTGAATTCTACGGCATGACGGAAACCGCTTCCGCGCCGATCGCCTGTAATCCGCTGCCGCCGCGGCGGAGCAAGCCCGGTTCGGTCGGCATCCCGGTCGGCCTCGATGTCGCGATCTTGAACGACCACGGCGATGTGCTGCCCGCCAGCCAGACCGGCCACGTCACGGTGCGCGGCGGCAGCGTCATGCCCGGCTATGACGGCGACGCGGCCGCGACGGCGGCCGCCTTCGCCGGCGATTGGTTCAAGACCGGCGACCAGGGTTTCTTCGACGACGAAGGCTATCTGTATCTGTCCGGCCGCACCCGCGAGATGATCAATCGCGGCGGCGAGAACATCGCCCCGCGCGAAGTCGACGAGGCGCTGCTCGAGCACCCGGCGGTGGCGGAAGCCATCACCTTCGCCGTGCCCCACGCTACGCTCGGCGAGGACGTCGCGGCGGCCGTGGTGTTGCGGCCGAACGCCGACGCGACGCCCAAAGACATCCGCCAATTCGTCGCCGGCCGGCTCGCCGATTTCAAGGTGCCGCGCCAGGTGCTGATCGTTGAGCAATTGCCGAAAGGCTCGACAGGAAAAGTACAGCGCATCGGATTGGCCGAGAAGCTGGGGCTCGGCAGTGCCGCATCGCAGGCCTTCGCGGCGCCGCGTACGCCGCTCGAGACCATTTTGGCCGGTATCTGGGCGGACGTGCTTCGCCTCGAGCAAGTCGGCATCCACGACGACTTCTTCGCGCTGGGCGGCGATTCGCTTCTGGCGGCGCATGTTCTCACCAGAATTCACGACGCCATGCATCTCGAAGTCGGGGTCGTGAGCCTGTTCGACGCACCGACCGTAACCGAGATGGCGGAATATCTCGAAACGCTGATCAAAACCGGCCGGGCCGGACAGCCGGAGCTTGCCCGCGTCTCCCGCAACGCACCGTTGCCGGCATCGCCGGCCCAGGAACGGCTGTGGACGCTGCAGCAGGCGGTGCCGGACCTGCCGTTCTTCAACATCCTTTATGCGCTGCGCATAACGTCGCCGTCCGATGCGGCGCTTCTGGAACTCAGCCTCAACGAAATCGTGCGGCGCCACGAGATTTTGCGCACGACGATCGGTATCGACGGCGGCCGGCAAATCCAGGTCATTGCGCCGCAGCTCACGGTGCCGCTCGCCGTCGACGATCTGCACGAGCTGCCGCGATCAAAACGCGAAACCGCCGCGCATCGGCTCATTCAAGCCGAGCTTACCCATTCCTTCGATCTCGCGCGCGGCCCGCTCATTCGCGCCCGCATCGTCCGGCTGGCCGGAGACGAGCAGCTCTTGCTCGTCACCATGCATCAGATGATTGCCGACGGCGGATCGCTCGGCGTGATGGCCGAGGAGCTCGCCGCGCTCTACGAAGCGTTCGCGGCCGGCAAGGCATCGCCGTTGCCGCCGCTGCCGATTCAATATGCCGACTTCGCCGCGTGGCAGCGTGCATGGCAATCCCATCCGGATGTCGCCGCGCAGCTCGGCTACTGGCGCGAGCAACTGCGCGGCCCACTGCCGGCGTTGAAGCTCGGCGCCGCGCGGTCGCGGCGCGCTGCAAGCGAGCTCACCGCGCAGCGCGACATCGCCTTGCCGGCAGGCCTGACGGAAACCGTCAAACAATTCAGCCGTCGCGAAGGTGGTACGCTGTTCATGGCGCTGGTTGCCGCGCTGAAGACGCTATTGCATCGTTACTCAGGCGAGGACGACTTGCGTCTCGCCACCAATGTCGCCAACCGCAATCGCGCCGGCGCCGAGGGGCTGATCGGCCCAATCGCCAATACCGTCATTCTGCGTACCGGTCTCGGCGGCGATCCGACCGTTCGCGAGGTGATGCGGCGGGTTCGCGCCACGACGCTTGCGGCCTATGCCCATCAGGACCTGCCGTTCGAGGTTGTCGCCGAAACGCTGGCGCGCGAGCGCAGACTCGATCCGGCGCACCTCGCCCAAGTGATGATCCTGCTGCACAACGCCGCATTGCGGCCGGTGGCGAGCGCGGGCCAGGCTTTAGCCTTCGAGGAGGCCGATCCCGGCCTGCCGATGCCGCTGGTGACGACGACGACTTACGATGTTATCTTGGTGCTGCGAGAAGCCGCGGAGGGCTTGATAGGATCGTGCATCTATAAACCGCATCTCTTCGGCTCAAAATCGATCGATCGTCTGCTCGCGGATTTCAAAAGAATCCTCGAACGGATGGTGAAGGAGCCGGAGCGGCGGATTTCGACAATCCGCTTATCGCGGAACAGCAAGAGTCCGAGTGCGTAACGACGTCAGGCTTTCCATTCACCGATACCGGTGCAAATTCCAAGGAGATATCAAAATGGGTGCATTTCGCCCCGTAACCTTCACGAAAAGCGAACTTAAAGGACTATCCCCCGCAAAGCGCAAAAAGCTGAAGAAGGAGATTGTGCATCACCTCGAAACGCACAAGGGAATCCGCAAGATCCTGCGCAGCAAGGCGGGTCCGACGTTGAAGAAACTGAAAAGCGCCTAAGCCGCAATAGGCGGCAGCTCGAAAAGATTGGCCGTCCTGGCGGCGTGGTGCCGTCAGTGGCGGCCTTTCGATTTCGCGGCGACCGAAGTGTTGCGCTGGGCGATATTGTTGTCGTTCGGAACGAGCCGCCAGTTCGGAAACGTGTCGGCCGCGGTCAGATTGTCGATATTGCTCGGATCGCCGGCCGCGGAAACGACCATCAGCATGGCTTCCTGACGGCTCCCGGGCACCCAGGCAAACGGGCCGACCAAAACTTCGGCGGAGGAATGCGGCGGCACGTCGGCCGCGGCCCGTTGCGCCGTCTGCATCGGCAGCCAGCCGCCGGGGAAGCTTAGCTTCGCCGACGCCGGTGCGTGATAGGCCCGCACCACGACCTTGGTCGCCTTCTGCAAGCCGCGATTCTTGATTTTCACATAAGCGTAGTTGGTGACGCCCGATTGCGGCGTCTCATGGGCCGTGCCGCGGTCGTTGCGGCGCCGGTTCCAGATCGCCGGGCAAGCCCAGTAGTTGGCTTGATAGCGGTACTCGCCGTGGCGGCCGTCCTCGATATAGACATCGACCGGCGACGGCAGGCCCTCCTTGTTGTTCGGCTTCGGCTCCGCGGCGTCCTGATATAGGCCCTGCTTTTCGAACGCCCAGCGGATCACCTTGTGATAGGCGCCGCCGCAGATGCGCTCGGCCGGCCAATCTGCGGCGTCGGCCTTGCTCAGCGCGGCGGCGAAGTGCGCGGCATCAGTCGGACTGGTTGCCACTGTCAGCGCCTGGATGGCCGCCAGCAGCAGATGGCATGTCACGCGGGCGGCATATCGCTTGTCGGCAAGGGTTGCGGCGTCGCCGCCGATGGCGCGATAGAAACGAAACATCGTCGACGACAGGATTTGCTCATTGTTGTAGCCGCGTGAATCCAGCGCATCGTCGAACGGATGGATCCCGATCTTACCGCTCCAGCCCCAGCCGTGGCCGGCGGTGCGGTCGTGGCGGCGCTTTTCCACGCCGATCAGCCACGGAAACGTATCGTAGCGGTCCTTCGCCTTCGAGCCCGGATCGTTGAGGATCGCGGCAAAGCTGTCGCCGGCGCTATGGGCGAATTTGAACAGCGCGTTGCCGATGTGATTGTACAGCACGCCGTGGCCCAGCAATTCATGCAGCGCGATACGCCAGTCGCCGGCGATGCCGATCGGATTTTTCCGATCGCCGAGGTCGGCCAGCGCGAACACCGTGTAATCGATGCCGGTGCCGGCGGCATCGCCGGCGCAATGCGCGTTGATCTCGTTGCCGCGCGGACGGTTCGGGTCGAAATGGCCGCGATGGTCGACCCGGCTGGGAAACGTCGTGCCGGGAAAATAATCGGCGATGGAAAAACCCAACTCCTCTACCAGCCGAAAGATGCGATCGACATTGTAGTAGGCGTTGACGGCGGCGAAATCGTTGCTGCGCGCGTTGTACTTGAAATCCTTGCCGGCCGGCCTGGTCGGCGGCGCCACTTTCGGTGTCGACACGTCGGCGACCGTCACGCGGGTGCCGCTCAAGGCTTGGGTGCCATCGACAGGCGCAGTGAGGCCTTCGAGCTTGACCGGGCTGCGCCAGCGATTGAGCGCGGCGTTGCCGGCGTCCGCCGTCGGGCCGCCGAGCGTCGCCGGATCGGCTTTGAACACCCAGCCCATGACATTGGCGATGAACGGGTAGGCGAGCAGCACCGACGAAGTTTCGACGTCGACGATCGCCACCCAATGCAGCGGCCGCGCCGGCGGAAAATCGAAGCTGAAATAGACGGCGCGGACGACGTAGTGCTTGCCGTCGCGGATCGAAGCATGCACCGGCGGCAAGGGCAGGGTGGGGTGGCCGGATGACGGTCGGCCGTCGCGTTTGGGCGGCGTCACGGCGCGCCGGCGCGTGGCCTCGTGGTAGCGAAAGATCATGAATTTTTGGGCATTGATGGTCAGCGGCACGCCGCGGCGGACGACGCCGGCGAGGCCTAGGCATTTGGCCAAGGTCTCGACGTCGATCGCCTTCGCTCTCGCGACATGCGCCGCGGACGGTCGTTTGACCTCGAGCATGTCGTGCAGCGTCGAGCGTGCACCGATGATGCGCAGCGGGTTGTGCTTCATCGTCACCGAAATTCCCGCTTCCCAGACCGCGAGCCCGAAGCGGGTTTGATCGAAGGCGACAGTGGTGACGTCGAATTGGGACTTTTCGCGCAAGAAACGATAGTCGACGGGCTCGCTGGTCGGATCCTGCACCACGCTGCGGGTAAGATTTTTCAGGTGCCGTTGCTGCAATCCGAACAAGTGGCCGTAACGGCCGAGATAGGCGCCGGCGGCGGCTTGCGGCGTCGCCGCCTTGACGGCGACATGGCGATCGGCGTGGGACAGCACGCGGGCGATGCCGTCGGCGTCGCGCACGATCTTGGTCCGTGTCCGCCCGTCGAATTCCTCGTACATGGCGTCCTCGCCGCTCGCCGCTTGCCGCTATTCAAAGCGGACACGATCGCCGTTTGGTGTGACGCATAGCACACCAACCGCGGTGACGCATGGCACATCGCTCAAGCCTCGGCGCCGCTACATAGTTCTATAGTCGGTCACTCGACGGAGGTCGCCATGAGCACCCTCGACAAGAGTACCAAGACCGCTCGTCCGCGCCGCCTGTTATCGTTGAGCCACGTGAAGCAGGGCCTCGCCAATTGGTCGCGCCGCGCCCGCTCGCGCAAAGAGCTGATGAATCTCAGCGATCGATGCCTCAACGATATCGGCATCGCGCGGCACAGTTCGGGTCTCAAATCGTGCAAGCCGTTTTGGATGGCGTGAGCTGGGCGCGGCACGCCGGAAGCGTTTCAGCTCGCGATCGCTTCCAGCCGCCGTCCGGTCACCGCGGGTCCAAAGCCGCCGATGACAATGAACACCACCACCATGGCGCCGGCAATGAAGGTAAACACGCCGATGGTGCCGTAATTGCCGAGCAGGAAAGCGATGATGAAGCCGGAGAAGATGGCGGAAAACCGGCTCCACGAATAGACGAAGCCCACCGCCTGGGCGCGGATACGGGTCGGATAGAGCTCGGCCTGATAGGCGTGGAACGAGAACGACATCCAGTTGTTGCACAGCGTGATCAACAGTCCGAACACGATCACGCCGGCGGCGCTGCCCTGCTGCGCGAACAACAG
>Ga0116223_10002277_pt1 | contig 18257 bp, 19 predicted proteins | sample Sb_taG_3_FD_90092 | JGI IMG/M metagenome (GOLD analysis project Ga0116223, IMG submission 90092) | Peat soil microbial communities from Weissenstadt, Germany - Sb_50d_a_PC metaG | ecosystem: Environmental > Terrestrial > Soil > Wetlands > Peat | place: Germany: Weissenstadt | collected 2010-09-21 | reverse complement strand
TTGCGCGCAGCGCGCTGATGGCGCCGCCGGAATCCGCCACGGCTGGCGCGGGCGCCGAACGATAGGGTTGGCCGTAGGCCATGTAGTCGAGGTCGCTTCGCGGCGCGCTCGCAACCGGCGCAGCCGTCTGCATGCAGCCCGACAGGACGAGCCCCGCGAATAGACAGACTATTTCGGCGCGTACGCCTCGCATCGGACAACCCACGGGCATTTATTGATTCCGATTAAGGACTTTCATGGTTAACAAAACATGACTGGGGCGACCGGGAATCCTGCAAAGCATCGGGAAACCCGCCGAATTAACCGCGCCGCAACCTTAATGGAGTGTAATCACCGCGGGTCCGGTAGAGTCGTAGCGTCCGCGGGGAGTGTGCGATGCGTTTAGCGTTCTGGCGTTCGAGCAAGGATGGGACGGAGGGTCAAGGAACCGTCTCCAAGCCTGCGTCGGTCGTCTACAAGCCGATCGCTGCTTTTGAGTCCGGCGACCTGGATTTGCGGACGATCGGCGGGGCGCTCTTGCGCAAGCGGAGCTGGATCATCATCCCGACCGTTTTGGCCGCCGCGCTCTCGGTCACCGCCGTCAATATGATCACCCCGCGATATAAATCGGAAGCGCGCATCCTGATCGACGGACGGGAAAACATCTTTCTGCGGCCCAACGGAGAACGCAACGAAGATCGCAACGCGCTCGATCCCGAAGCGGTGACCAGTCAAGTACAACTGCTGTTGTCGCGCGACCTCGCACGCGAAATCATCAAGAAGAACAAGCTTGCGGAGTTGCCGGAATTCGATCCGGTTTTGCGGGGCCTGTCGCCTCTCAAGTCGTTGCTCGCTCTGGTCGGGATCGGTCGCGATCCGGTTTCGCTGACGCCGGAAGAACGGGTGCTCGACGCCTATTACGACCGTTTCACCGCCTATGCCGTCGACAAATCGCGCGTCGTTGTAATCGAATTCCAGTCGCGTGACCCGGAGCTCGCGGCTCGCGTCGCCAATTCGATCGCCGACGGCTATCTGGTGCTGCAGCAAGCCGCGCGGCGCGACCAGGCCAAATCGGCGGGCCAATGGCTGTCGGGCGAAATCGACAATCTGCGCAAGCGGGTTAGCGATGCGGAATCCCGCGTCGAGGATTTCCGGTCGAAGTCGAGCCTGTTTGTCGGCACCAACAACACCACGCTGTCCAACCAGCAGATGGGCGAACTCAACACGCAATTGAACAACGCCCGTGCGTTGAAGTCGGACGCGGAATCGAAAGCGCGGCTGATCCGCGAGATGCTTCAGAGCGGCAAGCCGATCGAGGCTTCCGAAGTGCTCAATTCCGAATTGATCCGTCGGCTCACCGAACAGCGCGTGACGCTGCGCGCCCAGCTGGCCGAGCAGTCGTCGACCTTGCTTGACGGTCATCCGCGCATCAAGGAGCTGAAGGCGCAGCTGGCCGATCTCGACCGGCAGCTTCGCGAGGAGGCGAGCAAGATTTCGCGCTCGCTGGACAATGACGCGCATATCGCCAGTGGCAGGCTCGACTCGCTCGTCGCAAGCCTCGATCAATTGAAGAAGCAGGCGAGTTCGACCAACGGCCAGGATGTCCAGCTGCGAGCGCTGGAACGTGAAGCCAAGGCGCAGCGCGACCTCCTGGAGTCCTATCTCGCGAAATACCGCGAGGCCAATACCCGCGAGAACATCGAGGCAGCGCCGGCGGATGGCCGGATCATTTCGCGCGCCAGCGTTTCCAACAGTCCGGCCTATCCGAAGAAGCTGCCGATCGTGTTGATCGTAACGCTGGCAACCCTGATGCTCTCTACCGGCGCAATCGTGACCGGCGAATTGTTGCGCGTGACCGCGCCTAGCGCGGTGGCGGCTTTTGCCTCAACGCCGGCAGCAGCGCGCCCAACCGCGGCTGCTGCATATGTCAGCGCTGCCGAGCCCGCGCCCGAACCCCTGCAAAGCATGCCTGCTTCGGATATTGCGCCCGAGTTCACCGAAATCGAACGCCTCGCCGCAAATTTGCGCGACGCCGGCGTGGCCGCGCGCAAGATCACCGTGCTCGGCACTGCCTCGGGCGAGAGCATTACCCTGACGGCTTTGACGATTGCGCGCCTGATCGCGCGCAGCGCGAAGGTCGTCGTCGTGGATTTAGCGGCGACGTCGCCTACCATCTCGGCGATATCGGTCGATCCGAACGCGCCGGGCCTGGCGGAATTGATGCTGGGGGAAGCCTCGTTCTCGCAGATCATCACCCGCGACCGCCTTTCGCGGGTTCACCTCGTGAACTCGGGACGGCCGGGCTCGGACCGCGCCTTGCTGGAATCGCCGCGGCTGGGACTTGCGATCGATGCGCTGCTGCGGGTCTATGACCATGTGCTGCTTGATGCCGGCACCGCCTCCGATCTGCCAGCGGAGCTGTTGACCGCACAGGCGCGCGCCGTGGTGGTGCCTGACGCATCGATGGCTACTGAGGCCCGCAACCTGATGTGCGATCAGCTGAGGGCTGTCGGCTTCAACGAAGTGACGATGCTGAGCAAGCCGGCGCTTCCTTCCGATGCGGTCGATCCCGGCCCGCGTGTCGCGGCCGCCTGATTCAATCAAAAACGGCCCGAGAAGTTCGCCTCAGCGCACCACGCGGCGGAGCCCTTCCGCGATGTTTAGAAGCGCTGGACTGTGCTTTACCAAATACTTGACGCGATTGAAGCCGGACATTGCGGCAGCAACGATCACGCCGCGCGCGCTGAGCGGGATGAAGCAATCGAAGATAGCCTCATTGCTCTTGCAGAAAAGCCGCTTGTAGTCGTCCGATCCAACCCCGAGATCGAGGGCGCGATATCCTTGCTCGGCGTAATGGTCGATAATGTAGCGTATCAGAATCAGGCCGGGACTGTGGCGAGAGTTTCCCGATATCGTATAGGTATTGAACATCATCGAAAAACGCTGACCGTCGGCGACGCCGGCAAGGACCGCGATGACTTCATCGTCGCATTCCAGTGCATGCATATCGATTACGCGACCGCCATTTGCCAGCCGTTTCATGCTGGCGTCGCGAATAAAATCTTCGACGCCCGGCTCTGCAAATACGTTGGGCAGCTTTTGCTCGGCCATCCGCTGCGGTTTGATCCGGAAGAAGGCGTCGAGCAGCCGCTCGATGTCGGCGTCCTCGGTGGCGACGTGGTATCGATAGCCGGGCAGCACCTTGAGCTTGCGCTCTTTGGTGTTGAAGCGCCGGCGCAAGGAATGACTGACCCGCGCCGTGGGAGAGGCATTCGGCACCATGGTCATCAGGGGGCAATCGTTGGCTGAGGCTTGACGCGGCAGCAGCGCCATCGGGTTCGGCAGGTCCTGCCACCTGAGCGGCTGCTGATTGAAAGCCAACACGTCGGCTTTGGCGCGCTCGCGTATCGCCGATATCAGCGCCTCGAGATCGGCTCGGGTCGCCTCCATGACAAAATTTCGGTCCCAAAGCGCCATGTTGAAGGTGGCATGCTTGCCGCCCATGAAAAATGCGGTGCGAATCCCGTGCGACTGGCCGAGCGCGAGAGGAAGCAGGAGCAGCGGCCGGCGTTCGCGGTCATACGCTATGACGATGAAAGGCCGAAGGCCCTCGCGCGTTCCCACCTGCTGTTGCCAGGGACGCAGGAAATCGAACCTCTGATAGGGCGTGGAGAGGTGTTGCCGGTTTTCGAGGCCGCGCCAGATTGTCTCGGCCTGGCCAAGGTCATCGAGAAAATCGACTCTGGCGATACGACTTGTCTTTGACCATGTTGGCACATCGGCCGTCCGGCTTTCGATCGCGGCAGCCATGGTCATCGTAAAGCCCGTCTGCAGGAAATTATTTACACTTTTCAGCTTCGGCGACTTTTGCAAAGAAGTGTCAACAAAGAGTAATGACGGTCTGGCCGCGCATTCGCCGCGAGCAGGGCGTCTTCCCGGACACTGGAAATCGGGCCCGGCCACAAGAAAGGCTTCTGACTTACAAGTTGCGCGTGTTAGTTATGAGGCCGCATGCAGATTTGCGGAAAAAGGCGCTGAGAGGCGAGACGTTGTCATCTGACACCAGATTCCTGACGAACCTGAAACTGGAACTCGCTTATTTCAGTGGCCGCACATGGTTGAAGCGGCATGGCGCCGGCGTCATCCTGCGGTTTGAGCGCGTTCGCCCGCGTCGCGCGGCTCGATTTCAGCCGCTGAAATCCCACGAAATCACGCCCAGATTTCTCGATCGGACGATCCGCGCTTTGAAGCGGTGGAAATACGATATCGTTTCGATGGACGAAGTCTGCCGGAGGGCGATTGCGCCGGACTCGCGGCGACGGTTTGTGTGTCTGACGTTCGATGGCGGTTACAAGGACTTGGTAATTTCGGCCTACCCGGTGCTGTCGCGACATGGCGTTCCCTTCACCTTATACGTCCCGACGGCTTTCCCGGACGGAATCGGTGAGGCCTGGTGGCTTGCGCTCGAAGAGGTGATCGCCCGCGAGGGTCGCCTGAGTCTCGTGATGGGCCGTGAGGAAAAGCATTTCGATATCCCAGGCACCGCCGAAAAATATCAGCTTTATGATTTGCTGTTTCGGTGGATGCGCTCGCTCGCGCCGCCGGATCTTTCGGCCGCCATCAAGGATCTCTGTACGCGCTACGCCGTCGACCTTGCGGCGTTGTCGCGCGAGGCGTCACTGGACTGGAGCGATCTTGCAACCCTTGCCGCCGACCCGTTGGTGACGCTTGGAAGCGCAACGGTGAACTATCCTGTCTTGTGGAACTTGAAGGACGCAACCGCGTTGCGCGAGATGACGATGGGCCGGGCGGTCACCGAAGCCGCGTTCCGACGCGACGTCAGGCATTTCGCCTATCCCTTTGGCGACCGCGCCTCGTGGCGCCGCAAACATTCGGTGATGGCCGAAGAGGCCGGTTTCATCAGTGCCGTGTCGGCAATCCCCGGGGTTGTTGAATCGGACGGCCGGACCAGTCTGTACGCGCTTCCGCGTATCGCCTGGGATGGCCGGCAGCGCTCGCTGCGTGCCATGCGCGTGATCCTCTCCGGCAGCACATTCTCCGAGACATGAAGCCCGCGCGAAGCCGGCCGACTTAGGCGTCCGGCCGCGACATCCAGCTGATGATCGGCATTGCCGGCAGCACCCATCCGATGCCGGCCACAACGTAGAATATGGCCTGCGCCAGCCCGGAATTCGCAAGCCACGGTGTCTGCGCGACCGTCATTCCCATCAGCGACCACACCAGGACCAGCAGCAGTAGCGCGACGGCTCCGAAGAATTTTCGGGTGCGGATCTTCATGATGGAAATATGCAACTCGCTCTCGGATGCGCATCTGGCGCGCGGGAAGGGGCGGACTATAAGGGGCGCGCGAATTCAATCAAGGGCAGCATTGATAGCCGGTACAATGCCCAATCAAGTCTCACGTGACCGCCTCGTTCGCGGGTGGCTGATCTCGATCGCTGCATTGATCGCGATCATGGTACTGGTTGGCGGCGCCACGCGGCTGACTGAATCGGGGCTTTCGATCGTCGAATGGAAGCCGGTCGCCGGCGTGTTGCAAGAGATGGTCCGGCCGGTCACGCAAACCGGCTGAGCTGACTGCTCCGCACAAACTTTATTTCCTAGAGTATGATCCGGAAAAGTGGACACCGGTTTTCCGAAAAAGATCATGCTCAAACAAAAAGATAGAGCGAGATGACGATTCAACGAAAAGTCATCTCGCTCTAGCAATAGCCGTAGATGCCGCAGGCGTAGGGCAGGCGATACCAATAGCTGAGATTGGGGCCGCCATAGTAGGAATGATACTCGTAGGAAAAGTTCGTTCCGTAATAGCCGGGAAGCGCCGAAGATCCGGGAAGCAAGGGTGTGCGGGGCGGAATCCGGAGGTAGGGCATACTCTCGTCCGACGGTGTGAAGAGGAGGTCCGACTCCTGTTCGACACGCGCTTGGCGGCCGTGAAGAGGCGGCGCTTTCCCGTAAACCTGCGTTCCGGACCGCGGCAGGTCAGCGGCGACGGCGGACCCGAGTCCAGAAATCACCGCTGCAAGTGGCATTATCCAGCGCAACATGGTTCCGCTCCGAATCGTCCGACGTGATTCAATGCCACTTTATGCCGCAACGAGTGTTAACGAGAGCTTTGAGGCTGCCAGCTCAATGAAACATCCGGGCTGGCGATCCACGTCGTGTCGCGAAGACGCGTCCAGATCACGCCCTACGCGCTCAAGGCCTGATCGAGGTCCGCAATCAAATCTTCCTTGTCCTCGATCCCGATGGACAGCCGCACCACGTCGGGGGCGGCGCCCGATTTGATCTTGGCCGCATCGTCGAGCTGGCTGTGGGTGGTCGATGCCGGGTGAATGACCAGCGAGCGGGTATCGCCGACATTGGCCAGATGCGAGAACAGCTTCAGATTTGACACCAGATTGACTCCCGCGTCGTAGCCGCCCTTGAGGCTGAAGGTGAACACCGCGCCGGCGCCCTTCGGGGCGTATTTGCGCGCGAGGTTGTTGTATTTGTCGCCCATCAATCCGGCGTAGTTGACGGAAGCGACAGCCGGATGCGCCGACAGCCATTCCGCAATCGCCTTGGCGTTTTCGCAATGCTTTTGCATGCGCAATGGCAGCGTTTCGATGCCGGTAAGGATGAGAAATGCGTTGAACGGCGAAATCGCAGGACCGAGGTCGCGCAGGCCAAGCACGCGGCAGGCGATCGCAAACGCGAAATTTCCGAAAGTCTCCTGGATCTTGATGCCGTGATATTCGGGCCTCGGTTCGCTCAGCATCGGGTACTTGTTGTCCTTCGACCAGTCGAAGGTGCCGGCATCGACGATGATGCCGCCGATCGAGTTGCCATGACCGCCCAGGAATTTTGTCAACGAGTGCACGACGATGTCTGCGCCGTGGTCGATCGGGCGGATCAGATAGGGCGTCGCCAGGGTGTTGTCGACAATCAGGGGGACGCCGGCCTTGCGAGCGACGGCTGCGATCGCTTCGATGTCGGTGATGCTGCCGCCCGGGTTTGCAATCGACTCGATGAAGATCGCCTTGGTGTGCGGCGTGACCGCGCGCTCGAAGCTGCCGATGTCATCGGGGTCGGCCCACATCACGTTCCAGCCAAAACTCTTGAAGGCGTGGGTGAACTGGTTGATCGAGCCGCCGTAAAGCTTGCGCGCCGCGATGAATTCGTCACCGGGATTGAGCAGCATCTGGAACACCACGACCTGCGCGGCGTGACCGGAGGCCGTCGCGAGGGCTGCCGTTCCGCCTTCGAGGGCGGCGACGCGCTCTTCCAGCACGGCCTGGGTTGGGTTTCCGATCCGGGTGTAGATATTCCCAAATGCCTGTAGTCCGAACAGCGAAGCGGCGTGGTCGGCGTCGTTGAACACGAAAGATGTGGTTTGGTAGATCGGCGTTACCCGTGCACCGGTGGTGGGATCGGGCTGCGCGCCAGCGTGCACGGCGAGGGTGGAAAAGCCGGGGGGACGATCGGTCATGCTTGCTTCCTGTTCTGCCTCATTTGCGAACCATTGCCGCCATGCTGGTGTCGACGGCGTTCGCCGTCAAGGCGGCTTGGGGCTACATTATTTTTTCGAAACGATTGTGCTTCGCGCTAAAGCACTCTTGGAACAAGGGCTTCGCATCTGCGTCAGGCGAGGTCGTTCCTGTTTTTGGCGGCGCGATCGGACGCGGCGGTTTCGCCGCCACCCAGGCTCGTTCGGCGCAGGGACAGCTGCATGCCCTGAGTCGGCATCGGCGCGCGCTTCGAGCTCAGCGTGCGTGAATTGACGCCCATCCAGGAGATTTCAGAGGAAAGCCTTCCATATTCGATTTTCGGGCAGCGGTTCATGACCACTTTGATGCCGGCCGCCTCCGCCTTTTCGGCTGCGGCATCGTCGCGCGCGCCGAGCTGCATCCAGATGACCTTCGGCGGTGGCGTCATTTTCAATGCCTCATCGACAACTGGCATGATGTGGCTCGAATTGCGGAAGACATCGACCATGTCGACGGGGCGGCCGATGTCGAGCAGCGATGCGACGAAGGGTTTTCCGAGCAGGCTTTTGCCGACATGGCCGGGATTGACGGGGATCATGTCATAGCCGCGCTGCGCGAGATATTTGAAGGCGAAGTAACTTGGGCGCACATTCACCGGCGAGGCGCCGACCATCGCAATGGATTTAACGCCATTGAGGATCGCGCGGATGTAATTGTCGTCGTAGGCGTCATGGTTCATTGCAAAAAGTCCGGGCTCCTCACGGTGAGGAGGCGCGAACGCGCTGCTCAGGAAGAGGCATCATCTACTCGTCCCGCCATTTCGGCTCGCGCTTCTCGATAAAGGCACCGATACCTTCCTCGGCGTCGTGCGCCATCATATTCTCGGTCATAACCTCTGCCGCATAGCGATAGGCCGCTGCAAGGCTCATTTCGGCTTGGCGGTAGAAGGCGGCCTTGCCAATTCTTATCGTGTAGGCGGATTTGAGTGCGACCTTTTGTGCCAGCGCGGTCGCCGCATCGCGTTCGCGGCCGGCCGCCACGACGCGGTTGACGAGCCCGATATCCCGGGCGGTCGCCGCCGAAATCGGCTCGCCCGTCAGCAGCATTTCCATCGCCTGCTTGCGCGGCACGTTGCGTGACAGCGCCACCATCGGTGTCGAACAAAACAGTCCGATATCGACGCCGGGCGTGGCGAAGGTTGCCGTCTCGGAGGCGACCGCCAGATCGCAGCTTGCCACCAACTGGCATCCTGCCGCGGTGGCAACCCCCTGGACCGCAGCAACAACGGGCTTTGGCAAGTGCACGATCGCCTGCATCATCGCACTGCAGGCCGTCATGATCTCGGCAAAATAGGCGCGGCCGCGATCGGCGTCGGCGCGCCTGGCGGTCAGCTCCTTCATGTCATGGCCGGCGGAGAACACCGGGCCATTGGCCGCGATGACCACCGCGCGTACGGCAGCATCGTCCTGAATTTGCCTGAGCGTGGCATCCAGCTGCGCGATCAGACCCTCGGACAGGCTGTTGCCGGCTTCCGGCCGATTGAGCGTGAGAACGGCAACGCTGCCAAGCAGCTCGCGCAGGAGGATGGGTGATTGCGGCGCAGAGGCGCGCGCGGTTTGGCTCGTCATCGGCATATCCACTTGATATCAACTTGGACGGATATCTCAGCTTAATGTAGCAAACGGTGCGAGGCGAGGGCAGGCGAGAAACATGTCGATTGCAAGAATGAGCGTGGCTGAGCTGGCGGAGTTCCTGCATGCCGAGTTTCCCCAGGCATTCCGTAACGGCGACATCCAGATCGAAAGTGCCGACGGCGTGTCATGCCGGCTGCGGCAGCGTTACAGCGAGCAGATGCTGCGTCCAGGCAGGACAATCTCGGGGCCGACGTTGATGGCTCTGGCTGATTTCGCCATGTATGTAGTGCTGCTGTCGGCGATCGGTCCGGTGGGGCTCGCGGTCACGACAAATCTCAACATCAACTTCCTCCGCAAAGGCGCGCCCGGGCACGACGTGCTGGCAGCGGCGAAATTATTGAAGCTGGGTAAGCGGCTTGCGGTAGGCGAAGTCAATCTGCTTTCGGGCACGTCACCCCATCCCATCGCCCATGTGACTGCGACCTATTCCATTCCAAAGACTTGATGTTTTTACTGGTATTATAGAACCATAATTGTAATTGATTGTTTTTGTTAATAAAATTAGCGCGAGGAAGCATTGACGATCGCGCGGGACCTCTCTAGAACCCGCGCAGTTCGGCGCCGCCATGCGCCATTCCCTCTTTCACGCCCTTTTTCACGGATTTCCTCTCATGAAAACGTTTTCGGCCAAGCCAGCCGAGGTGACGAAGAAGTGGGTATTGATCGACGCCAAAGGTTTGGTGGTCGGCCGGCTCGCTTCACTGGTCGCGATGCGCCTTCGCGGCAAACACCTTCCGACCTATACGCCCCATGTCGATTGCGGCGACCATGTCATCATCATCAACGCGGCTCATGCCGTGCTGACCGGACGCAAGCGCGACAACAAGGTCTACTACAACCACACCGGCTTTATCGGCGGCATCAAGGAGCGCACGGCAAAATCCATACTCGAAGGGCGCTTTCCCGAGCGCGTGGTCGAGAAGGCCATCGAGCGCATGATCCCGCGGGGACCGCTGGGCCGCATGCAGCTCGGTAATTTGCGCGTTTACCCCGGGCCGGATCATCCTCACGAAGCCCAGCAGCCGGAAACCCTGGACGTAGCTTCGATGAATCGCAAGAACATGAGGGCCGCATAAGATGTCCGATACCATGCAGTCGCTCGATCAATTGTCGCAGCTCAAGCCGGCCGCTCCGGAAGCGCCGAAATACGTCAAGAAGGTCGACAAATACGGCCGTGCCTATGCCACCGGCAAGCGCAAGGACGCGGTCGCCCGCGTCTGGATCAAGCCTGGCCCCGGCAAGGTGACCGTCAATACCCTGGAAGTCGAAGTCTATTTCGCGCGCCCGGTGTTGCGGATGATGATTCAGCAGCCGCTGATCGCGGCCGCGCGCGCCGGCCAGTATGACGTGATCTGCACCGTGACCGGCGGCGGTCTGTCGGGCCAGGCCGGCGCCGTGCGTCACGGTATTTCGAAGGCGCTGACCTATTTCGAGCCGGATCTTCGCGGCATTCTCAAGAAGGGCGGTTTTCTCACACGCGACTCGCGCGTGGTCGAGCGCAAGAAGTATGGCCGCGCCAAGGCGCGCAGGTCGTTCCAGTTCTCGAAGCGCTAACTGCTTCATTAGAATTTGCCGCGAACGCGGCATACCCTGGAAACGCGAAGGCGCCCGCTTGCGGGCGCTTTTTCGTTGCGCATTTGCTGATGAGTTGACGCAGTTTTTCCCGAAAACTTGCCTGCGAGCGCAAACGGTTTGCCAACGCGGCGGTCCTAGCGTGTGAGATGGCGACGGCACTTACTTGCATCAGCCGCGCCGGGAATTTGGCATCACAACCGTCTGGTGACACCATGTCGCTCGATACTTCCACGCTCTACACAGTTGCCACCATGATCGCAGCCTTGCTCGGATCAATGCTGCTGTTCTTCGGATATCAGGAGAAGATTTCCGCGTTGAAATGGTGGGGAAGCGCCTACCTGCTGGGTGCCGCGTCGGTGGCGCTCTGGACGCTGGCAAGCTCCATGCTCGGCGATATGGTATCGCTGGCGCTCAACGCCGTGGGCTTTTTTACTTGTGGCATGGTCTGGAATGCATCGCGCTTGTTCCACGGCCGCAAGCCCATTTTGCCGGGGCTGGTTCTTGGCGCCTTGGCTTGGGTCGCCGCCGTCATGACGCTGCCACCTGAAGCGTCGGCGATGCGCCTGACGATCGGCGCCGGGATTGTCGCCGTCTATGCGGCCCTGACGGCCACCGAGCTGTGGTCAGAGCGGCGGAGGACCTTGCAAAAGCGATGGCCCGCGGTCGCAGTGCCGGTGCTGCACGGTTTTGTGCTGATGCTGCCGATCCTGCTCGGCGACCTCCTGCACCCGCACGATCGTGCATTCGACGGCAGTATCTGGGTTACGATGTTTGCGGTCGAGCTAGTTCTCTACGCCGTTGGCACCGTGTTCCTGATCTTCATGATGGTGTCGGAACGCGCCGTGACCGTGCACAAGAACGCGGCCTCGGTCGATCCGCTGACGGGCATGTTCAATCGCCGCGGCTTTGCGGAAGCTTGCGCGCGGGTCATCGAGCGTGAGGCCCATGCAGGCCGTCCGGCAACGGCGTTGATCTTCGACATCGATCATTTCAAGTCGATCAATGACCGCTTCGGGCATCCCGCGGGCGACGAGATTCTCAAGCTGTTCTCGGCCGTCGTCGTCAACAATCTGCGCATCAGCGATCTTTCCGGGCGAATTGGCGGCGAGGAGTTTGCCGCGCTCTTGCCATGTCCGCTGGATGAGGGGGTGATCGTGGCCGAGCGCGTTCGCGAGGCTTTCGAAGCATCCGGGATCGTGTGCGACGAAGGGCCGGTCGATACCACCGTCAGTATCGGCGTAGCCGGCGGGCCGGCAGGCACCGAACTGGAGGTGCTTCTGGCGGCGGCCGACACCGCGCTCTATCAGGCCAAGCGTAGCGGCCGCAATCGTGTCGAGGCGGCGGTAGAGCTGCCGCTGTCGCTGGAAAATTGGCGGAGGAAGTCTGCAGGCAACGCGCGTTCGCTGCAAGCCGTGCCCGGCGTGCCGCGGCTCGTTTAAGCGAGTATAACGGTGGAAGTAACCCGCCGTTTACCATTCGATCCATATGATCGCGGCCATGGAGTCGTTCCGTAGACGCAATCCGCAAACGGACCTGATGTTGCTGGAAGCGGCTGCCGCATCCGCACGCGGCGGCTTTGCATGCATGTTTTCGACGTCAGAAGAATACGAGACGGCACTGATCACCGAGCGCCGTGCCCAGGGTCGTTACGGCCAGCGGCGGAGCCGTTGGCCCGCCATCATGTTCTTCGGCTGTACGATGATGGTCGCCGGCGCGGTGCTGCTATTGAACTAAGCGATCGCGAACATGATCGGGATGGGGCGCCGAAAGGCGCCTTTTTCTTTTCGGCCGGCTGGGCTAAAGACAAGCGTTCCAGAACCAGAGGCCGAAAATCCAGATGATCACCGAAATCGCCCAAATCGACGTCAAGCCTGGCACCGAAAAGGACTTTGAAGCCGCGGTCGCCAAAGCGCGGCCGCTGTTCCTCCGCGCCAAGGGCGGCAGGGGCATTGAACTGCACAAATCGATCGAGAAGCCATCGCGCTACCGGCTGCTGGCGAAATGGGACACGGTGGAAAACCACACCATTGATTTCAGAGGCTCCGAGGACTTCCAGGCCTGGCGCGGGCTGGTCGGTCAATATTTTGCCGCACCCCCGGAGGTCGAGCACACCCAGACGGTGTTGACCTCGGACTGAACGGCGGCAGTTGCGTCGCCTCAGGCCGGCACGACGCCAGCCTCGGCTTCATCGGCCTTGAAGTGATCGATCAGGACTTTGACGATCGCCATTAGCGGCAGGGCAAGCGATATGCCCCAGATACCGAATACGACGCCGAGCAGGATCTGGAAGGCGAATAGCGTTGCGGGCGGGATATCCAGCGCCTGGCGCTGGATCATCGGCGTCAAAATGTAGCTTTCCAGTGCATGGACGCCGAGCAAGAGCGCGAACGCGCTGGCCGCAGCGACCCATCCGGACGCCAGACTAGCCAGCACCACGATAAGTCCAGCGATGAGCGCACCGACGGTCGGGATGAAAGCGAGCAGGCCGGCCTGGATGCCCAGAATGAATGAACTCTGGATACCGATGATCGCAAGGCCAATCCATGTCACGGCGAAAACCGCGGCCATCGTGATGATCTGCGCGATCAACCAGCGCTCCAGCGTACCACTGATCCGGTCGACGATGATGGTTGCCCTGGCGCGGTGCCGCGCCGGCGCCATGTACAACAGTCCCTTCCGATAGACGCCTGGCTGCGCCGCAAACGCCAGGCCGAGAAACAGCACGATAAAGAAGTTACCAACCGCGCTCACCGTAACCAAAAGCAATTTAAGAGTCTGGCTAATGATCGCGCCGCCGCTGGAGGCGAGCGCGCTCGCACTCGGAAGATTGTGGGTGGGAGCTGTGCCCGGCGTTGTCGAGGCCGAAGCTGCCGTTGCGTTGGCCTGATTGGGGAGGTCGAAATAGCTGGTATCGATTCCGTTCCGGTCGAGGAAAGCCTTGACGCCCACGAGTTGGGATTTGATCGTGTCGCTCAATGCCGTGGCCTGTTGCGCGATGGTGGCGCCGCCCAGGAAGACAACGCCGGACAATAGCCCGGCGAGTGCCAGGCACACGATCAGCAGCCGCAGCGAATGCGGAAGCCTGACGAGGCGGCCAAGAATGTTGGTCAGGGCGTTGAGCGCGACACCCAGCAAAATGCCGGCAAAGATCAGAAACAGGGTCGCGGCGAAATACCAGGCGAAAATCAGGAGGCTTGCGAATGCCACGATAGCAATGCCGCCGACGGAAATGGCCCACGCCAAATCGTTGCGGGCCTGAAGATGATTGTCGGCCGAGCCTGCCACGCCAAATCCCCTCAAAATAATGGACGGCACTCTTTCGCCAAACGTGTCCGGGATCAAGCAGGGAAGCCTTGCCGGATGAGGTTATTGCAGACCTGCTCAGTGGAAGAGCGGACCGTAACATATTGATCCGGCGTCGATCGCGATGCATGATCGGTGGGCTTATTCGAGACAAGATCGGACATCAATAATGAGGAGGCCAGTGGTCGGTGTGATAGGAAATGCCTATCGCATCGAAAAAAGGTTCGCGATTCAAATGGTCGGCGAGCGAAACCTGCGCGCGGTGGCCGAAGTGACGGGCGCGTTGCCGCTGATGTTCGCGGCCTCACCCGATATCACCGATGTCGGTGCTCTGCTGGACACGGTCGATGGCATATTGCTCACGGGAGCCCGGGCCAATGTTCACCCGAAGTATTTTCGCGCCGAGCCAGATTCGCGGCACGAACCCTACGATCTGCGCCGGGACGAACTGGCGCTGAAATTGTCGGAGGTTTGCATTGCCCGCGGTGTGCCGCTGTTCGGTATCTGCCGCGGCTTGCAGGAGATGAACGTGGCCTTCGGCGGCTCGCTACACCCGGAAATTCGCGAATTACCGGGCCGCATGAATCACCGGATGCCTCGGCTGGAAAGCGGTGAGATTCATCCCGATCCCAAAGTGATTTTCGCCGACCGCCACGACGTCCGCCTCACCCCTGGCGGTACCTTCGCCAAACTGCTCGGCAGCGAGACGATCCGCGTCAATTCGTTGCACGGCCAGGGCATCCTCGAACCCGGCGAGCGGGTCATCGTCGAGGGCGTTGCGGAGGATGGCACGATCGAGGCAATCCGGATCGCCGATGCGCCGGGTTTCGCGCTCGGCGTGCAATGGCACGCGGAATACGATCCGCAGCGCAACCCGATCAACCGCACACTGTTCCAGGCCTTCGGCGAGGCGCTGCGGACGCACAAGCGCGCCGGATAGAAGTTCGCCGGTTTGTTTGAGGCCAGCGCGCAAATAGCGCGCTGGATGTTTCCAGGTGCAAAGCGTGTCCTAGGCCGCCTTGCTTACCTTGACGCCGCCGCCCTCCAGCAGCATGACCTTGTTCAAGAGCTTCACCAGCGCATAGACCGATTGGATCGCGGGCGCCGGCGTGTTGGTCAGCTTGGCCATTTCCAGGATCGAGCCGATCAGCGCCTCGGTTTCGAGCGAACGGCCGGCTTCGACGTCCTGCAACATCGAAGTCTTGTGCGCGCCGACGGCTTCTGCGCCGGCAATGCGCTTTTCGATGGTGACGCGGAAGGTGACGCCGAGTTTCTGGGCGATGTCCTGGGCTTCCTTCATCATGCTCGCCGCCAGTTCACGGGTTTCGGCAAACTGGCAAATGTCCACCAGCGTCGCATGGGTCAGCGCCGAGATCGGATTGAAGGAGAGATTGCCCCATGCCTTGAGCCAGATTTCGGAGCGGATGTCGGGCAGTACCAGGGATTTCAGCCCGGCCTTGATGAAGACGTCGTGCAATTCCTTGACGCGCGGGGTCTCCTTGCCGTCGAGCTCGCCGATCGGGAAGCGGTCGCCTTCGACGTGATGAATGACGCCAGGCGCGGTCGCTGCCGCGGCGGGGTAGACCACGCAACCGATGATGCGGCTTGGATCGATATGCTTGGTGAGGACGCCGGATGGATCCAGGCTTTGCAGCCGTTGATTGTCGTATTGGCCGCCGAGTTTCTGGAAGTACCACCATGGCAGGCCGTTTTGCACGGTCAGCACGATGGTGTCGGGACCGAGCAGTGAGTCGATGTCGCGCACGACCTGATCGAGGAAATGCGCCTTCACTGCGAGCACGACGATATCCTGCTTGCCGGCTTCGGTGGCCTTGTTGACGGCCTTCATCTTGGCGGTGTGGACCTTGCCGTCATGCCACTCGAGTTTGAGGCCGTTCTTCTGGATAGCGGCGAGGTGGGCGCCCTGGTCGATGACGGTGACGTCTTCGCCCGCAAGCGCGAACTTGGCCGCCAGCAGGCCGCCGATCGCGCCCGCGCCGACGACACAGATTTTCTTCTGTTTGGGCGGAGCGCCCAACAGATACGGGCTCGGCAGCACCTGGTCGAACACGTTGCCGAGGCTGCCGACGCCGTCGATCACGATGTCGACGACGTTATGGGCATCGCCCATGGTGCCGGCGCCGAGCGAGGTGCCGCAGGCGATGATGTCGCCCGGCATCAACGTGACGTCCTTGGAAATGGCTGCGACAAGCTTGTGTGGCGGAAAGAACATGTCGGCGACGGGATAGTTCTGCCGCTCTTTGCCGTTCAGGATGGTCTTGATCGACAGCTTCATGGGGTCGAGGCCGGTTGCGATGACCGGACCGAATACACCGAACGTGTCGAAGCTTTTCGAGCGCGCCCATTGTTCGAATGATTTATCCTTGCGCAGAAGGTCGACGGCAGTCACGTCGTTCACGCAAGTGTAGCCGAAGATATAATCGCCGGCCTCGGCCTCGGTGATGTTGAAGCATTTCTTGCCGATGACGACGCCAAGCTCGCCTTCGTAGATGATCTTTCCGGCGTAGGTCGCCGGGCGCTGGATCGGTTTGTTGGCGGGCCAATAGGAATTCGGCGCCTTAAGGAACCAGAGCGGTTCTTTCGGTTCCTTGAAATCGTTCTTGGCGGCGAGTTGGTGGAAATTATTCCACAGACAGATCATCTTCGATGGATCGCAGGGCGTCAGAATCTGGACGTCGGAGAGCTTCAGCATCTTACCGGTCGGTTTCGCACCGGCGAACATATCGCCCGTGTGAACCGCGATGGTGTCGCCTTCCAGCGTGCCGATGCCGGGTTTTCCGGCTTGCTCGAAACGAATCCATTTTGTCATCTGCTTCCTCCCGCTGACGTAAAGGCAACGTCATTTGAACGCGTCGCCTTTTGGCGCATTGTAATCCCGATCTCGTTCCTCGCAATCATGCACTGCATCATTGGGAAGCGGACCTGGTTTCGGCTATAGACAAGTAACAATGTCGTGGCCGGCAACGGCCTGCCAACAGAGGAAGGCCAAGAGGAACGCTATGCCTGAACGGAAATGGTCGAGGCGTGAGGTGCTCGGGGCTACGGCGGGATCGGTTGCGAGCGCGCTTTTCGCCGAGCCGCTGAGAGCCGCCGCGCCGCCGCCTGCAACCGTCACACCGGCATTGATCGAGGCCGCACGCAAGGAAGGCAAGATCTCCTATTACGCGGCGATCGAGCTCAACGTGGCCGAACGCCTCGGAAAAATGTTCGAGGCCAAATATCCGGGCATTGCGGTTCGGGTGGAGCGCTCCGGGGCCGAACGGATTTTCCAGCGCATCGCCCAGGAGCAGGGCAGTGGCATCCACGCCGTGGACGTCGCCAACAGCACCGATGCCGCGCACTATCTCGACTGGAAGAAGAATGGCTGGCTCGCGCCCTATCTTCCCGAGGATGTAGCAAAACATTTTCCCGCCGATCAGTTCGATCCGGAAGGGCTGTACGCGACGTCCTGTGCGTGGCTGGAAACCATCGGCTACAATACCAACCTGGTCAAACGCGAGGATGCTCCGAAAAGCTACGCTGACCTGCTCGATCCGAAATGGCAAGGCAAGATCGTCAAGGGTCATCCCGGCTACTCAGGCGCCATTTTGACCACGACCTTCGTGCTGGTGCGCGACCTGGGCTGGCCGTATCTGGAAAAATTGGCCCAACAGAAAGTCATGCAGGTGCAATCGGCAGGAGATCCGCCAAAGAAGATCATGCTCGGCGAACGCGCCGTCATGGCCGACGGCAACGACTACAACCTCGTGCTGCTCAAGGATCAGGGCAAGCCGGTGGAAGTCGTGTACCCGGTGGAAGGGTCACCGCTCATCATCGTCCAAAGCGGTGTATTCCAAAACGCACCCAACCCGAATGCGGCACGGCTGTTCCAGAGTTTCTTTTTCAGCGCGGAAGCCCAGCAAATGCTGGTCGACGAATTCGCCCATCGCTCATTCCATGCGCTGGTCAAGGAGCGAGCCGGACAAACGCCGATGTCCAGCCTGAAACTGCTGAAGGCCGACCCGGCCGCGGTGCAGGCGGCGAGCGAAGAGATCAAGGCGCGCTATGCCAAGATTTTCAGGGTGTGACGGGTTTTCCGCTGAGCTGCCAACAGTACCGCCAACGAAAAGAGGCGCACCCTTCGGAGCGCCTCTTGAAGGTGTGCCGAGTATGAACGACAACTTGGAGGTGGAAGGACACTACCAAGCCTGAAGAC
>Ga0116223_10002276_pt1 | contig 18266 bp, 9 predicted proteins | sample Sb_taG_3_FD_90092 | JGI IMG/M metagenome (GOLD analysis project Ga0116223, IMG submission 90092) | Peat soil microbial communities from Weissenstadt, Germany - Sb_50d_a_PC metaG | ecosystem: Environmental > Terrestrial > Soil > Wetlands > Peat | place: Germany: Weissenstadt | collected 2010-09-21 | reverse complement strand
TGCACCAGTCCGGCGACTCCCGCATAAAGATGATACAGCACGATCACCGCCCAGCTCCTGCCCGCGCTCAGCTCCACCGCCTTGGCGAACCGCTTGACCGTCCGGTACAACAGGAACGTCAGCAGCAGCAGCGTCACGTTCAGCGAGTTGATGTCGTGGCCCAGTCGCTTCACGAAAAAATGGTCCACCAGCCAGCCGCTGAGCAGCACCCCCATCGACAGGCTGACGATGGGGTGATTCTCCAGCCGCTGGGAAAAGCTGAGGCCGCGCTGATCGATCGCGGCGGGCTCCACGGTCTTCGCCAGCGCCAGTGACTCCGGGTACTGCGAGATCCACCGGCAGGTCTTCGGCAGCAGCCAGCACGCCGCCACCACCGACGCCGTGGCGTAGGCCAGTTCATGAATGATGGCGGCGGGCGACCAGATGGTGGTCGAAAGCGGGACCACGCCGATGATGTCCTGCAGAAAATGGCCCTTGCTCGCCACCAGCAGCGGACCGCTGGCCGAAAGCCCGTACTGCCACAGCGCCTGCGAGGAATAAGTAACCGCCAGCAGAAACGGGAAATCGACCGGGATGTCGCGGCGCTCGGCCTCGGCCGCGAAGTAGATGGCGATCATGGGGCCCAGCGCGTATCCCAGCCCCCAATACAGGTAGGCCGCCGCTCCGCTGGTCAAGAACGCCAGCGCCACAATCTGTTTCGGCGAATTGGGAAGCCGCGCCAGCCCCGCGATGGTCCTCCGGAAGAGCGGTGTCGCCGCCAGCGCCGCGCTCAGCACGATGATCAGGGTCATCTGCATGGTGAACGGCAGCAGCATCCACAGCCCCTGGTGGTAGGCGTCCATCACCTGCGTGAGCGGATTTTTCAGCGCCAGCGCGATCGCTACCATGGTGATGGTGAGGATCACGCTAGCGGTGATGGCATCCGGCACCAGTCGCGAGATCAGGTCCGGAAACCGCTGCCATTTGCCGATGCGCGTTTCGGGCGTCATGTGTGCGGGCATTATACCAATGACGGCCCGATCTGAAGCAGGGCGGACGTCAGAGCTGGTGGAGGACCGCTCCCTTACGGTCGCGGCTCTGTTATATTCCGCAAACAGGCGGCGTTTGGAGCAGAGCCGCGACCGTTAGGGAGCGGCCCTTTCTTCTACCCGTTCCCCAAGAACATCACGTGGACGTAAATCCCCAGGCGCGTGTTGTACGCCAGGTAGTAGCCATCGTGGTCGGGATCCTCATAGATCACAATCTCGTCCCCGCCCCAATTCCAGTCGGTGCAATAGCCCATATCCGGATCGGCCACCGAGAAGTAGAAGCCGCCGAACCAGAAACGCGACGGACCTCCGCCCGCCAGCCGCCATCGGTGACTCGGTCCGAAACCCGCCGTGAAGCGGCCGTGCTCCCACGGATGATCCACATGATACCTGGGGTCGTTCTTGCCGGTATCGTGCCCAACCCACTTGTTCCCGTCCACGTGGGGAGCCTCGGGGTGTCCTTGCCTGTCGGCAAAATGTTGCTGCGGCGGTGGGGCGCTCTCAGCCGGCCGCCCCGCGGGAGCCGGCCGCCCGGCGGGCGCAGGCCGCGCCGCGGGAGCGTTACGCGCAGGCGCGGGGCCGTGGCTGGGGGGTTTGCTGGGTTTGAAGTTGGGGTGGGACTCTCCGCCCTTCCCTCTTTCCTGGGCGAAGCCAACGGCGCCAACCGCCAGAATCAGAACCGCAAGAGATGCGACGTTAGTTTTCATGTCATCTGATCTTAAATCAACGGCGCCGGGGCCGCCACTAGCCCCAATGAGCCATCTGTTCGAAAGCATCCAGTGGCCGGCCCGGGAATTTCAGACACAGCACTCAAAATATTTAATAGATTTTAAGGTCTGAATATAGTACTATTTAATTGTTTACCTCTCGATCGAGTGCTAGGTTTCGCATAACTCGACGGCAAGCCCGATGCGGTTGCCTTCCCGTCTTGACAGCGAAGGCGTGCGTGTTGCATCTCCCCCGGGACCGAAGAAGTGAGGCAGTCATGCTACGAAAAAATCTTTCCCCCTTTTTTTCCCTCCTGAGCGCCGTTTTCATTCTTACTCCTCTCGCGCGGGCTCAGTATGTCCAGCAAGGCAACAAACTGGTTGGCACCGGAGCAGTTACCAGCTCCCTGGGTGTGCTGCAGGGCACCGCGGTGGCTGCCTCGTCCGACGGAAATACCATCATCGTCGGCGCCGAGGATGACAACAACGGCGTGGGCGCAGCCTGGATCTTTACGCGCGCCAACGGAGCCTGGACCCAGCAGGGCGACAAACTGGTCGGCACCGGCGCAAACGGTCCCGCCCATCAGGGCGCTTCGGTGGACCTCTCCGCCGATGGGAATACGGCGATCGTGGGCGGGCCGTCCGACAGCAACTTATTGGGTGCGGCGTGGGTCTATACGCGCAGCGGCGGAGTGTGGACCCAGCAATTCGAACTGGTCGGCACCGGCGGATCCACTACCGCGACCCAGGGCACCAGCGTGGCGCTCTCTTCGGACGGCAGCACCGCGATCATTGGCGGCCCGCATGACGGCACCACGGGTGCGGTTTGGGTCTTCACGCGAAGCGGCGGAGTGTGGACCCAGCCGGGCCAAAAGCTGGTTGGCACCGGTTGGTCGCCGGCCCTTGGCACGATATTGCAGGGATACTCGGTGAGCCTCACGGCTGACGGGAATACCGCCATTGTGGGTGGGCCGGGAGACAGCCAGAACCAGGGAGCAGTGTGGATCTTTACGCGTAGCGGCAATACCTGGACTCAAGTGGCCAAACTCGTAGGCGCAAACGCGACCGTCCAGTCCTTCCAGGGCTCGGCCGTAGCGCTTTCAGGAGACGGCAGCACCGCCCTGGTCGGCGGGATGTGGGACAGCGCATCCTATGGGGCGGTTTGGGTTTTCACCTTGGACAACGGGACCTGGAGCCAGCAGGGCGGTAAACTGTCGCCGAGCATCGGTGTGGCGTGGGTGGGCGCCGCGGTGGCCCTGTCAGGCGATGGCAATACCGCCTTGGTTGGCGGTCCTCAGGATTCCAGCGGAGTGGGAGCCGCGTGGATATTCAAGCGCGCCAGCGGCGCCTGGAGCCAGCAGAGCAAACTCACCGCCAGCGACGCCACGAGCGGCACCGTCCTACAGGGAACTTCGGTCGCCCTATCCGCCGACGGCTTTACCGCCATAGTAGGCGGGCCGGACGATACCTCCGGTCTCGGAGCGGCCTGGGCCTTCTTCGCGCCCGCGCATTTCCAAGTCTCAGCCCCGTCGCCGGCCATCGCCGGGACCCAGTTCAATTTCACCGTGACCGCCCAGGACGCCAACAACAACACCCTCACCGGGTACACCGGTACCGTGCATTTCACCAGCAGCGACGGGAATGCCGTCTTGCCTGCCGATGCCACCCTGACCAACGGCACGGCCATCTTCCCGGCAACGCTCGAGACCTCGGGCAGCCAGACCATCACCGCCACCGATACCGTCACGGCCTCGATCACCGGAACCTCGGGAGCCATCGTGGTGGGCAGCGCCACCACTCATTTCCTGGTCTCCGCGCCGGCACACGCCACCCCCGGGACAGCCTTCACTTTCACCGTCACCGCGCAGGATGCCTCCAACAACATCGTCCCCGCTTACGCGGGCACGGTGCATCTCACCTCGACCGACACGTTTGCGGCTCTGCCGCCGGATTCCGCGCTGGTCAACGGCACGGCCACATTCTCCGCCACCTTAAAAACCCCAGGCAGTCAAACCATCCACGCGGCCGATACGGGCACGCCCTCCCTCACCGGAACTTCGGGGACCATCGCCGTGGCAGCCTGGACGGCGCAGCATTTTCTGGTGACCGCGTCGGCATCGGCCGTGGCCGGAACCGCGTTCAATTTCACCGTCACTGCGCAGGACGCCAACAACAACACGCTCACCGGCTTTACGAGCATGGTACAGTTCTCCAGCAGCGATCCGTCAGCGGTGCTGCCGGCGCCTTCGACCCTCGTCAACGGGACCGGAACCTTCTTGGCGACCTTGAAGACCGCGGGCAGCCAGTCCATCACGGCCAGCTATACCTGTATTGCGCCTGGGGGAATCTGCTGGTCATCCGTTACCGGAAACTCCGGAGCGATTGTGGTTTCCGCCGCAACGGCCGCGCACCTGGCGCTCACAGCGCCCACCTCGGCGACCGCCGGAAGTACGGTGAATTTCACGGTGAGCGCCAAGGATGCCTACAATAATCCTGTCTCCAGCTACGCGGGCACGGTGCATTTCACCAGCAGCGACGCCGCCGCGGTCCTGCCCGCCAATGCCGCGGTCACCAACGGTACGGGAACCTTCGCGGCGGCTTTGAGGACCTCGGGGAGCCAGACCATCGCGGCGGCCGATGTGGCCACCGCGTCCATCGCCGGAACTTCCGGCGCCATCGTGGTGACCGGCGGGGCGGCCACACACCTGGTAGTAACCGCGCCCGCGGGGGCGTCTTCCGGCGTCGCCTTCCAGTTCACCGTGACCGCGCAGGACGTATACAACAACCCCAGCCCCAGCTACGCGGGCACGGTGCATTTCAGCAGCACGGATGGGCAGGCGGTGCTGCCCGCCAATGCCGTGCTGGCCAACGGCACGGGAACCTTTTCGGCGACCTTGAAGACGCAGGCGAATCAAAACCTCACCGCCACCGATGTGGCCACCGCATCCATCACTGGAACCTCCGCCGCTATCTCAGTCGGGGGCGGGCCGGCCGCGCACTTCCTGGTGACGGCGCCCGCCAACGCCACCGCGGGTACGTCATTCAATTTCACCGTGACCGCCCAGGACGCCGGCAATAACACCAGCCTGGGTTACTCCGGCACGGTCAAGTTCACCAGCACCGACGGGTCCGCGGTCCTGCCCGCAAACGCGACGCTGACCGCTGGAACTGGCACGTTTCCCGCGACCTTCAAGACCGTGGGCAACCAGACCCTGACCGCCACCGATACCCTCACCGCCGCCATCACCGGAACCTCCGGCACGGTTGCCCTGAGTAGCGCGGCGGCCACTCACTTTGCGGTCACGGCTCCGGCCACCGCCACCGCCGGGACCGCGCTCAACGTCACGGTCACCGCGCGCGACGCCTACAACAACACCAGCACCGGCTACTCGGGCACGGTCCACATCACCAGCAGCGACGGAGCGGCGTTGTTGCCCGCGGACGCAACCTTGACGGGCGGAACCGGATCGCTGTCCGTAACCCTGAAGACGGCCGGCAGCCAGACCGTGACCGCCACCGATACGGTCACCGCATCCATCACCGGCATCTCCAGCGCCATCACGGTGGGCGGCGGGGCGGCCACCCACCTGGCGGTCACGGCTCCCGCCACCGCCACCGCCGGAACCGCCATCAACGTCACCGTCACCGCGCAGGATGCGTATAACAACACCAGCTCGGGATACGCGGGCACGGTCCACATCACCTCGAGCGATACGGCCGCCGCCCTCCCGGCCAACGCCACCCTGACCAACGGAACCGGATCGCTGGCCGTAACCCTGAAGACCTCCGGCAGTCAGACCGTCATCGCCACCGATACGGTCACCGCCTCCATTACCGGAACCTCCGGCGCCATCGTGGTGGGCGGAGGTGCAGCCACCCACCTCTCCGTCACGGCGCCGGCGACCGCCGCCGCGGGGACCGCGTTCAACTTCACGGTGACGGCGCAGGATGCCAACAACAACACGGCCGCCGGCTACACCGGCACGGTGCATTTCACCTCGAGCGATGCCGCCGCGGTGCTGCCCGCGAATGCCACCCTCACTAACGGGACGGCGACCTTTTCCGCGACGCTCAAGACCGCCGGCAACTGGACCATTACGGGCACCGATACAGCCACCGCCTCCATCACCGGCGTCACCGGAGCCATCGCGGTAGCAGCGAGTGCGGCCACCCACTATGCCGTCGCAGCGCCCGCCACCGCCACCGCCGGAACGGCATTCAACTTCACCGTCACCGCGAAGGACGCTTACAACAATACCGCCCCCAGCTATGTGGGCACGGCTCACATTTCGAGCAGCGATACCGCCGCAACCCTGGGCGCGGATGCGGCCCTCACCAGCGGTGTGGGCACGTTTGCCGCGACCCTGAAGACCCCCGGCAGCCAGACCGTCGCCGCCACCGACACCGTCACCGCGTCGATTACCGGAACCTCCGCGGCCATCGCGGTGGGCGGCGGGGCAGCCACGCACTTCTCCATCACGGCTCCTTCGTCGGCCAGCGCCGGGACCGCCTTCAACTTCACGGTGACCGCGCTCGACGCGAGTAACAACACCAGCGCGGGCTACGCGGGCACGGTGCAATTCACCAGCAGCGATACCGCCGCGGTGCTCCCCGCGAATGCCAAGCTGACCAATGGAACCGGTGCGTTCTCCGCCGCGTTGAGGACCCTGGCCAGCCAAACCCTCACCGCCACCGATACCGTCACCGCCTCCATCACCGGCGCCTCTGGCGCCATCGCCGTGGCAGCCGGCCCGGCGGCCCACTTCGCCGTCTCCGTGCCCGCGTCCGCCGTCGCGGGAACCTCGTTCAACTTCACCGTCACAGCCCAGGATGCCGGCAACAATCCCATCGCGACATACGCCGGCACGGTACACTTCACCAGCAGCGATAGCGCCGCGGTCTTGCCTGCCAATACCACCTTGACCAATGGAACCGGTTCGTTCCCCGCGGTCCTGAAAACCGGCGGCAACCAGACCCTCACTGCGGCCGATACCGTCACGGCCACCATCGCCGGGACGTCCGCCGCCATCGCCGTAACCGGCGGAGTGGCCACCCGCCTGGCCGTCTCGGCGCCGGCGCTGGTCACCGCCGGTGCGGCCTTCGCCGTAACGGTCACCGCGCTGGACGCCTACAACAACACCAGTCCGGCCTACGCCGGCACGGTGCATTTCGCCGCCACCGACGCCCTCGCCGGCGTGCCGGCGGATTCCACCCTCACCAACGGCAAGGGAACCTTCACCGCGACCCTGAAAACCGCCGGCAGCCAGTCCCTCACCGCCACCGACACGGTCACCGCATCCATCGCCGGAACCTCCGCGGCCATCACCGCCGCCGGTGGCGCGGCCACGCATTTTGCCGTCTCCGCCCCGGCTTCGGCAGCTCCGGGGACGCCGTTCGGCTTCACCGTGACCGCGCTCGATGCCTACAACAATGTCAGCACCGGCTACGCGGGCACCATGCAATGCACCAGCAGCGATCCCGCCGCGGTCCTCCCCGCGAACTGGATGCTGAGCAACGGAACCGGTAGCTTCTCCGCCACCCTGAAGTCGCCCGGCAACCAGACCATCACCGCCACCGATACCGCCGCCGCATCCATCACCGGAAGCTCCGCCGCGATCGTGGTGGGAGGCGGCACGCTGGCCGTGGGCGCCAATCCCGGATGGGGAACCGGCGCCAGCCAGACCATGACCTTCACCTTCAGCGACCCGCGCGGGTGGCAGGACCTCGACGTGGTCAACGTTCTGATCGACAACTTCCTCGACGGCCGCAATGCCTGCTACCTGGCGTACAGCCGCACCGCTTCGGTCCTCTACCTGGTGAACGATTCGGGCAACGGCCTCCTGCCGGGCCTGGCTCTGAGTGGCTCCGGGACCCTCGGCAACAGTCAGTGCACGGTGACCGGAGCGGGATCGTCCGTCGCCGGCAGCGGGAACACCTTGACACTGACTTTGAACCTCAGTTTCACCGCGGGCTTCGCCGGCAACAAAGTGACTTACCTGGCGGCGCGGGACCTCGAGGGTGGCAACTCCGGCTGGCAAGCCCTGGGCACCTGGGGCGTCCCCGGCACGAACTGGAGCGGTCCCGAAGTGATGGGTACGAATCCGGCGCGCGCCACAGGCTCCGGCACCCAGATGTACACATTTACGTTTGCCGACACCAACGGCTGGCAGGATCTGGGAGTGGTGAACGTGCTGATCAACGATGACCTGGACGGGTATGATGCCTGCTACCTGGCATACAGCCGCGCAGCCAACATCCTCTACTTAGTGAATGATGCGGGCACCGCTCTCTTGCCGGGAGTGACGCTCGACGGATCGGCCAGCGCGAGCAATAGTCAGTGTAGTGTGTCGGGCGTGGCCAGCGGCAGCGGCAACACCCTCACCCTGATGCTGAACCTGACCTTCACTCCGTCGTTTACCGGCAACCGGCTGATCTATCTGGCCGCCCGCAGCAACGGCGACACTCTCAATTCCGGCTGGCAGGCAGTGGGATCGAGGACCGTGCAGTAAGGGCCTGCAATGAAATAATTGTGCCGACCGCTCCCTAACGGGGTGCCCTCTGGGCCCGGCTCCGATGCGCCTTCAGAGCCGCGACCGTTAGGGAGCGGTTGCCGCCGATTGAACTGGTTATTTCCTGACGGTGACTAACTAAACTAACGCCCTCACGCGAAAAACAGCCGCTGCGCGTTGCCGCCGCGGATCTTCGCCCGGTCGGCATCCGGGGCGAAGGCCAGCAGTTCTTCGAAGCGCCCCGATTGCGTGCGGTAGGCCGCCGCGGTGTTGCCCAGCATCCCCCAGATCATACGGTCCGGGCCGAACGCGCCGTGGATGCGCCGCGTGAGCTGGCCCAAGTCGCCCTTGTACTCCGGCCAATTCGAATACTTGAGGACCACGCGCGGCAGTCTGGCCAACTTGAGAACGTCCTGGTACTCCTGTTCGGTCCCCTGACCGGGACGGCCCATGTGATCGAGGATCACGATGGTCTCGGGGAACTGGGCCGCCAGAGCGTAGATGCCGGGGGCTTGCGACGGGATGAAGTGCATCTGGATGCCCAACCCCATCGCCGCGAGGGTCTTCCAGCACGCCCGCATGCGCGGGTCTTTCATGTCCCGATTGCGGATCGGGCCGCTCGCTTCGGGGGTCGCCGACATCTCGTGGATCCGCATGGCCACGATGCGACCGGGCCAGCGTTCGGTCAGCGCACGAAGGCGGCGCGGCGTGTCCTCGCGGAACGGATCGAACAGGCAGGTGCCCTTGAAATAGCCGGGCCGCGGCTCGTGCGCGAAACAGTATTCGAGATAGCGGTGGTCGTCCTGGTAGGGCTCCGGATGAACGATGATGGAGTGCGCCAGTCCGGCGGTCTCGACGAGCTTGAGGTGGTCCTCCAACGTGTATGCTGCCGGCTTGTAGGGAGCGTCCGGCGCATAGGGGACGCGTGAAGGGTCGAAGAGGTGAACGTGGGTTTCGATGTTGCTCGCGGCCGGCGCGGCGGCGAACAGTCGGGTGGCCGATCCTGCGGCGCCCAGAAGCGCCAGCCGCCGGGAGATGGTATATTTGTGCCCCATGGCTCAATAGTGGCACAGGCATTCCTGCCTGTGTGGTTTTCCCACTGCGCCACGGCACAGCCCCCAAACCACACTGCGCCACGGCACAGCCCCCAAACCACACTGCGCCACGGCACAGCCCCCAAACCACACAGGCAGGAATGCCTGTGCCACTTTTGAGAGACAATAACATCATGGCCAGGATCACGGAACTCGATGTCAATGGCACGCGGAGGCGGATCGATGCCGATGCCGACCGCACACTTCTGAGCGTCCTTCGCGACGATCTGGATCTCACCGGAACCAAGTACGGCTGCGGCGAGGGGCAGTGTGCAGCCTGCACGGTGCTCGTCGATGGACAGCCCACCAAGTCGTGCCTGACCAAGGTAGGTGCGATGGCCGGCAAGCGCATCGTCACCATCGAAGGGCTGGCGCACGAAGGCAAGTTGCACCCCGTGCAGGAGGCCTTCCTCGAAGCCGACGCCATGCAGTGCGGCTGGTGCACGCCGGGAATGATCCTGGGCGCGGTGGGCCTGCTGCGGCACACTCCGCACCCCAGCGAGGCCGAGATCGTGGCCGGCATGAACGGCCACATCTGCCGCTGCGGCACCTATCCGCGGGTGGTCGCCGCGATTCGCTCCGCGGCGCAGAAAGGAGGCCGGGCATGATTTCACGGCGCGATTTCTTTGCGGTTTTGGGCGGCGGGATTGTCGTGGTCCTGATCGTGGACGATTCGGATGCCCAGGAAGCCGGCGGCGGTGCGCGCCGCGGCACAAGGGAGCCGGTGCCCCAGCAGGTGAGCGCCTGGCTGCACATCGCCGAGGACGGCAACATCACCTGCTACACCGGCAAGGTGGAAGTGGGGCAGAACTCGCGCACGTCGCTCACGCAGGCCGTGGCCGAGGAGTTGCGCGCGCCGGTCTCGTCCATCCGGATGATCATGGGCGACACCACGCTCACGCCTTTCGACATGGGCACCTTCGGCAGCCAGACCACTCCGCAAATGTGGCCGCAGATCCGCAAGGCCGCGGCCTCGGCGCGCGAGATGCTGGTGGACTTGGCTTCGCAGAAGTGGATGGTGGACCGCGGGACGGTCTCGATCGCGAATGGTAAGGTCACTTCCGGCAGTCGCTCTGCCGGTTTCGGCGAGCTGACGCACGGCGAGAAGCTGGCCAAGACGATCACCACCAGCGCGGCGCTCACTCCCGCCGCGGAATGGAAGGTCGCGGGCACGTCGGTGCCGAAAGTCGGCGGCCGCGAGATGGTCACCGGCGCGCACAAGTACGCGTACGACATCAAGCGCCCCGGCATGCAATACGGAAAGGTTCTCTATCCCCCGTCGTACGGCGCCACGCTGACGTCGCTCGATGGCTCGGCGGCCGAGGCCATGCCCGGCGTGAAGGTGGTGCGGGACGGCGATTTCGTGGGCGTCACGGCGCCCGATCCGGCGGCCGCCGAGAAGGCCCTGGCGGCGCTGAAGGCGGAGTGGAAGCAACTGGTTGCCGAAACCTCCAGCCGCGATGTGTATCCCTACTTCAAGAAGACCAGCCGGGATGGCGACCAGTCCAGTCCGAAGCTGACTTCGTACACCATCGCGTACATTGCCCTCGTGCCGCTGGAACCGCGCGCTGCCGTCGCCGAATGGGCTGGCGACCAGTTGACGGTGTGGACCGGTACGCAGCGCCCCTTCGGCGTGCGCAGCGAGCTAGCGACAAGATTCGGGATCTCCGAGGATCGCGTCCACGTGATCATGCCGGACACGGGCTCGGGCTACGGCGGCAAGCACACCGGCGACGCGGCGGACGAGGCGGCGCGGCTCGCCAAGGCCGTGGGCAAGCCGGTCAAACGCAACTGGACCCGGGAGGAGGAGATGACGTGGGCCTACTTCCGTCCCGGCGGCGTGATCGATGCCGGCGCCAGGCTGAATCCTGACGGCACGATTGCGGAATGGGAGTTCCACAATTACAACTCCGGCCCATCGGGGCTCCAGACGCCCTACGAGGTGGGGAGCAAGAAGGAACACCAGCATCAATCGAAGTCGCCGCTGCGGCAGAGTTCCTACCGCGGCCTCGCGGCCACCGCGAACCATTTCGCCCGCGAGTGCTACATGGACGAGCTGGCTCACTCCATTCAGATGGACCCGCTGGAATTCCGGCTCAAGAATGCGAAGAACGAGCGTCTGCGCAACGTGATTCAAGCCGCGGCGGACAAGTTCGGATGGAAGTCGCGGAAGAAGACGCTGGGCCGCGGGTTCGGCATCTCCGCCGGTTTCGAGAAGGGCGGATACGTGGCCGCGTGCGCGGAGATCAGCGTGACTCACGGCGCGGTGAAGGTGGTCCGCGTGGTCGAAGCGTTTGAATGCGGCGCTGTGGTGAACCCCGAGCACCTGGCCAACCAGGTGGAAGGCGCGGTGGCCATGGGGCTGGGCGGCGCGATGTTCGAGCAGATCGATTTCGCCGACAATAAGATCATTACGAACAAGCTGTCGCACTACCGCGTGCCGCGTTTCGCCGATATGCCGGTGATCGAGAGCGTCCTGCTGGATCGCAAGGATATCGTCTCGGCGGGCGCCGGGGAGACTCCCATCGTGGGCATCGCGCCGGCGGTGGGGAATGCGATCTTCGATGCCACGGGCCAGCGCATCCGCTCGCTGCCGATGGCGCCGAAGGGGCTGCCGGCGGGCGCAGGGAGTTCGTCAAGCATGGCCAACGGCGGGTAGCGAGGACCGCTCCCTGTACCCTTCAAGTGCCGGACCGTCTGTCCCACGTTGGTGCGGAAGGGCTTTCGTCTTGGTGGGGCAGGCGCTTTCGCCTGCCAACCGATTTTTTTCCAGGTCCTCTCGATCGCGGTTTCAGCGGCCAGCGGCAAATCTTGCCATTGCCGGTGACCCCTTATACCCATTGACAATATACCCGATGTGGATATATACTCAGTGGGTATAGGAGGGCCCGATGCGGTTTTGTTCGGTCATGGCGGTGCTCGCCATGGCGGCCCTGGCACAGGGGACGCGGCCGGAATCGATCGACGCCTACATCGCACGCGAGATGCAGGCGCGGCGGATTCCGGGAGTGGCGGTCGCGGTGGTGGAGCGCGGTGCGGTGACGTTCAAGAAAGCGTACGGCGTTGCGAACCTGGAAACGGACACGCCGGTGCGGACCAACAGCGTTTTTCAACTGGCGTCCCTGACCAAGCAGTTCACGGCCGCGGCGGTCATGATGCTGGTCGAAGAGGGCAAAGTAAAGCTCGACGCTCCGATCTCCTCGTACATCGAGAACACGCCGGCATCGTGGTCCTCCGTAACGGTAAGGAACTTACTGACTCATACCGGCGGCATCACTCCGGGAGCCATCGTACGAGTCGATGGGACGCCCCTGATCGACATCACCGCGGCGCGCGCGCTGGATTTTGTGTCCAAGCCGTCCCTGATGTTTCGACCCGGCGAAGGAGCGTTCTATAGCGACACCGGATACTTCCTGCTCGGCCTGGTGATTCAGAAGGCTTCGGGCCACGCGTACCGGGACTTTATGCAGACGCGTATCTTTGACGCGCTGCGTATGACGGACTCGACGATGCTCGACAAGTGGAAGGTCGTCAGAAACAGCGTGCCTGTGTACACCATCCACGACGGGCGGATTTCACACTGGCGCCGCGACTGGCAATACGAGGTCAACGCGTTTGCCGGAGTCTGCTCGACCGTGGAAGACCTTGCCAGGTGGATTGCCGCTTTCCGCGGCGAAAGCTTGTTGAAAAAGACCAGCATCGAGCAGATGTGGACTCCCGCGAGGCTCAGCAATGGCCAGGACGCACTGGTAACGGGCGACGCATACGGATTCGGCTGGATGCTGAGCGGCTATCGCGGGCACCGGGTGGTGCAGCATGCGGGCGCGTCCGGCACGTTCCTTTTGCATTTTCCGGACGATGACCTGAGCGTGATCGTTCTGACCAACCTGGACGGCCCGTCGGGTTCGCGGCCCGCGTCGCTGGCGCGAGGAATCGCAGGTTACACGAGGGACGAATTTCGTCCGCCGGAGACGCTCGAACCCCGGCCCGATCCGGCTCCGGAGACCACGCGCATGCTTCGCGACTTACTGTCGGATTTGGGAGGAGGCAAAGAATCGTCCATCTTGACCGTGGAGCACCAGGCTTTCTTCAAACGGCTGCCGCCCGAGGAGCGGAGCGATGTCACCGACCTATTCCAGTCAGTGCGGTCACTGACTTTTATCGCCGCCGATGTTTCCTCACCTGGCGTGCGGCGGCTCAGCCAGCCGGTCAGCCGGATCTGTTATTATCGCGGCGAGGTCGCGGGTAAGACCTTCTACTTCACCTTCTGGCTGACCGCCGAAGGCAAGGTAGCGTACCTCAACTTCTACCCAGTATGAAAGCCGGGTATCCTGTATGAAACCCGAATCGCTTCTGCCTCTGCCGGAGGCGGCATTTCATATCCTGATGGCGCTCGCCGGCGAAGACCGGCACGGATACGCGATCATTCAGGAGGTTGCGGCGCGCACCGGCGGCGCCCTCAAATTGAGCGCTGCCACCCTGTACCGTTCCATCCAGCGCATGTTGGAGCAGGGTTTGATTGTCGAAACCCGCGAGCGCCCCGCTCCGGAAGACGATGACGAGCGCCGGCGCTATTACCGCATTACGCCGTTCGGCGCCACTGTGGCGCGCGCCGAAGCCCGCCGGCTTACCCAACTCATCAAGCTGGCGCGGGCCAGCGGGTTCGTCCCGGGAGGGGCCTGATGCGCTTCTACCGGGCGCTGCTGCTGCTCTATCCCGCATCGTTCCGCGCGGAGTACGGCGAGGAAATGTGCGGGATCTTCCGGCGCCGTCGGCGCGACGCCTCCGGCCTTGCCGCGGTGCTGGCGCTGCTGCTCGAAGCGGCCGCGGAGACTGCGTGCAATGCCGGTGCGGTGCACTGGGACATCTTCCGCCAGGATCTGCGCTATGCCTCGCGCACACTTCGCCGCGACGCGGGATTCACCCTGACGGCGGTGCTGGTGGCCTCGCTGGGTATCGGCGCGACCACCGCGGCGTTTTCGCTTGCCGATCCCGTCCTGATTCGCAGGCCGCCATTCCCGGATGCCGGCCGGCTGGTCCGGCTCTGGGAAACGCGCGCGGGTACGCCGCCTTTCGAGCTTTCGCCCGCCGACTATCGCGACTGGAAGCGATCGAGCGACTCTTTCGAAGCGATGGGCTGCTTCCGCCCGGTGGCAGCCAACTTTTCTCCCACGGCCGGACCGACCGGCCAGGCAGGCGCGGGCGACCCCGAACGTGTGCAGGGGGCGGAAGTCACTGCCGGCCTTCTGCCGATGCTGGGCGCGCAGACGCTTGCGGGCCGCCTCCTCAATGACGGCGACGAAGGGCGTGGCACTGGCGGCATCCTGATGCGCGAGGGATTCGCCTCTGTTGGCAAGCAGATCGTACTCGATGGAACGCCCTACGTAGTGGCCGGAGTGCTCCCGCGCGATTTCCGCTTTCCCGGCAACGATACCGCGTTCTGGAGACCGATGCGGCTCAGCGAGGCAGACTTCGCCTTTCGCAACGACCGGCGGTTGCAAGTCATAGCGAAACTGCGCCCCGGAGTTACGATCGCCGCGGCCAGAGCGGAGGTGAGCGCCATCGCCAGAGAGATCGAGCGGAGTTATCCCTCCGAGAACAAGGGAATCGGTGGGCTGGTGACGGAACTGGCCTTCGACATTGAGCCGCGAACGAGACTCCTGATTATCGCGCTATGCGGCGCGGCGCTGTGCGTCCTCCTGACCGCATGCGCGAACCTGGCGAACCTGCTGCTGGCGCGTGCGTCGGCGAGGCGCAACGAAATGGCGGTGCGGATCGCGATCGGCGGAGGCCGCGAGCGGCTGGTCCGCCAGGCAATGACGGAGAGCCTGCTTCTCGCCATGCTGGGCGGGGGTGTGGGAGTGATGGTGGCGATGCGCGCCAACCCCGTATTGGCCGGACTCATTCCGGGCGCGGTGCCGGTATCGGTGGCGATCGACTGGAGAGTGATGCTCTTCGCCGCCTTGGTGACGGCGGTGACGGGCGCCGGCTTTGGCGTGATCCCGGCGTTGCAGTGGTCGGCGGGCGCGGATAAAGCGGGCCGCAAGCCGGCGCGGGTGCGTTCGGCCCTCGTGATATCGGAGGTGGCAGGGTCGTTGGTGCTGCTGGTCGCGGCAGGGCTGTTACTGCAGACTCTATGGAAACTGCGGTCGGTCTCCCCGGGGTTCCAGGCCGACGATGTGGTAACGATGCGTACCGCGCTCCCCATGCCCCGATACGCAAGCCCCGCGCGGCGCGAACAGTTCTACATTCGGGTACTGGCGGGCATCCGGCAACTGCCGAATGTCTCGGCGGCCGGCTACGTCAGCTTTCTGCCGATGGCGATGAAGGGAGGCATGTGGCCAGTGCTGCTCGCCGGCCGGGACCACGATTCCGGAATGGCGATCGTCCGCTTTGTCACCCCGGGATTCTTTGAGACGCTGCGAATCCCCATTCTGCGCGGACGTGAGCCGGCCGCGCTCGATCGGCCCCTGGCTGCGGTGGTGAGCGAGTCCTTCGCCCGCCGCTACTGGGCGTATGCCGATCCGCTCGGCCGGCGTTTTCGATTGGGTCCTCAAGTGCGGCAGGTGGTCGCCATAGTGGGCGATATCCATGCGCGCGGCATCGAGTCGGAAAGCGAGCCCCAGGTTTACCTTCCATACCAGCAGGTACCCAATGGAGCGGCGCCCTTCTGGGCGCCCAAGGACCTGGTGGTTCGCACCACTCTCGCCTCCGGGGCGCTGGCGCCGATGGTGCGGGATGTGGTTCGCGCGGTGGATCCCGAGCAGCCTGTCTCGGACGTGCGGTCTCTCAGCGGGATCGTGGACGCGGAGACCGCTCCGCGCGCGATTCAGGCGGGGGTGGTGGTGGCGTTCGCCGCGATTTCGATCGTCGTGGCGGCCATTGGCATTGGCGGATTCCTTTCCTTTGTGGTCTCCCAGCGCGCCCGAGAGATCGGAATTCGGATCGCGCTCGGCGCGCAGCCACGCGAAATCCTCGAAGCGGTGTTCCTGCGTGGGCTGGCGCTCGGCGGAACGGGCATTGCTCTTGGTAGTGCCATAGCGGTGGCAGTGGCACGGACCATGCGCGCTTTGCTGTGGGGAGTTGGACCGGCCGATCCGATAGCGGTTTCCACGGCGGTGGCACTGACTCTGGCGATGACACTCGCGGGGACCGTTCTGCCTGCCATCCGGGCTGCGCGGGTCGATCCGATGGCGCAGATCCGCCCGGAGTGACTCTACTCCGACCGCCTCTCGGTGAGAGTCACCGGAGCCTTCAGCCGAAACGTGATGCGGGTCTCCGACGGCAGCGTTGCGGGCTTGCGTGTGAGCAGCACATCGCCCGCGCCGGCGCCTCCGCCCACTCCGGCTCCGATGGCCGCGCCCTTACCGCCGCCGGCGACGGCGCCGATGATTGCCCCCACCGCAGCCCCGCCACCGATCTTTTCGGCATTGGTTAATTGGCTCGGATCCGAAAGGCGCTCGAAGCTGTCGGTCTGAATGTCCACGTTCTGGCCGTCGGAAGTGTGGATGCGGGTCAACTCCACGGAGAGCGTCGAAGCAGCTCCTTTGCTGCCGCGGCCGGCAGATACTACCCGGCCCTCCACCCGCGCGCCGCGCTCGGCGATTACAAAACCATCCACCACCAGCTCTCTGTAAAGCGTGGCCGTGAAGGTATCGCCAGGCACGTTCCGCTCCGATGAGAGTCCGTCCACAAGGCGCACCGGAATCAGCATTCCGGCGTTCAGCGTAACCCTGGGTGGCTCGGGCTCGGGAGGCGGAGGAGGCGGAGTCACGTTCTCCGGTTCGCTACGCGCGGGTGGAGTGGGAGGAGGAGGTTCGACAGGCTGCGGAGGCGCCGGCGGCTCCGGTGCGGGAGCCGGCGCCGGTTTCACAACGGCCGGCTCGCTCTTCGCTACGATTACAGGTTCCGGGCGGCGCATCGGTTGGGAGTGCGGTACCCGAACCGGAGCAACTCGCTTGGCCGGTGCGGGGGCCGGCTTAACGGGGGCAGGCTGCACAGCCGGGGGCTCGACTGGCGCGGGCGCGGGAACTGCCTCAGGCGCGGGCGCCGGAGTCTCGACCTGCGCGACAACGGGGGGCGCGGGGGCCGGAGCCGCCTGAGGCCTCTGCCACACCTTCATCACCACGGCGCCGCCCAGCGCGCCGGCAACGACCAGGAGTGCGATCTGCAGCGGCTTCATTCGACGTTTCTCCTTAAACTACGGGTCTCCTCAAATCAAAGGGACGCTTGGACGCGCAGTTCCGTTTCCGGATCGTAACTTGTAGAATTAGAAGACACAGTCATGCAGCTTTTCCCTACTCACTTTTCGATCGGGCCGGTGAAGATCGGTCCTGCCACGGTATTGGCGCCGATGGCGGGCGTGACCGACACCGTATTCCGTCGCTTCATCCGAAACCTGGGCGGCTGCGGTTTGATCATGACCGAGTTCACCAGCTCACACGGAGTGAGCGCCGCGCTGGGCGCGCGCAAGCCGACGAAGACGCTGAAGTACCTCGCGTTCCAGCCGGAGGAGCACCCCATCTCGGCGCAGTTGTTCGGCGCCGATCCCCAAGTGATGGCCGATGCGGCGCGCGTCTGCCAGGACCTGGGGTTCGACATCCTCGACCTGAATTTCGGCTGCCCCGTCAACAAAGTGGTGAAGTGCAACGGCGGCTCCGGCCTGCTGCGCGACCTGCCGCTGGTCGAGCGGCTGCTGCGCGAAGTGCGCGCGGCCATCCGGATTCCGTTCACCATGAAGTTTCGCGCCGGATGGAACGACGAGCACCTCGTCGCGGTCCGGATGGCCAGGCTGGCGGAGGACTGCGGCCTCCAGGCCGTGGCGCTGCACCCGCGCACGCGCGAGCAGGGCTACAGCGGCAAGGCCGATTGGAGCCGCATCGCGGAGGTGAAGGCCGCGGTGAAGATTCCGGTGATCGGCAACGGCGA
>Ga0116223_10002275_pt1 | contig 18266 bp, 16 predicted proteins | sample Sb_taG_3_FD_90092 | JGI IMG/M metagenome (GOLD analysis project Ga0116223, IMG submission 90092) | Peat soil microbial communities from Weissenstadt, Germany - Sb_50d_a_PC metaG | ecosystem: Environmental > Terrestrial > Soil > Wetlands > Peat | place: Germany: Weissenstadt | collected 2010-09-21 | reverse complement strand
CGGGGCGAAGTCGGCATGGCCGGCGGCAAGCTTCTCCAGCGTCACGATTTCAGCGTGATTGCCGGTCGAGCCGAGCACGATGGCGCCGAACACGGCGACGATGATCGCGCCGCCGAGCAGACGGAAGAAATTCAGCGCGCCGGTGGCGGTGCCGAGCTGATGCAGCTTCACCGCGTTCTGCATGACGATGGTCGAGGTCGGATACATCGGGCCGACAGCGATACCGAGCACCCCGAGCAGCAATGTGAACGCGCCGAGCGACAGCCCCGCCGCCTCGGCGGCGAGCAAGCCGAGCGTGGCGATAGCGACGACGAGCCCGATGATCGGCACGCGCATGTAATGCGTGAGCCGCGACAGTAGCCGGCCGGTCAGCAGAGACCCGAGCGTGGCGCCGCCCATGAACGCGATCAAGGCGAGGCCCGAGATACTGGCCGACGCGTCCAGCACCAGCTGGCAATAAAGCGGCGTGAAGATAGTGATGCCCATGATGGTGCCGATACTGAAGAAACCCGCGCAGGTGATTGCGCCGGTCACGCGACCGCGAAGGATCGCAAGCGGTATGAACGGCTCGCGCGCAGTGAGCAGCCGTGCCGCAAACAGCGCCCACAACACCATCGAGCCGGCCAACAGCGCGACGATCTGCCAGGAAAGCCAGCGGTAGTGCGTGCCGCCCCAATCGAGCGCCAGCAGCAATGCCATCGCCGCGGCGACCATGAAGGTGACGCCGGGAATATCGAGGCGGCGCGGGCGGTCGTGCCGCGGCAGGCGGCGCAATGCGCGGGAGGTCATCACTAAAGCCGCCGCACCGAGCGGCAAATTGATCCAGAAGATGAACGACCAGTGCAGATAATCGGTGAGCAATCCGCCGGCCACCGGCCCGAGGATCGAGGCGCTCATGAACACAACCGAGGTGTAGCTCTGTGCCATCGGGCGTTCGCGCGGGGAAAGAAGGTCGGCGATAATCGTTTGTGCAATCGGGATGAGGCCGCCGCCGCCGATGCCTTGCACGCCGCGGCCGATGACCAGGATCCAGATGCTCGGCGCCAACGCGCAGACGAGCGAGCCGGCGATGAAAATGCCGATGGCCACGAGCATGATGGTGCGCCGGCCGTGGATGTCGGTGAGCTTGCCGAACAGCGGCGTCGCCGCGGTTGCGGCAAGCAGATACGCGGTCACCACCCAGGACAGATCGTCGAGATCGGCGAGGCTCTTGCCGATCGCCGGCAAGGCCGGAGCGACAATGGTCTGCTCCAGCGCCGAGAGGAACATCGCCAGCATGATGCCGGCGATGATGGTGTGGATGGCGGCGTGATCGAGCGGCGGCAGGACGGCGGTGTCGTTCGGCCCGCGCGCGAACGCCGCCGATTCAACCGAGCGGTCGCCCTCGGCCACGCGTGCCGGCGCTTGGCGCTCGGCGTCGTCGAGGCCGGACGCAATGCCATGGGAGCCGTCAGGGGTTAGGTCGCGAGCCATGTTCCGGGTCATGTCTCGCGTTCCGTCGCGAGCTAAATCCATTCTAATCCAGCGCCTAGCGGCGTGAGCAGGAAAACGTCCGCTTCCATCCCCGGCATCACTTGGCCAGCGCTGCGGCGCGGCGCAACCTTACTTTGCGCAGAGCAGGCCTGTCGTTTGGCGGTTGGTGCAGAGGGCCGGGGGACAAGATGAGGCCCCTACTTCTGCCGCCGCGCGCCCTTCGGCAGCTTGAGCGGCCAGCTAACGATGTAGTCTTCGAGCATGTCGTCGGACACGTGCGTCTCGCTAGCGCGAACGCGACCCCGCACCGAGACACGGGCGGCGTGCACTGTGTCCGGATCGCCGGAAACGAGCGGGTGCCACCAATATAGATCCTTGCCCTCGGCCAGCAGCACATAGGCGCAGGAGGGCGGCAGCCAGGTGATGGTCTTGAGGCTCTCCGGCGTGAGCTGCACGCAATCCTCGACCCTCTCCAGCCGCTTTTCGTAGTCGCGGCACCGGCACGTTTTATCGTTAAGCAGCCGACAGCCGACATCGGTGTAAAAGGTGCGGTCGGTCCCCTCCTCTTCGAGCTTGTTCAAGCAGCAGCGGCCGCAGCCGTCGCAAAGGCTCTCCCATTCCGAATTCGTCATCTGGTCCAACGACTTACGCCGCCAGAAAGGAGTCTCCTCGGGATCTTCCTTGAGCGCCATGCATTCATCCGGAACGGCGCTGTGTGCGCCTCGCCACTGGCCGCCGTGTTCGGAAACCATGCCGGCAAGCCGGCAATTATGGTTTCCAACGGTCGCCGCTAAGGTTGTATGCCCAATTTGCCCCTAATTTCCATTCACACTGTCATCGACGCAGCATTGGCCGGAACCGCCGGCTCGGCTAAGTCTCGTTTCCTTTAAAGGACAAGGACGGGCAAACCCGTCCCGGAGTGCGCAAAACGTGACCGATCTGTTCCCCGATCAAGGTCCCGATTGGCGGATCAAGCTCACGCGGCTTTTGCTCGATCTCGACGCGCGCATCGATTTCGCCGTGTTCCAGAGCGGCAAGTGGGCGCGGGAGATCTACGAGCGCTTCACCGCGATCATGGACCATTTCCATATCGCCGGCTGGCGGCGCTGGCTCATCGTCGAGCCGGCCTCGGAAGCGGCAACTTGGGCAACCGCCGGCCTGTTGCTCATGCTGGCGCTCGCCATCCCCGCATTCCGCGAAACTTCGGACCAAGACTGGCTGAAGAAATCCGAGCTCGCGGTCAGCTTCCTCGACCGCTACGGCAACGAGATCGGCAACCGCGGCATCAAGCACAACGATTCGGTGCCGCTCGAGGACATGCCCGACCATCTCATCAAGGCGGTACTGGCGACCGAGGACCGCCGCTTCTACGAGCATTTCGGCATCGACTTCCTCGGTACCTTCCGCGCGCTGGTGACCAACGCCCGGGCCGGCGGCGTGGTGCAGGGCGGCTCGACCATCACGCAGCAGCTCGCGAAGAATTTGTTTCTCTCCAACGAGCGCACCATCGAGCGCAAAGTCAACGAAGCGTTCCTGGCGCTGTGGCTGGAAACGCGCCTCTCGAAGAACGAGGTCCTCAAGCTCTATCTCGACCGCGCCTATCTCGGCGGCGGCGCCTTCGGCGTCGACGGCGCGGCGCAGTATTATTTCGGCAAGTCGGTGCGCGACGTGACCATGCCGGAAGCAGCGATGCTTGCCGGCTTGTTCAAGGCGCCGAGCCGGTTCTCCCCGCTCGCCAACCTGCCAGCGGCGCGCGCCCGCGCCAACGTCGTGCTCGACAATCTGGTTGACGCCGGATTCATGACCGAGGGTCAGGTTTACGGCGCGCGCCGCAATCCGGCAACGCCGATCGATCGCCGCGAGGAAGACGCGCCGAATTATTATCTCGATTGGGCGTTCGACGAGATGCGTAAACTCGTCGATACCTTCCCGAAATCGGTCAACGAAAGATACTTCGTCGTGCGCACCGCACTCGACACCAATCTTCAGCATTATGCGGAGCGCGAAGTTGAATCGGGACTGCGGCAGTACAGCCACGATTACGGCGCCAGCCAGACGGCGGTGGTGGTGGCCGATCTCGACGGCGCGGTGCGGGCGATGGTCGGCGGGCGCGATTACGGCGCGAGCCAGTTCAACCGCGCCGTCGACGCGCTGCGCCAGCCGGGCTCTTCGTTCAAGCCTTACGTCTACGCCACCGCGCTCGCCAACGGATTTACGCCGAACTCGATCGTCGTCGACTCGCCGGTGTGTATCGGCAATTGGTGCCCGCACAACTACTCCGGCGGCTACTCCGGTTCGCTGACGTTGACGCAGGCGATCACCAATTCGATCAACGTCATCCCGGTGAAGCTTTCGATCGCGCTCGGCGACGGCAATCCCAAGCTCGGCCGCGCCAAGATCATCCAGACCGCGCGCAATCTCGGCATCTGGACGCCGCTGCCCGACACGCCGTCGCTGCCGATCGGCGCCGACGAGGTCAACGTGCTGGAACACGCGGTCGCCTACGCCACCTTCCCCAATCTAGGCAAGGCGGTCACTCCGCATGCGGCGCTCGAAGTGCGCACCGGCACCGGAGATCTGGTGTGGCGTTTCGACCGCGACGGCAAACGGCCGGAGCAGGTGATCTCGCCGCAGGTGGCGCTGGAAATGGTCGGGATGATGAACTCGGTGGTGAAGAACGGCACCGGCCGGCGGGCGCAGCTCGACGGCATCCAGGTGGCCGGCAAGACCGGCACCACCAACGGCTGGCGCGACGCCTGGTTTGTCGGCTACACGGGCAATTTCTGCGGCGCGGTGTGGATGGGCAATGACGATTATACACCAACGAAACGCATGACCGGCGGCACCATTCCGGCGCTGGTCTGGCACAACATCATGGCCTATGCGCATCAGGGCGTCGAATTGCGGCCGCTGCCCGGCCTGCCGCCGCCCCAGCACGCCCCGACCGTTGCCGACGCGACGCTGCAGGGCGGGCCGCCGCCGCAGCAAATCCTGCTGACGCGCAAGGGCACCGAGGCGCTAGTCCACGTCGAGCATCTCCTCGACGACGCAAGCCGCGCACTTTCGGCACAGGCGGTCCTCCCCGGCACGTCCGGCGAACTTGGCGGCCCGCGCGGCGACGGCACACTGACGGCGGCGAGCGAATTCAAGCCGGCCGGACTCTCCCGCGGCGATTAGAACGTGCGCCTGTTCTTCGGCTCCTTTTTCACCTTGATGGTGGCGGCCGCCATCGGACTCGGCGCGACCTGGTTGACGCTGACGCGCGGCGTCGCCTTCGGCTCGCTGACGATCGGCGCCTGGACGGCCTGGCCGAAGAGCGGATCGGTCGACATCGACCCCTACGCCCGCGCCACCATCGCCCGCACCGGCGAATTGCCGGTCGGCGCCGGGGACGGCGTCGCCTTCTATGCCCACAACGATGACGGCGGAAACCCCTTCGACGGCCGCTGCACCTACGTGGTCAGCGGCATGACACCGGCGGCGCGCTACTGGACGCTCACGCTTTACGATGCGCAGGGCCGCCTCGTCGCCAACACTATCGACCGGCACGGCTTCACCAGCGCGGAAATCGTGCGCGAGGCGGACGGCCGCTTCGTCATCAATGTCGGGCCGCGCGCGCGGCCCGGCAACTGGCTGCCGAGCGGTGGTATCGAGCGATTCATCATGGTCTGGCGGCTTTACGACACGCCGATCGGCGTCGCCTCGCTGACCACGAAAGAAGGGCCGATGCCCGCGGTCGTGCGAAAGAGCTGCTCATGATCCGTTTGCCGCTGTGGATCCTCGGCGCGCTGCTCCTTGGCGGCATCGTGCACCTATCGACCGTTCTGGCGATGCCGGAAGCGGCGACCCAGGACGCCTACTCGCGGTTGGCGCGGATGTCGCCGGTCAACGCCGTCGTACAGCTCAGCGCGCCGAACGCCCAGGACGCGACCATGCCGTTCATGGACCCGGCGTTTGCGGTGGCGGTGTGCCGTTACGATCTTTCCGCCGGCTCGCTCAAACTGAGCGCACCGGTGAGCCAGGCTTACACCTCGGTCACCTTCTATACGCGTAACAGCGTGGCTTATTACGCCATCAACGATCGCGCCGCCGGCCGCCGGGCGATCGAGCTCGATCTGATGACGCCGGTGCAGCATGCGCAAATGCCCGAGGAGGAGGACGTCACCGCCGCCGACCGGCTGATCATCGAGTCACCGACGCGGCGCGGGCTGATCGTGCTTCGGGCACTGGCGCCGGAGCCGGGTCTGATGGCCATGGCGCGGCGCGCGCTTGCCGGCGCGCAATGCCGGAGCGAACCGCCGCCGCAATAGAATGACGAGGTCGCCTTAACGGCGTCGCATCCGTCGGCGTCCGCCATTTTCCGCCGGTGGATGCGTTTGCGGTTCGGCTTCCGCAACGCTCAGCTCGTCGTGCCGCTCGATGCGCACGACCGGAAGAATGATGACAGTTGCGGATTCGTCCAGCGCGTCGGCGCTACCGAAGCGCACAATGCGCCCCTCGCTGGGGAACTTGACAATGGTGCCCATCTTGGCGGCCCAGCCGTTGTCCGCTGCCTGCCAGGCCGCGGACCCCCTTCGGCCGATGCGACTTGCATCAGCGTCCCCATAAGTAAGCGCATGCAGGGTTAACGCTCCGCTAACGGCCGCGACTTAAGACTGCGGCCTGGTCCCGTCGGAACACAGTTCATGGTGCGACCCTTGGGCCCAGTCCGCCGTTGTGGTGTTTGAGTCACGGACAATGCAGGTGCGGGACATCTTCGCCCTCGAGGGCATCGCCGACCTCGGCTCGTGGAACGGGGTCGATATGCGCCCGACGCTCCTGCGCGTCCTCACCGATCTCTACGTGCATCGGCTGAGCCATACGGCCGCCGAAGAACGTCATTACAGCGAGCTGGCGCTGCGGCTCCTCGAGGCGGTAGACGTGCAGACGCGCGTCGCCGTGGCGCGTCGGTTCGCGCGCTATCTTTCGCCGCCGCCGCGTGTGCTGCAATGGCTGGCGCGCGATTTGCCGGAGGTTGCCGCCGAGCTGCGCCTGCAGCCAATGCCCCAATCGTCGACGCCGGTCGAGGCCGCACCGGCGACTCATGCCGCGATTACGGTCGCTGAAGATGCGGCGGAGCGAGACCAACAATTCGCCGATGCCCCACGCGCGCTCGACGCCGCGACAGCCCGCGAACTCAACGATCAGTTCTTCGCCGCCAATTGCGAAGAGCGGCGGCTCATCCTGCTCAACCTCGATATTGTCACGCCCGGCAAGGCCGGATTTAGCCGCGTGGCGCGCGATCCCTCGGTCGCTCAGCGGCTGGAAGCTGCAGCCCTCACCGGCAATCGCGACGATTTCGCCCGACAACTGGCACACGCCCTACACATTCCGCGCGAACAGGCGCGGCGGATCGTGCGCGACGATTTGGGCGAGCCGGCCGCGATTGCGGCAAAGGTGCTCGGCATGCCGCGCGACGTCGTTTATCGCATCGTTATGTTCCTCAATCCTGCCGTCGGCCATTCGGTCGAGCGCGTCCATGCGCTCGCCGCGCTTTACGATGAAATGACTTCGGCGGCGGCGGAAGACATGCTCGGCATTTGGCAATCGCTACAACAGAACGAGCGCGCCACCGCAAAATATCGGCCGCTCGCCTGGGACGACGAGACACGCCGGCGCGCGCCCCCGGCATTGCCGGCGGAAAGAGCTCCCGCGGCCGTGCGAACGACCAACCGTCGCAACGCTTCCTGAGAGCGCATTTCAGCCGGCAACGATGTCTAGGAAATTGCGTCCGGCGCGATCCTCGACCTCGACAATCCAGACGTCGGGATCGAACTTTATCTGCCGAGCGAGGTAGACCTCGACCTCCGCATCGGGCGCCGATTGGCTGGCAAGGCTCGGCGTAAACGCGCGCCCGGCATCGCGCGTTGCGTCAAACGCGCTTTGCGGCGCCGGGCCGAACAAATCCGAGGTGCCGTCGAGCCGGCTGATGCGAACGAAAACGGCACCGGCTTCCTCGGCGCCGCGGCGGCGCACGGCGGCGAACGAGCCTTCGACCTGACAGCGCCGCAGATAGGCGGCAACCCAAAGCGCAGTCTTTAGACGCATGATTGTCTTTACCGCGGCACGCCCAGTACGAACCCGGAATCCATAACCACGGAACAAGAGGATGTACAATTATTCGACCGGATGCCCGATCATGGTGGCGAGTTCGTTCAGCAGCCGATCGGAGACGCGCCCGGTCACCGGCAGTTTGTGCTCGCTTTCGAATTTTCCGATGGCAATGCTGGTCGGCTCGTCAAGTATTCCCGACGGCCTGATCTGGCCATAGCCAAAGGCGGAGAGGACGCGTTGCACCGCCATCACGCGGAGCGATGAACTGACGGATGCGCCGATAAGCTCGCCGATGGGATCGTTGCGCCGCGCTGCGACCGGTTGCAGGCCGCGCTCGGCGACCACATTACGCGCAGGCGGTGCTTGCTCCGCTTTTGCCGGAGTGGCCGCGGCCGTGCCGGACCGGCCGTCCGCGGCCTGCGGCGCCGTTGCCGGATTGGCGAAGAACGGCGCCGGCTGCGCGCCCGATTGCAGAAATGCCGCATTGACGACGATGACGGAGCTCGCGGCGATCGCGCCCAGGATAGCGACCGTATCAACCGGGCGATGCGTCGCCTTCGCCCATAGCCGCTGTCCGGCCGCTACGGCTTTGCCGAGCGGTCCGACCGAGCGCCGGGCGGCGCGGCGACGGATGGCGCGGTGCTCAGGCACTTTTCTTCACCTGGATGTCGATCGGCTGCGTGGGATTGGCATGGACGAGCAAAAGGGCCGCGCAATCATTCGGCGCAGGCGCAGTCAAATAGTGCATGACGTCGATTGGAGCGTCAGCCGTACGCGCTTTTCTGGGCTGAGCGCGCTCGCAATCGAGCGGCAGACGGACGCTGACGCGCGTGCCCGCGCCAAGTCGGCTGCGAATATCGATCTCGCCGCCGTGCAGCCGCACCAGGCCCTTGACGATCGACAGGCCGAGACCTGTGCCGCCGTGGCGGCGGTCGTAGGTGGTGCGCGCCTGAAAGTAAGGCTCGCCGACGCGCGCCAGGTCCTCGTCGTTCATGCCGACGCCGTTGTCTTCGACCACGAAGGTAATGCTGCCGGCCTCGGCGCGCGCTCCAATCGTGACCTTGCCACCACGGTCGGTAAAACGGATCGCGTTGGACAGGAGGTTGAGCAGGATTTGGTTGAGCGCGCGCTTGTCGGCGTTCATTTCCGGCAGGTCAGCGGTCGGCACTCTCTCCAACGCGACGCCGGCTTCGTTCGCGTGCAGAGCCAACATATCGCAGCTGGCGGCGATGACCGAGGTCGGCGCGAACGGTTCCGGCGTAATGGCGAAATTGTCGGTCTCGATTTTCGACACGTCGAGGACGCCATTGATGACGGCAAGCAGGTGCTGGCCGGAGTCGTTGATGAGCCCCGCATATTCGTTACGACGCTTGGCATCGAGCATGAGCGCCGATTCGTGCATCAGCATGTCGGAAAAGCCGATGATGGCGTTGAGCGGCGTGCGCAATTCATGGCTCATCGTCGCGAGGAAGCGGCTCTTACGGGCATCGGCGCGCTCGGCTTCGGCGCGCGCGTCTTCGAGCGCCTGCTCCTGGCGCTTGCGTTCGGTTAAGTCGCGCAGCACGGCGACGACTTCGCGGCGGTCGTGAGCGCCCACCTGCTCTAGCGGCCGGCAGCGCATCTCGATCCACACGAATCGCGCGGCCGGGCGGCCCTCGGCGTCGAAACATTCGCGCCGCACACGGAACTCGACGGATCGGCTTTCGCTCAGCGCCGCGGCGTCGCCAAGCGCGGTCAAATAAGCAGGCCGGTCGGCGACATGGACGCGGCCGAAGAGGCCTTGTCCGCGCAACTCGGAGACGCCGCAACCGAACAGCGAGTGCGCGGCCGGCGATACGAACAGCACGGCGCCATCACGGCGGTGTCGCGTAATCACGTCGGTCATATTGCGTGCCAGGAGCCGATAGCGATCTTCTTCGGCGTAAAGGAGCCAGAAGCTGACGCGCGTCAGCGCCTCGGTGCCGAGCGCAAGCCCGGTTGCGTAGAGCGCGGCCGATACGACGCCGAGTGTAGCCAACCCCGCATATCCGCCTAGAGCCGGCGCCGGCAGCAACTCGAGCTCACTCACAAGCACCAATAAACCGGCGGCAATGAGAGCAAAGGTCGAAGCGATGGCAACGACGCGGCGGGACGCCGAGAGCGATGCCTCGAGCGGCACAACCACAAGCCAGATCGCGGCGAAGGACGCGATGCCGCCGGTCAACATCGCCACCGTTGTCACTAACCCGGCCAGAGCGAGCGACGACAGCACGTGGGCGCTCTCGTAACGGCCAGTGCGGGAGAGAAAGTAGGCGATGAGGATCGGGGCGATGAGCCAGGCGAAACCGATGAGTTCAAGCGCATTCGGCGCGCCGCGCGCGATCAAGTAGGCCGGGAACGAAGCCAGCGCGACGATGCTGCCGAGCAGGCGCGGCGCGATGAAGGCGCGATGGCGCGCCGCGGTCAGCGCATCCTGTTGCGCGGACGGGTGCACCAGCGATTCGATATAAATTCGTAGCGGCGCCAAGAAGCCCACGATGCCGATCGCACGCCCGACTTTGCAGACGCGCTCCCCATTTTTCTGTCGGAGGATCGTGTCAGACGGCGCTTAAGCGAACACTAAACGGTATGGCAGTGCTGGGCCGCGATTGTGTGGGGCCGCTTTGGACGGCCGCGGATTCCCCCATCATGGTGAACGGGTCGTTGCTACCGGCCTGCCGTGCTCGCCCTATACGCAAAAAGCTCCGACAACCGGGCATGCAAGGGTGGTCAAAACCCCGCCAACCAGCGGCATCCGGCGCGTTCGTGCAAATTTTAGCTAAATTGCATTTTTTCAAGTTGCGCGAAAATTTGCGGATTATTCTGCTCGATTATGGGCAAAAACGTTCCTGCACCGCCAACGCGCCTTTTAAGGCTGCCTGCTAGGGTCCGCCTACATGCGGCGATGCAGGCCGCGGGGGATGCCGGTCTCATGTTCTTCCTCTTGCGAATGACGTTCTGGCTCGGACTTGTGCTGGTGCTGTTGCCGTTCGGCGCCGCCCAGCGCAGCTCAGCGCCGACGAGCGAGGTCAGCGCCTCCGAGGCGATTTCAGCGGCCTCGGCGACAGTCGGAGATCTGCGCGGGTTCTGTGGCCGCCAGCCCGACGCTTGCACGATCGGCTCGCAGGTGGCCACCGCGATCGGCTACCGGGCGCAAGCCGGCGCCAAGATTCTTTACGATGCCTTGAGCGAAGCGATGGCGCCGCGCGAAACCGGCTCACTCGCCAATATCGCGCCGCGGCACGCGGGCAACGCAAAAACGGCGTTGGATAAATCCGCCGGCCAGAGCACCTTGACCCCGGCCGACCTGGCGCCCGCCTGGCGCGGGCCCACACCGCGCAAGGACGGCAAGCGCGCCGCATAATTTGCGTGGGAACATCGACGTTTCCGGTGCGCCGCTCTATATAAGGGCGACGACAACCGGCACAGCGATGGCGGATATCGACGAAATCCTCGACAATTTCACGACCCTGGAAGATTGGGACGATCGCTATCGTTATCTGATCGAGCTGGGACGGGAACTGCCGCCGCTCGCGGAAGCCGCGCATTCCGCCGCCAACAAGGTGCAGGGCTGCGCGAGCCAGGTTTGGCTGGAGACCAGCGTGCGCCCGAATGGCGCAAGCGGGCCGGTGCTCACCTTCGCGGGCGACAGCGACGCGCACATCGTGCGTGGACTAATCGCAGTCCTTTTCGCGATATTTTCCGGCAGGAATGCCAAGGAAATTTTGGCGACCGACGCGCTGGCGCTATTCGAACGCATGGGCTTGCGTGAGCACCTCACGCCGCAACGCTCGAACGGATTCCGTTCCATGGTGGAGCGGATCCGTTCGGATGCGCGGATGGCGCTAACCGCCGCTGCCGTATGACCGCCATATGACCGGCATGTGACGCTGCGTACGCAATGAACGGCAATCGGCAGCGGCGAGCTTGCCGATTTACGCAATCTGGCCTCCAGCGCAATCGTGTTATAAATCTTTTTAGGGGCTGGTGCGCAGCGCCTCGGGAAGGTCAAACGATGGCCGCCAGTGGTGTCGAGCTGGACCGCACGTTCAGTAACAAAAAGTTCCGCGCGGCGCTGACGGACGTATTTGCCGGAACGATTTGCAGCGTACTTTCGATCGCCTATTGCCTGTCATATGCGGCCTTGATCTTCACCGGCCCGCTCGACACGGTGCTCTCTTACGGAGTCGCGGTGACGTTCCTGTCAGCCGCCATCGGCGGCGCCATCGTAGCGTGGCGGAGCTCTCTGCCCTTCACTATTGCCGGGCCGGACAGCTCCGTCTCCGTGGTCATGGCGGCGATGGTGGCAACGCTCGTTCACCGCCTTGCCACCCATGGCGGCACCGAGCTTCTGGCGCCGACGCTGATCGCGATGTCATTGACGACGGCGCTGACCGGACTTTTGCTGTGCATTCTCGGGTTTACAAATGCGGGCCGCGCGATCCGCTTCATTCCGTTTCCGGTGATCGGCGGTTTTCTCGGCGCCACCGGCTGGTTGATGATCATGGGCGCCGCCCAGGTGGTCACTGACCAACAGCCGGCGCTCACCAATGTCGGCGCTTTTGTCGATGGCGGGCTCGCTACCAAGCTTGCGGCGGCGCTGATCGTCGCCGTCGCACTGCATCTGGCGCTGCGGCGCTCCAAACATCCGTTCGTACTGCCGGGCGTTTTGCTCACGGCATTCGTCGCGACCTATGTCGCGATGTGGTTGACAGGCTTTTCGTTCGGCGACGCGCAAGCACAGGGCTGGATGTTCCGGCCGCGGGCGGCGGCTGGACTGATCGCGCCGTGGCAACCCGGCGCATTGCGCGGCTTCTCCTGGACGGCATTGCCCGCGCTTGCCGGCGACTTGCTTGCGGTGATGTTCGTCACCGTCATCAATTTGTTGCTCAATACCACCGGGATCGAAATCGCCACCCGAACCGAAGCCAACATCGAGCGCGATCTCAAAGCGGTCGGATTCGCCAACATCGTAACCGCCGCATTCGGCGGTTACGTGAGCTGCACGTCATTGAGCCGCTCCCTCCTTGTCCGAAGCGTTGGAGCGACCAGTCGAATATCCGGCTTTACGGTCGCGGCGGTCTCGGCAGCCATGCTCGTCGCCGGCCCTTCATTCCTCGGTTATGTGCCGAAATACGTCCTGGCCGGCCTCTTGATGTTTCTCGGCGCCGGACTGGTCTATCAATGGCTGATTCAGTCGGCGCGACAATTGCTGCGTATAGACTATCTGTCGCTGCTCGCGATCGCGCTGCTCATCGTCAATGTGGGCTTCATTGCCGGCGTTCTCATCGGCGTCGTGATTGGCTGCGCCACCTTTGCGCTGAGCGCCAGCCGCGTGAATGCGATCAAGTTCGGCTTTGACGGTTCGGAATACCGATCATCGCTCGATCGCAGCCGACAGGAGCTGGCGCTTCTGACCAATCACGGTCGGGAAATTCAGGGGATGGCGCTGCAAAGCTATTTGTTCTTCGGCTCGGCCAACCGCCTCTACCAGCACGTCAAGGCCCTGCTGAACAGGCAGCCGGGATGCCGCTTCGTGATTTTCGATTTTCGCCGCGTCACGGGCATCGATTCATCGGCGACGCAAAGCTTCGCCCAGATCAAGCAAGCGGCGACTGAAGCGGGCGCGTGCATTATTCTCGTCAACCTCACGCCGGAATTGGAGCGGCCGTTTCGCAGCGCCAGATTGATTTCCGACGACGTTACTGTCGCCTCCGACCTCGATCGCGCGCTGGAAACCTGCGAACACGCGATCATCGAGGCGCATCGTGCCGAAGTCACCGAGTCGCGCTCGTTGCGCTTGTGGATGGCGGAAGCTCTTAGTGACGCGCAACTTGCCGATCGCCTCGTCGAGCATTGCCGGCGTCTCGAAGTCCAACCGGGCGACATCATTGCCCGGCAAGGCGACCCGGCGGCTTCGATGCATTTCATCCTCGAAGGCCGCGTCGGCATCATCGTCGATCTGCCCGATGGGCGAACCATGCGCGTGCGCAGCCTCGGAGAGCATACCACCGTTGGCGAAATGGGCCTGATCACCCGCTCGCCGCGCAGCGCGACGATCCAGGCCGAGACCGCCAGCGTACTTTATGAACTCGATGCGGACGCCTTCGAACGGATCAAGATCGAGCAGCCGCAACTGAGCCAGGCCCTTTTCGCCTACGTTGTCAAGGTCATGGCGGAGCGGCTCAGTCTCGCCAACCGGGTGATCGGTATATTGCAGCGTTGAAGCTCGGCGGCGCTTCACTTGCGACGGCGGCGCTGCTGACCGAGCCCCATTTGTTTGGCGAGTTGCGACCGCGCTGCGGCGTAATTCGGCGCGACCATGGGGTAATCGGGCGGCAGTCCCCACTTCTCGCGGTACCGTTCCGGAGTCATGTCGTATTGCGTGCGCAGGTGACGCTTGAGCGATTTGAATTTCTTGCCGTCCTCGAGACAGACGAGGTATTCGGCGGTGATCGACCGCTTGATCGGGACCGCCGGCTTTAGCGCCTCCGCCGGAGCCGCGACCGGACCGCTCGAAACCCGCATCAAGGCGGAATATACTTGACCGATAAGGGTCGGTATCTCCGCGCTCGGAACTGTGTTGTTGCTCACATACGCAGATACGATGTTTGCGGTCAGCTGAATATAGCTGCTCTCGCCGCCGGGATTCTCAGCCATGTCAGGCCTGATCTCTAAACAGTAGCCGCCGCCCCCGCACCGGTTACGTCGCTACGTCACATAGGCAGTTGCCACTCACGATGCCTGTAGTTGCGAATAGTTCTAGAGATAGAACACATCGAGAAGTGAAGCAATAAAGAGGGCTCCGGCATGAATATTCAATAAATAACTTTGTCGTTACTGACTTTCCAAAGCTCAGTCAGTCTAGCCAAGCCAAATTACACAGAAAAATCACTGCTTCCAGCAAGCGCGGCCGACCGACGCCGGTTAGGCGCCGCTCTCGATGTGGTCGCGAAGCGCGGTGATTGAGCCGAACCGCAACGTACCCTGCGGAAGCTGCGCCTCGACCGATCCGTCCGAGTAAAGCGTATAGGCCATGCCCTCGACGACGCCGGACTTAAGGACGGAAATTGCCGCGGGCCGCGCGGCCGTGGGGCTCGGATCCGCAACGGCCTCGGCCAATGCCGGCTCGGCGGGCGGTGGCGTCGGCACGGCAAGCTCAGCCGCCGCAGTCTGCGCTTCACGCCGGGGTCCCCGCGCCAGGAAGGAAGCGAGCCCGCTTGCCTTTGCCTTGTCGGGCGCCGGAACCGGGCGCGCCCTGACATCAAGCCGAGGCACGATGCGCGCCGGCGCGGCGCCGTTGCCGGCGCGACCGACAGCCGCGGTCTTTTTCACTACGCCCGAGGCTTCCTCCACAGCCGGCGCGCTTTCATCCGGTGCCGCCGTCGGGAATTTAAGGCGGACGCGTTCAACCGCCGCATCCTCGCTTAGCGTCGAGGCAGGGTTTGCATCGGCCGACACAGGCTCCGGATTGCTCTTTGGCTTGGGCGGGAACGGGATGCGCACTGGGGCGTCTTCGGTATTGGTCGCGGACGACTCGCCAGCGCGCGTCGCGCGCGGCATTGGCTTAGCCGCAAGCGCTCGTTCAATACGCTGCAATTCGCGGACGGCAAGTCCCATCCCGATGAGTAGAAGCCCACCGACGGTGGCGATCGTGCCGGGGGTAATGACTTCGGTATCGAACGTGCCGTCGCGGATGCTCACGCCGGACGCCGCGAGTAGCAAACCCGCAAGCGTCGTCACAACACCCAAAAGCAACAAAACTACAGACATAAGCCTGCCCCGACCCCGCCTTCCTCAGGCTCGATCAAACGCCTGAGGCGGCAAGAAAATCTATTTTGGCGGCCCTCCCGGAGACGCGCAAGAACTTAAATAAAAGCAGCCCACGGGAAGGCCGCGCCAAGCAACCCACGCTCGGCCGTAGTTTCGCGCCTTGCCGAATGGCAGTAATTCCTTGAGCGACAAAAGAAATCGGCGCGCGACGCCCACTCCTGGAGGTCACCGCCTCGCGCGACGAGGTGGACATTGCCCAAACCCGCCGGTTAATCGTATTTAGAGGAAACCTTGTACGCGCCGGGCAGTTTTCCCCCGTTGCGCTCTCGTTCCAGCTTCACATTGAGGAGTAGACCAATGGCATTCACCCTACCCGATCTGCCCTATGCCTATGACGCGCTGACCCCGTATATGTCCCGCGAGACATTGGAATTTCACCACGACAAGCATCACCAAGCTTACGTGACCAACGGAAATAACCTCGCCAAGGGCACCGAGTGGGAGAACAAGCCGGTCGAGGAAGTGCTCAAGGGCACCTTCGGCAAAAATCCGGGCCTCTTCAACAACGCCGGTCAGCACTACAACCATATTCATTTCTGGAAATGGATGAAGAAAGGCGGCGGCGGCGACAAGCTGCCCGGCAAGCTTGAAAAGAAGATCACCGGCGACATCGGCTCCATCGCCAAGATGAAAGAGGATTTCGCTCAGGCCGGCGTCACCCAGTTCGGCTCAGGCTGGTGCTGGCTCGCGGTCAAGGACGGCAAGATCACGGTAACGAAAACTCCGAACGGCGAGAATCCGCTCGTGCACGGCGCCAAGCCGATTCTCGGTTGCGATGTCTGGGAACATTCATACTACATCGATTATCGCAACCGCCGTCCGGACTATCTCAAGGCGTTCCTCGATCATCTGGTCAATTGGGATTACGTGGCCGAGATGTACGAAGCGGCAATGAAATAGACCGCGCTGAAGGCATTTGTCGTGAGCGGGGCCGGCCGCCCCGCTTTTACAAGATGCCGCGAAACCGCCTCATCCATCGGCACGATGAGGCATGCTCCGGGATGCCGATGAGAAGCGCGTGCTGAACGTCACGACCAAGCGGTCGCCGGTTCGCGGGCCGATTGCGTCTGTTCTCACGGCCACGGCCACGCGCTCCTCCTCGGACAACGGCGCTCTGACGCGCTGGTTCGATGCATTCGCGATCTGCACGCTTGTGATCGTTGCCGCAATCGCCGCTTTCACCTTCCGTGACTACGGCCTGGGCTGGGACGATTACACGCATTCGCAATACGGCGATCTGCTCGTTTCGCTTTATGCATCGGGCTTTACCGACAAACGCGCGTTCACATTCGTCAATCTCTTCATGTATGGCAGCGGCTACGATCTCATCGCCACGTTGTGCGCGAAGATTTTACCGTTCGGCTTGTTCGAAACGCGGCGACTGGTCGGCGCCGCTATCGGCCTTATTGGCCTCCTGGTCACCTGGCGCCTCGGACGCCGGCTCGGTGGCCCGCTTGCCGGCCTGATCGCGCTCGTCCTTCTCGCCACCTGCCCGCTCTACTACGGGCATATGTTCATGAACGCCAAGGACGCGCCGTTCGCGGTGGCCATGGTGATTGCGCTCCTCGGCATCGTGCGTGCGTTCGAGGAATATCCGCGCGCCACGCCGGCAACCGTCGCGCTGTGCGGTATCGGCGTCGGGCTTGCGGTCGGCTCGCGGGTGATGGGCGGCTTCGCGGTGATCAATGCGCTATTGCCGCTTCTTTTCATTCTCATGCTGCGATCGCGCGCCAATGGGCTCAGGCCCGCATTTGGCGAATGGGGCTCATTCCTCGCACCATTCATTCCCGGTGCAATCCTCGCCTATCTCGTCATGGGCTTGGTATGGCCCTGGGCCGCGGTTTCGCCGCTCAACCTCTTTCGCGCCGTCGAATACTTTTCCAACTTCTTCGAAAAGCCGTGGCGCGAATTGTTCGACGGCCGGCTAATCCTCGTTCCGGATATGCCGCGCAGCTATGTGCCTACGCTCGTCGCGCTCACGCTCCCCGAACTGATGCTAGCGCTCGGGCTCTGTGGAACGGTTGGCGTCGTCATCGCCATCGTGCGCGGCGAAATCGGTCGCGTCGGCGCGGCTGCGGGCCCTCGTGCCGCGCTCTTTGCCACCGTGCTCGCGGCCGCTTTACCGGTTGCGGTGACGGTCACAACGCGGCCGGCAATGTATAACGGCATCCGCCATTTCGTGTTCCTGATGCCGCCATTTGCCGTGCTCGGCGGCCTTGCCGCCGCCTGGATCGCGGGCCGCCTCCGACACTACGGGCCTGCCGCCATAGCCGCGGGTATGATCGTGCTAATCGTCGGCCTTGCCTCTCCGGTTATCGAGATGGTGCGGCTGCATCCCTACGAGTACACGTACTTCAATCGCTTGACGGGCGGTGTAGCGGGGGCGCGATCGCACTACATGATCGACTATTGGGGCTTGTCGATGAAACAAGCGTCGCAGCAATTGCGCACGCTGTTGGCGCAACGGGGCGAGACGCCGCGTGGCGATAAGTGGGTCGTCGCGGTCTGCGGACCACATCCGGCGGTCAGCGTCGCGCTGGGTCCGCAATATTCCGCCATTTGGGATCCGAAAGGCGCCGACTTCGCCATGATGCTCGGCGAATTCTATTGCGCCAAGCTCGATGCGCCGGTGCTGTTTGACGTCGTGCGCGATGGCGTAATCTATGCGCGTTTATACGACATCCGCGGCCGATCGATTTCGTCGCTCACGACCGTGCGCGGCCCGGACTAGGGTCTGTACCCACATAGCTTCTTGAAAAATTGCAATGATCGTGATTCACCGTGCTCGGAGGTGGGTCATGCGATTTGATTTGAGCGATGACGAATGGGCTCTTCTTGAGCCGCTGATG
>Ga0116223_10002273_pt1 | contig 18274 bp, 16 predicted proteins | sample Sb_taG_3_FD_90092 | JGI IMG/M metagenome (GOLD analysis project Ga0116223, IMG submission 90092) | Peat soil microbial communities from Weissenstadt, Germany - Sb_50d_a_PC metaG | ecosystem: Environmental > Terrestrial > Soil > Wetlands > Peat | place: Germany: Weissenstadt | collected 2010-09-21 | reverse complement strand
GTTGCGCCTAATCCGCGATTACCTTGGGAGCAATTTCTCCAATCTGCAACTGGTAGGCCGGAATGGGCTTCACAAATACAACAACCAGGACCATTCCATGGTGACTGCCCTGTGCGCCGCTCGCAATATCCTGGGAGCCCACCACGACATATGGGCCATCAATACCGAGCCTGACTATCAAGAGGAGGAGAAGTGAGAGGCCTTCAGGCGAGCGACTCCACCCCGCTTGCTCGCAACCAGCCCCAGTCTGCCCCCCGCCATGCACGGACCGGCCGGCACGATCATGGGCTGCAATCGCACCTAAGAGGAGCCCATTATTCTTCTCGAACGAATGCGACAAACTAAGACGTCATCACTATTTGCGGGAACAAATGAAGCCGGACAGAAATACAAAAACCATGAATAACGTCAATGTCAATGCGGCAGAGCATGGCTGCTTCTTGATTGTTGCACTCAGTCTGGTGGGATTATTCGTGGCCCAATTATTTCGTTCTGTTAAATTAGACCAACCTCATGATACAAATGTATTCTATTATCTTTATTGCCACAATGAACCAGCCCTGTTGGTTTTGTTTCTTCTGCTATCAGCAATGCTGCTGATTGCTATCCGATTCCACTGGTTTGATTCAGTCCGCTTTCCTGACTATCTCTTTTCCTTGAAGGGAGGAACTAGAGGCGTCTTATTGGTATCCCTTGTAGTTCTCTCAACCTGTCTAATCGGCACATTTGTGATCTTTCATAATTTCCCATTGAGCATGGACGAATATATGGAGACGTTCCAAGCCAGAATATTCGCGGCCGGGAAAATTAAGGCTGCAATTCCCCTTGTGTGGCAGAAATATGGTCTGGCCTTGGCCCCGATTTTTACAACCTATAATGCTCACGACCACACCTGGATTTCTGGTTACCTGCCTGTTTACGCCCTCTTGCGAACTCCCTTTCAGATTTTAGGAGTGGCGTGCATTTTAAATCCCTTATTGGCGGCCTCGAGCATAATTGTCCTGGCTGGGGTTTGTCGAAATCTCTGGCCGGGGAATCCTGCCAGGATGTGGATTGCGGTTATCATTTTGGCCACTTGTTCCCAGTTTCTGGTTATGTCCATGACGGCATATTCCATGCCAGCGCAGCTTTTTGTCAACCTGTTATGGTTGTATTTCTACACTGCTAGAACCAGGACGGCTTCACTCTTAGTCCCGTGGGTAGGTTTTTTCGCAATAGGAGTGCATCACCCCCACGTGCATTTGCTGTTCGTGGCACCATTCTTTATTCGTCTGATCATCGAGAAGAAGCTGAGGAAGGCAAGCTATTGGGGGCTAGTCTATGGCGCTGGTATCCTGTCTTGGATTGGGTGGATGACAATCTCCCGGAATGGAATAGAAGCCCCCGGGGTGAACACCCTGGCGTTCTTTGGTATTCCCCCGTTGATCCAGGTGATTACACAACTGGCAAATTTGAACCTTTTCCTTTCATGGCAACCCATTATTCTCGTACTTTTGATTTATCTCTTCTTGAGTGACTGGAGTAAAGCATCCCCCTTATTTAGAGACCTGGCTTGGGGCGTTCTGTTGACGGTTCTATTTTACTTCTTTTTTTTGGAGAATCAGGGGCATGGATGGGGGTATCGATATTGCCACGCCGTCCTGGGGAATTTTGCGTTAATGTCAGTTGTGGGGTTTTATCGAATGATCGATTTGCTTGGAGCAAGGACTTCCAATGCCCTGATGTCTTTATCAATCCTTCTGGCTCTTTTCATCCAATTGCCTGCCCGGTCCTGGCAAGCTCGTAGCTTTGTCGTTCCTTTTTATAAGTCTGCAACATTACTAGCCTCCAGATCTGAGGAAATCGTCATATTGGAGCCCAACCTATTTTGGTATTACTGGGATTTGGTCAGAAATGATCCGCTTTTTAGAATTGCGCCCATCATTGTTGATGCTAACCGCTTGGGAACGGCGGGAGTATCCTTGTTAAAGGCGAAATATACCTACTGGCAACCGTCCATTTCCGATTTCGCAGATTTCAAGGTACTCCCAAACCAGAATACCAAGCCTGACGATCGGGAAAAGACCAAGTGAGACCAACGCTGACAATCGCATTCTCTTACAAATCTGAGGGACGGTGTCTTTTTCGATGAATATTCCTCTCATTCGACCAGACCTGCCGACCATGAAAGAGGTTGGAGCGCAATTTGAAGAGATACTTGCAAATGGCAAGATCACGAATTTCGGCAAGTACGTGAGGCAGTTCGAATGTGAGACGGCCTCCTACTTAGGGGCTGAGACATGTGCTGTATCTTCGGGGACCATAGGCCTTCTTTTTGTACTTTCAAGTGTGAGGTTCGCGCCTGGTGCGAAGGTGATTCTGCCCAGCTTCACCTTCATGGCCACGGCGCAGGCGGTGCTCTTTGCGGGCGGGCGACCCGTATTTGCCGAAGTGGATGATGACCTCAATATCTCGCCTCGGGATCTGGATCTCTTGTTGGGTCAACATCCGGAAACTGCAGCCGTCATCGGCGTGCACATGTACGGGTTGCCGGCCCGAACGGAAGAGATCGAAGGTATCGTGGCCGCCGCATCCAGAAAACGCGGCAGACCCATAGCCCTCTTCTTCGATGCTGCCCATGCCTTCGGCTCGTCAGTGGGGGGCCGCCGAGTGGGGGGCTTCGGAGACGCGGAGGTATTCTCGCTTTCGGTTACCAAGGTCTTGGTGAGTGTCGAGGGCGGTTTGGTGTCCACCAAGCACCCGGAACTCGCCGGGCGCATCCGGGCCATGCGAAACTACGGTATCGAGGGGCGTTATGATGCACATTATCCCGGATTAAACGGTAAGATGAGCGAGTTTCATGCTATTGTCGGTCTGCATAACCTGCGGCGTCTCGATCGCCTGCTGGCCACTCGCCACGAACGAGCACGCCAGTACGCGGACCAAATCCATCGCAACAGTTCGTTTCGGATGTCAGCTTGGCCGTCTGGCGTGGTTCACTCGCTAAAGGATTTTACGGTCCTGGTTCCGAGCCCGCAAGCGGATCGCCGAGATGAGATCATCCAGTTCCTTGCGGAGCGTGGCGTCGAGAGCCGGGCCTACTTCTTTCCACCGGTTCACGAGCAGAAGTTCTTTTGCCAATACGCAGACCGTCCCTTGCCGAAGACAGAAGCACTTTCCCGCAGAGTGATCACCCTGCCGTTCTACACTTCGATCAGCGACCAGGAAATAGGATATGTTGTAGCGCAGTTAGTCGATGCGGAGCGGAGGTTCGTGCTATGAGAATCTTAGTTACGGGCGGCGCCGGTTATGTGGGGTCGGTCCTGATTCCCCGCCTGTTGGTTCGCGGCCACGAGGTTAGGGTGGTCGATCTCGGGTACTTCAGCTTGGCGCACCTCCGAGGGATGCGGCCTGAACCCGAAATCATTCGAGAAGACGTGCGGTCAATGATCGTCGATCCGGGCGTGTGCGCACGACTGGTCGAGGGTGTCGATTGCATTATTCACCTCGCCGCAATATCCAATGATCCCTCCGCCGAATTGCAGCCAGAGCTGACGCACCAAACGAATTTTGAGGCAACCGTTGCGCTTGCACATGCCGCCAAGGAACGTCTTATCCGATTCCTGTTTTCGTCGTCGTGCTCGATCTACGGCGCCCGCGAAGGCGAGTTGAGCGAGGATGCACCTACGAATCCTCTTACGGTGTATGCGATCTCGAAAACTCGTGCAGAAGAAGCACTCGAGGAGATGGCCGACTCAACCTGGCGGCCGGTCGTGCTGCGAAACGGCACCCTATTCGGCTATTCGCCGAGGATGCGATTTGACCTGGTCGTCAACATCTTCAGCCTGACGAGCCTGCTCCATGGCGAGATACGAGTATTTGGAGGGGGCCAACAATGGCGGCCTTTCCTGCATGTGGGCGACTGCGCGCGAGCCTTTGTGTTTTTTGCCGAAAAGACTAAGTGTTCACACCTGCGTTATAATGTGGCCCATGAGAACCTGCGCATTATCGACCTAGTACAAATCTTTCAGCAGATCAAGCCGGGGCTCAAGATCACCGAGGTTCCCACGGAGAATGCGGATATTCGAAACTATCGTGTAAGCACGCGCCGAATCCGGGACGAAGGGTTCGACACGCAAATCGGTGTGCGCTTGGGGGCCGAGGAGATGATGAACGCTATCGTCGCCGGTGAGGTTCGCGATCCTGAGTCGCTGTTTTACCAAAATGCGAAGTGGCTCAAAGAACTGACCACCAGGATAGATGCGTCCGACCACCGCGGTCTTTTCGACCTGATGGAATCATTCAGCCGGCTCCGACGAACCAATCAGGTTTGAGGGGGAGAACCACCGGAGAAATGCCGGGGCGAGGTGGTCTTGATGACGATTGCCGGTCGGATTCCCCAATCTTCCCGGCTCGATATCTCGAAACCACCACAAGGCCTATGGACCGCATTCTGAAAAGCACGTGCGATCTGATACCCGCAGAGCTGATGCAGGAGATGCTCCGTATTCGCTTGTTCGAGGAAAGTACGCTGCACGAGTTCAGCAAAGGCCGACTGTCTGGCACGACTCACACCTGCATCGGACAGGAAGCCTCTGCCGTGGGCGTAGTAAGTGCTCTCCGACGCTCCGACGTCGTTTTTTCGAACCACCGGGGCCATGGCCACTACCTCGCACATGGCGGCAGCATGCACGGGCTGGCGGCGGAGTTGATGGGTCGCAGGACCGGCGTCTCGGGAGGTCGTGGAGGAAGCCAACACCTCCACTTCCCGGGGTTCTACAGCAACGGAGTCCAAGGAGGCATCGTCCCCTGCGCAGTTGGTATGGCACTGGCGGAAAAGTACAAAAAGTCTCAGGCTATTGTAGCGGTCTTTCTCGGTGACGGGACATTCGGCGAAGGGGTCGTTTATGAGAGCTTCAACATTGCCTCACTTTGGCGCATCCCGGTACTCTTCGTTGTAGAAAACAATAGGTACGCACAAACAACTCCGCTGCTCTCCCACTTCTCTGGTGACTTCTCTCTACGTTTCAAGGCCTTCCGCATCGATGTCGAGGAACTTGACACTAACGATGTCACGATCATCCGTGAAGCGGCCGACTCCATAACGGCTTCGGTGCGGGAGACGTGCGAGCCGCGGGCGATGGTCCTACATACTTACCGCTTCTCGCCCCATTCCAAAGGCGATGAGGTTCGTGACCTAGCCGAGATTGAGCACTACCGCCAGTTTGATCCGATCATCCTGCTGCGCTCTCGACTTTCCGACGAAGAATACGACCTCGCCCTGAGCACGGCGCGCGACGAGGTCTCCCGGGCTTTCGGACAAGCCGAACTGGATGCCTGGCCCGATCCGGCCGATTTGCTGAAGGCGCGCGAGGAACTGCTAAACGTATGCGGACGGTCCTTCAGGCACTGAATGAGGCCATGCACGAAGCCATGGATCGCGACGAACGCGTCGTGTTTCTGGGGGAAGATATTCTCGACCCTTACGGCGGCGCCTTCAAAGTTTCGAAAGGCCTGTCAACCCGGTTCCCCGGCCGTGTACTGACCACGCCGATCTCAGAAGCTGCTATCACCGGCATCGCCGCGGGGCTTGCCCTTCGCGGTATGCGGCCGGTTGTTGAGATCATGTTCGGGGACTTCCTATCCCTTGCATTCGACCAGCTTCTCAATCACGCGTGCAAGTACCGATGGATGTACAACGACCAAGTCCGCGTCCCCATGGTTGTCCGCACGCCCATGGGTGGCCGGCGCGGCTACGGTCCCACTCATTCGCAGTCGACCGAAAAGCACTTCCTCGGCGTTCCCGGTCTGCGCGTTGTCGCCCCCAATGCCCTTTGCGACCCTAAGCAATTGCTCCTAGACACAATCCTCTCCGGTGATGGACCGACGCTCTTCGTCGAGCACAAACTGCTTTACTTAAGCTCGGTCGGGAAGCCACCGAACCGGCCCGTCCTGGAAGTCATACCGGGCGATCCTTCCTCGCTGTACCCTTCCGTACTCGTAAGGATCGCTGGCGCCCCGGCGGCCCGCCTGACAATAGCCACCTTTGGCTATATGGCAGACTTGGTGCTCGATGCCGCTTGGCGTCTCGCGGTCGAGCAGGAAGTGTTCGTTGAAGTGGTCGTCACCACGCGTTTGAGTCCCCTAGACGCCACCCCCATCCTTGGCTCCCTTGAGCGCACGGGCCATCTCCTGACCGTCGAAGAGGGTACCGTTGCTCTAGGGTGGGGCAGCGAGGTACTGAGCTTAGCCACCGAAAGTGCTCCCAGGCGGAGCACCATTGTTGCCCGCCGCTTGGGGGCGTGGAACGTGCCGATTCCGAGTTCCCGTCCGTTGGAGAATGCCGTGCTTCCCTCAATCCAGGATATTTTCGACGTTGCGATGGAGTTGGTCGGTTAAAATAAGGCACGTTTTATGCCACCTGCAGGAGGGTGGGCTCCTGCACTCTCAGAGCTGAAGAACGCCATGTTGACAAAGCAAGACTTTTATGCGAAAGGAATGGTCGAGGTAGGCGACGAGCATCTCGACCTTACGCCGGAATTGGACCTTTTCCAGTACAGGATGATTAAGCCGTACCTGGGCTGTGAAATACTCGAAGTCGGCGCCGGCCCCGGCAGAATCGCGCGGGTCCTGACAAAGGATAGCAGCACCTCTTATAACCGCTTCGTCGTGAGCGAGCCGTCGGAGTACTTCTTTGAGAAGCTTAAAAAGCGCCCCGAGATTGTTGCAAAGGCGATACTTGTGCGTGGTGAGACGTCACATCTCCTAAAATTATACTCAGAAGGTTTCGATACGATCTTCTCAGTTCATGTGTTGGAGCATATAGAAGATGATCGACAATTCCTTGAGGATTGTTTTCTCATGCTGAAGCCGGGTGGACGGCTCGTGACGCTCGTGCCCGCGCTGCAATTTCTTTACTCTGAGCTTGATCGAAATATCGGTCACTTCCGGCGCTATGACAAGACGATGGTCAGGCGTCTGCTGCAAGGCACGGGTTTTGAGCTTATCACAATGTATTACACCAACTTCTTGGCGATAATTCCGTCGCTGCTGTTCTTCAAGATGCGCAAGCTCGACTACCAGAAAAACGAGTCCAACAAGAGGCAGTTCTTTTTCCTTGAAAAGATCTATTCCAAATACTTCATTCCCCTTACTGACCTAATGGAACGGTATTTGCCGGTGCCGATCGGCCTTAATCTGACGTTTGTTTTGCAGAAACCGGTCGAACGCGCACTCTTGAAAAACGAAAACGAGAATCGTCGTTAATCGGGGGACAGCATCGTATGTGCAAAGCGGTTGGACAAGTTATAGCACCGATGCTGAGTGTTAATGAGCCAGAAGCCCAACTCGTCGACCTTTTCGTCGCACGCGGTGCGAAAATCGTGGTAGGCGACCGCCTCTGTACGCTCGAAACAACCAAGGCCACCTTCGAAATCCAGGCTGAGGCTGAAGGTTATATTCACAACGTCCTGGTCACCAAGGGCCAGCGGGTTGCCGCCGGGACGCTGCTCTTTGAGTTCTCCTCGGAGCCGCCCATCGGGCAGCCCGATAGCCCGCCGATTTCTGCAGGCTCCGCGCCTGACGCCGGCCCGCCGCCTGACGGACTTCTGGCCACCGAGAAAGGCCTCCGCCTCGCCCGAGAACTCGGCATACCGCTGAGCTCCCTTCCGATCGGCGTCCTTGTCACAGAAGCGATGGTCCGGGAATTCTCGGCAAGAAATCTGCGACAGGCTAGGACACTAAAGTTGGAGTCCGATTCCGGGTTCAAAGCTCCGTTCGACGCCAATGAGCTTCTAATTTTCGGTGCCGGTGGTCACGCCAAAATGCTCATCGACCTGGTGCGCCAGGCGGACCAATATCATCTGGCCGGCCTGATTGCTGAGACGCCACCCGCGGGTTCAGAGGTGCTGGGTGTCACGGTGCTTGGCCGTGAAGACGTCGCACAATCGTTGTACGACAAAGGTGTACGCCTGATGGTCAATGGCGTCGGCGCCATCGAACGCAACCGAACCCGCCTCGAGATATTCACCAGGATGGCCGAGCGTGGTTTCGCATTTCCTCACGTCATCCATCCCAGGGCTGTCGTTGAGCCCAGTGCGGAGATCGCAGGCGGCGTGCAGATTTTCGGCATGGCCTTTGTGGGTTCTGCCGCGCGCGTAGGTTTTGGCGCGGTCATAAACACCGGCGCCATCGTCTCGCATGACTGCAGGATAGGTGATCTCGCCCATCTCACGCCGGGCGTTGTGCTGGCAGGCCGTGTGGAAGTGGGCGTCGGCGCGCTCGTGGGGATGGGCGTGACGACTTCAGTGGGCGTGAAAATTGGCGAATGGGCGCGCATCGGCAACGGCGCGCGAATCAATGCTGATGTCCCCCCAAACGCGATTGTGCAGTCCGGAGCCACGTGGCCGTGATCCTTACTCCATTGTGAAGGTATCTACGACACATGAGTGCAAGCTCCGCAAGGAGGTAAGTCTATAGTCCGGTCTGTCGGTTAATTGACTTATGCCCAAGCTTTCTGTAGTGATTCCCGTCTACCGCGAGGAGGCGTGTATTCGCCGGAACTTTGAGATCGTTAAGGCGGTCCTTGACGCGCGCCGCGACGATTTCGACTATGAGATTATCCTGGTAAACGACGGTTCACCAGACGATTCGTTAGCCGAACTGGAATCGATCCACGGCGAATATCCTGCGACAACCGGAATCGTGAGCTTCACACGCAACTTTGGACAAGTAGCCGCAATCTTGGCAGGGTTGCAGGCTTGCTCCGGAGATTGCGCGGCGGTCATTTCCGCTGATCTTCAGGATCCACCGGAATTAATCCCTGTCATGTTCCGCAAATGGTGTGAGGGTTGGAAGACCGTCGCGGGGGTCCGCGGAGCGCGCCAAGAGCCGCTCGCCATTAGAGTGCCGTCGCGCTTGTTCTATTCCCTGATGCGGAGACTTGCTCTCCCCTCGATTCCGGCGACTGGGTTTGATTTCTTTCTGATTGACCGCGCCGTGATGGAACGATTACTGGCGCGTCCGGAGTCTAATGGGTTCCTGCAAGGCGAGATTTTATACGTCAGCGGTCCGGTGCATGAGATTGTGTACACACGCCGGCAGCGAGAAGCGGGCGAGTCCAACTGGTCGATGGCGAAGAAGATAAAGTACTTCGTCGACGGGTTCGTGGGCTACTCTTTTGTGCCCATCAGGCTCATTACCGTGGCCGGAATCGGTCTATTTTTTCTTGGAATAATCGCGTCAGTTGGATTAGTCATCCAGAGGGTGTGGTTTGGAACCAGGATGATCGGCTGGACATCGATTGTGATCCTGATGTTGCTTCTGCACGGAACCGAAATGCTGATGATCGGCGTTCTCGGCGAGTACCTCTGGCGGACCCTGGACCAGGCCCGAGGACGGCCGCTATTCATCATTGACTATCGGAAGCTGCCAAGCGCAGTACCAGTGGAGGCCACCAGTGCCCTCAAGCCCCGTGTGATCGGAAGCGATGCGCAACCACTTCGTTAGATTTGGCTACCCGCTGCTGCTGGCCGCGACTGTTGCGGCCGCCCAGTTGGCAATCGAACTGCGGCGGCCGTACTACTTCGTCCAGGACGACAACTTGGACACGGTGTTGCCGTCCTTCGTCCACAACTGGCAGGCATTGCGGGGCGGGGAGATCGCGCAATTCAACTTCTGCCAGTATGCGGGAATTCCTCAACTTAGCAGCGGCATCCCAAGTGTCCTGTACCCACCCGCCTACGCCGCGATGATCGCCAGCTACGCGGTGCTGGGACATGTGTTCGGCGCTGTAGATTTCCTGGCGGTCTTCCACCTGCTCGCAGGTGCGGTCGGCGCGTTCCTACTGCTGCGCCTGATGACCTCGAACCCAGCGGCGGCGTTTTGGGGCGCCCTCACTTACGCGTTGAACAGCTTCAACATCTACGTTGGCGCCTGTTGGGACACGCTGTTGGGACCGGCGGCGTATTTTCCCTGGATGCTGTATTTCGCGCTCAGGCTGTTCGGGGGCGCTCCAGGTGCATGCGGCGGCCTGTTAGCGGCACACTTGTTGCTGTTTTACATCGGCTATCCTCAGACATTGCTCCACTGCGCAGTGTTTGAGCTCCTGGTGTTTGCGCTGGTCGGGGTTCTACAGCCCCGGCCAGAGCGCACCCAGGTATTGAGGGCGGTTTGGCGCTACGTGGCGACTTGGGCGCTGACTATCGTTTTTTCGCTGCCGTTATTGTTGCCGTTGTGGCACCAGATGACAATCTCCGCCGTCCGCCGGCAGGCTTTGGCGAAGTGGGATTTCGAGTACGGCGCGTTCGACCTGGTGTCCTGGTTTTCAGGGCTGCTCAATCCCTTCTCAAACGCGCGTTACGCCCGCGTGCCGATTACAGCGTGGCTCCCGCGCTCGATGCCGTATCTGTCGCACATCGGCTACCTGACTCTTGTGCTTATTGGGGTCGGACTGATCGTGTTCTTCCGGAAGACACTGGACGCCAGGCGGATGAAGTACTTCTTCATCTGCTGGGCTGGGGCGCTTGTCGCGTTCTTTTGGTCGATTAACGCGTATGCGGACATCATGTATGCGATTCCAATTCTGAACCGGTTTCGCTTCCCCTTCAAGCTCCAACTTTATACCGCATTCTTTTTGGTGGCGATGGCCACGGTAGGGCTGGCCTGGCTATTGGGGGTATTCCAGAGCCGATGGGCAGCACGGGGCGTCTTTACCGCGGCTGTGGTGGCCACCTTGGCCAACTTCCTGGCGCTGTACCTTTTGCGTCCCCCCCGATTATTCCGGAGTCACCAGGAGCGTATCCCCCTCGTCGAGCCTCTCCAGGAGCAATTGAAAGAGGGAAGAATAATCTCCATCGGCTACCGGTTTGAAGATCAGAAGAGCGCCAACTCCATCGGCTACGACTACGCCACCTTGTGGGGTCTGCAATCCATCGCAGGTTACGACCCATTGGTGCCGGCACGAAATCACCAGATCGCCCTGGGCCTTGGCCATTGGGCGTCTTACGTCGATCCACCCAACCAGTTGCCCATTGCTCATCTTCGCCGATGGGGCGTACGTTGGTATATCGTGAAAAACGGGGCCCCAGAGTACGCGCCCGTGCTGCTCGCGAACGGCTTGACTCCGACTTTCCACGATGCCGACCGTACCGTGTTCCAGGATCCCGAGGCCGCCCCGCTGGTTTCCTGGGAATCCGGCGCAGGCGCGGGAGTCGACTACCGCCTGACGACCAACAGCATCCAGGCCGACGTCACTTCCAACCAGGAAGCCTGCTTGCATCTGAGGTTTGCCAGCAATCCGTTCTTTGCCGCTTCTGTCGATGGCCTTCCAGTCGGGATCTACACCGATGCGTACGACCAGATGAGCTTGCGCGTACCTCCGGGCCGGCATCGGATCGTCGTCCGCTATCGGGATCCGTACCTCGCTCTCGGCGCCTTGTTGGCGAGTATCGCGGCCGCAGTCTTGGCGGGAATAACGTTCGTCAGGCGAGCGAGGGTTACTTCCCCGGCTGAGGGCGCCAAATAGTCGTGTTTCGGCGCGCAGGGTTAGTCCGCCGAATGCCCGATGGCCTGCCAAGAGGCGGCCACCAGGGCCGCCCTACAGCTCTCAAGCTTCGATTTTCGCTCAAGAGTACTCGGTATGTTTGCTTGGATAGAATTCGCTTTGGTAGTAACCTCGGTCGTCATCGCCTACGCTTCTCCCAACTTGGGCTCGGGCTGGTTTGAGCGCGCCGAGCGGCTGCTTAACCGCCTGGCGCAGAAGCAGGGTCTCTCCGTGTTGGTTGTGGGGCTTGCGGCGCTCGCAGCCCGCGCCGCCCTGTTGCCCATCGTGCCCATTCCTCAACCCGGCGTCCAGGATGAGTTTGGCTACCTCCTCCTGGCGGACACATTTGCTCACGGTCGGTTGACCAATCCCACCCACCCTATGTGGGTTCATTTCGAGAGCTTCCATATCCTCTGGCAGCCAACCTATACCGCTAAGTTTTACCCGGCCCAAGGCCTGATTATGGCGCTGGGTCAGGTGCTCCTGGGGCACCCTTTCTGGGGGGTGTGGCTGAGCGTAGGCCTCATGTGCGCGGCCATCTGTTGGATGCTGCAAGCGTGGTTGCCGCCTGGCTGGGCGCTGGTAGGTGGTTTTCTGGCCGTGATCCGCCTGGGGACATTCAGCTACTGGGCCAATGGCTACTGGGGAGGGGCCATGACCGCCACAGGCGGAGCGCTCGTGTTAGGGGCCCTGCCTCGAATTAAGCGGTCGCAGCGTTGGTGTGACGCGCTGCTGATGGGACTGGGGTTGGGGATTATAGCCATTAGCCGTCCGTACGAAGGGCTGTTTTTCGGCTTGCCCGTGGCAGGGGCGCTGGTGGCCTGGATGTTGGGAAAGAGTCGCCCTCCGCTGTGGGTTGCAGCTAAACGCGTTCTGGCGCCTCTTCTTCTGCTGCTGGTCTTGACAGGGTGCGGCATGGGCTACTATTTCTGGCGCACGACGGGCAGTCCTTTCCGCCCAACTTATCTGGTTTACGAGCGATCCTACAATCCGTCGCCCTACTTTCCGTGGCAGTCGTTGGGACCGCCGCCCGTGTATCATCACGCCGTCATGCACGACTTTTACTACGACAACATGGTACGCCACTACCAGGAGTCGAGGTCGATCAAGGGCATAGTGGATTCCGACTTAGTAGGATTGGCCAGGTTTTGGGACTTCTATCTTGGGCCGGCGTTTTCCCTTCCCCTCTTCCTAGCCTTGGCAACCTTGCCCTATGGTTTTTCGTGGAGAAACCTAAGCCCGAACACTCGCTTTCTGTCCGTCGTTTGTGGGGCGGCCATCATCGGATCGCTACTGCCCCTCTACTTGTTGCCGCATTACGCTGCTGCTATTACCTGCGCAATATTGGCCTTGGTGTTGCTGGCCATGCGCCGCATTGCATCCCAGGCAGGACGAAGCCACCCAGCCGGCTTGTTCGTGGCTCGAGCCATCCCAGTGCTCTGTCTTGTCATGCTGCTGCTGCGTGCCGGCGCGAAGCCGTTACACTTGCCGCACTCGTGGCCTGCGGGGGCGTTAAGCTGGTGCGCACCCGCGCCCACGAACCTGGAGCGCGCAAAGACATTGGATCAACTTCGACATTACCCGGGAGGCCAACTCGCGATTGTTCGCTACGGACCCCAACATGACGCTTGGTACCACGAATGGGTCTACAATGAGGCTGATATCGATCGAGCCAAAGTCGTCTGGGCGCGCGATATGGGTCCCGCCCGGAACAAGGAACTGGTTGACTATTTCCCGGACCGACATGTCTGGCTGGTGGAGGCAGATGAGACACCTCCGAGGGTCGTACCCTATAGCGCTTCGCCATGATTGGAGAATGGAAATTCGAGAATCGAAAATCGTTACGATGCAGCCGGAAGGTATGAAGAGAACCGCCGAATCCCCGGTTTCGCATTTTCGAATTTTGATTCGCGCCTCTTGAGTTTCGACTTTCGATTTTCGAATTCCGGTTTTCGCTTTCTGTGCCATGTTCTTCTGGATTGAGTTTGGATTGTCGGCGCTGTCGATCGCGCTTGCGTACGCCTGTCCCGAGTTAGGTGCGAGTTGGTTCCAGCGCGCAGAGCAACTAGTAAAGCGGCTGGCCCAGAGGCGCGGCCTGGCTGTAATAATGACGGGACTTGCGGCGCTGGTGGTGCGCGCCGCCCTGTTGCCTGTCCTGCCGATTCCCACGCCGGCCGGTCATGATGAGTTTAGCTACCTCCTTCTAGCCGACACTTTCGCTCATGGCCGCCTCACCAATCCCACTCACCCCATGTGGGTCCATTTCGAGAGTTTTCATATCAATTGGCAGCCGACTTACAACAGCATGTTTTATCCGGCGCAGGGCTTGGTTATGGCCCTCGGCCAGGTCCTCATGGGGCATCCCTTCTGGGGTGTGTGGTTGAGCGTGGGTCTGATGTGTGCGGCAATCTGCTGGATGTTTCAAGGCTGGCTGCCCACCGGATGGGCGCTGGTGGGCGGGATCCTGGCCGTGATTCGTCTGGGAACCTTCAGCTATTGGGCGAACAGCTATTGGGGAGGCGCTGTTGCGGCAACGGGCGGAGCACTGGTGTTGGGCGCCCTCCCTCGGATCAAGCGCTCGCAGCGCGTCCGAGACACCATGCTGCTGGTACTTGGGCTGGCCATTCTCGCCAACTCTCGCCCCTACGAAGGGCTTTTCTTGGCAATCCCAGCGACGGGTGCGCTAGTAGTGTGGATGTTCGATACGCATCGGAACCCGCGCCGCGGCGCGGAGGAGACTGGACGGTGGTGGAAAGGTGTTGCGGCGCCACTCTTTGTGCTGATGGTGTTGACAGGGAGCGCCATGGCTTATTACTTCTGGCGCACCACCGGTCGCCCCTGGGACACGCCCTATATGGTCAATGCGCGCACTTATGGCCTGTTGTATTTCCCCTGGCAGTCGTTGAAACCCGTGCTCGTGTACCATCATGGAGTTTTTCGCGACTACTACGTCGGTGGGGTGATTGCTCAATACAGGCGGGTGCGGTCGATCGCCGGCTTCACAGAAATGAAAGTAAACCTGCTGGTCAGCTTGGGGTTCTTTTATCTCGGTCCCGTCCTGGCGCTGCCTCTCCTTATGTCGGTGGCGACGGCGCCTTATGGTTTCTCGTGGAAAGATGTAAGCCCGAACACTCGTTTCCTTCTGCTGGTCTGCGGGACGGCCCTGGCTGGATCGATGCTGCCCATTTACTTCTTACCGCATTACGCCGCCCCGATTGCATGTGCAATACTGGCATTGGTCTTGGTGGCAATGCGCCGCCTTCGATCCCAGCAACGGCAAGCTAAGCCAACTGGCCTGTTCGTAACTCGGGCCATCCCCTTAATCTGTTTGATGATGTTGGTACTGCGGGTGGGGGCCAAGCCGCTGGGTTTGCCTGAGCCTCTCCGATGGCTCGCCCCAGCTGCGATGCCAAGCTGGTGCTCCCTGGGCCCAAGCCTTCCCGAACGCGTAGCTGTGCTCGCAGATCTCGAGCGTCGCCCGGGGCTCCAACTTGCGATTGTCCGCTATGGCCCCCATCACCCCGTCGACCTTCACGAGTGGGTCTACAACCAAGCCAATATCGACTCGGCGAAAGTCATCTGGGCGCGCGACATGGGTCCGGCTGAGAATAAGGATCTGATAGACTATTTCCCGAACCGCCACGTTTGGCTCGTAGAGGCAGACGAGACTCCCCCGAAAGTGATAGCGTATGGAAGTTCGAACGGCGAGTGAACGCCTGCGAAACACTGAAGATCGGGGGATAAATACCCTCTTAGATGATGAGACGGTCCGATGGAGAATGAGTTGATCAAAAGGGAAGACAAGATTGCCGAAAATGTCGCCATATCCAGCGACGGAGGACTCCGGATCCTCACGTTCGGTTGAAGGGAAGCAATGAAGCTCGCGGCCCGTATCATGGACAATACACAGGCGTATCGCCTCTGGCAGGCGCCTTTCGCCGAGCAGAAATTCGCGCCCGTCCTCGCCCACAACGACCTGAGCCGGGTGCGGCGGGTCTTGGATGTCGCTTGTGGTCCGGGCAGCAACACGCATCACTTCGCGGGCTCCGATTATCTGGGACTCGATTTCAACTCACGGTACATTAACTTCGCTCGACGGCGCCACCGGCGAAATTTCCAGGTGGCCGACGTGACGCAATATCAGGTTGCTCGGGGCGAGGGCTTCGATTTCATCTTGTTGAACAGCTTTCTTCACCACATCGATACGCCCGCCGCCCGAAGCGTGCTGAAGCATCTTAGCAGTCTTTTGACCGACGACGGCCACGTGCATATCCTGGACTTCGTGCTGCCCGAGAGCGCCTCCGTTGCCCGGTTCCTGACCCTCATGGATCGGGGCCGGTTCCCACGCCCTAGTGAGGAGTGGCTGGAGCTGGTTACGGAAGTTTTCGACAAAGCGGTGTTTGAACCCTATCGACTGACGGCTCTGAGAGTCACCATGTGGAATATGGTTTACTTCAAAGGCCGGAGGAAACCATGAGTGCTGGGTTCCGACTCTCGATCGCGGTGCCCGTCCGCAACGAGGAAACAGTACTGCCGGAACTTCTGCGCCGCACCTGTACAGTACTCGACGTGATTCCCGGCGGACCCCACCAACTTCTGATTGTGGATGACGGAAGCTCCGACCGCACCCTGAGCGTTCTCGAGGAGGCTGCCAGCCGCGACTTGCGCATAGCGGTGGTTTCGCTGTCACGGAATTTCGGACACCAGGCGGCGCTCTCCGCCGCCCTCGACTTCGTTTCCGGTGACGCCGTAGTGCTGATGGACGGCGACCTGCAAGATGCTCCGGAGACTATTCCCGCTTTCGTCCAACAATTTGAACAAGGCTACGACGTGGTCTATGCGACGCGCGTGTCCCGAAAAGAGGGTTGGTACCTTCGCCTTTGCTATTTCTTGTTTTATCGTCTTCAGGCCATGCTCTCGGAAACGCGACTGCCACTCGACTCGGGTGACTTTGGCCTGATGTCGCGCCGCGTAGTCGAGCAGATCCGACGCATGCCGGAACATCATCGCTACCTGCGAGGTCTGCGAAGCTGGCTGGGATTCCGGCAAATCGGTATCCCCGTGGAGCGCGCTGAGCGGCACTCAGGGCAGAGCAAGTACGGTATGTGGAAGCTGCTCAAACTGGCCTCGGACGGAATTTTTGCCTACTCGATCGTACCGCTCCGTGCTGCCGCCCTGCTGGGCAGCCTCGCGATCGGATTTTCGACGCTTTTCGCGGGGTTATCGCTCTTCGCGAAGATCTTTCTCAGCCAGTCTCCCCGGGGCTTTACCGCACTTGTCTTTCTGATTACCTTCCTCTCAGGCGTTCTTCTTCTCTTCCTCGGTATTATCGGAGAGTACGTCGGGCGCATTTACGAGGAGGTAAAAGCACGCCCCCTCTATATTGTAAACAAGATTATCGATCAGACTTCGATTCGCGAGGCAGAACGGGGTCCCAAAATGGACGCCGCGGAAGCAGCAAATAGGGTGCGGGATAATCAGTAGCGTTTACTATTCACAGCTAACTATCGATTTGCGATATGCGCGCTGACTACCGTAAACGATATCGCGATTTATACGAGCGCCACTGGTGGTGGCGTGCGCGGGAAGCTGCGATCCTCGAGGTGCTCCACGCGTGGCAGCCAAACCACCGATGGAAACGAATCCTCGATGTGGGTTGCGGAGACGGGCTTTTCTTTAGCAAGTTGGCGCAGTTTGGCGAGGTTGAAGGGATTGAGCCGGCGCAGGGATTGGTGAGCGACATGGGTCCCTATCGTTCGCGTATCCACATCGGCTCCTTCGATGAGAGTTTCAAGGCTCGCCAGCCGTATTCACTGATTCTGATGCTGGACGTGTTGGAGCATTTGGCGAATCCAGTCGGGGCCCTTCGCTACGCGCTGAAGCTGCTCGAACCGGAAGGCAGACTGATAGTCACGGTTCCGGCCTTCCGTTTGCTCTGGACCAATCATGACGTGCTAAACAACCATTTCACTCGTTACACCATGAGGAGCTTTCGGAAGCTGGCAGGGCAGGCTGGTTTGGAAATCGAGGTACAGAAATATTTCTTTCAGTGGCTGTTCCCGCTAAAACTGGCAACTCGGCTTGCGGAAAAATTGTTCCCGCATCAGCCCAAACCGCCCAGGATCCCTCCCCGCTGGTTCAACGGGATGCTTTACGGGCTGTCTCGTCTTGAATACAAAGCGCTAAGGCCGCTGCCCGTGCCTTTCGGAAGCTCGCTCATGGTGGTAGGGCATAAGCAGACTTCTTGACGAATAGCACGCTCAAATCGTCCTGGTAAACGCGCTGCCACTCCGGCCTCGAATTGAGCAAGGTGCAGAGAGGTGCGCTGCGCTCAATGAGGCAGGAGCGAACGCCGTACTTTTCGAGCAGCACCAGGGCATCCGGGTCGAGGCGCATAATCTTGATGTATTCCAAAAACACGCCGGAGGGCTCGTACGCGTCGCAGCGGCCGTCGATGAAAACCGGGTGGCCGGCGAAAGCCCAAATCAGATAGCCCCCCCAGAATTGGTCGTTGAACATGGGCGCGGGAACCGGGTGCCCGCGCAGGTAATCCACAGCGCGGCGGGGCTGATTGAGGTCAATGACCCGCTGCAAGCCGGCCTTGGAAGGAAAGAAAGCGACGAGGCCCGCGGCAAAGAGCATGATCAGAACGGCGTTCAAAACGGGTTTGTCCTTGGCCGCCTCGTATCCGGGCCACCACCTGGCAATCAGGACTGCCAGCAAAGGCGCGATGAGGATGGCGAAGAAGACCAC
>Ga0116223_10002266_pt1 | contig 18303 bp, 13 predicted proteins | sample Sb_taG_3_FD_90092 | JGI IMG/M metagenome (GOLD analysis project Ga0116223, IMG submission 90092) | Peat soil microbial communities from Weissenstadt, Germany - Sb_50d_a_PC metaG | ecosystem: Environmental > Terrestrial > Soil > Wetlands > Peat | place: Germany: Weissenstadt | collected 2010-09-21 | reverse complement strand
GGCAATCCCTATGCCTTTCCTTGTGGTACTAATTTTCTGGCTTGCCATCATATTCGCGGGCTTCAGCCTCTTCGCTGACAACAACGCAACCACCGTTGTCGCCCTTGGCATTTTTGCGCTCTCGGCGTCTGCTGCGATCTTTCTGATCCTCGAGCTAGGTCAGCCATTCACCGGTCTTATGAGGATTTCGAGCGAACCACTACGCAACGCGCTTGCGCCCCTCAGCCCTTAACGAGGGCTTCGCCTCATGTCGCTTATGGAAGCGATGCTGAAAGTCCAAGCGGGTCGGCCTGCAGCGCCCCGTTTCTCAAATCACAACCCGCGATTCCTAAAATAACTGCCGCATACGTCAGAACCTTTATAGGTATGCGTAACATGACGAATCTCCAATAATCTCCTATTTTGATTTGGCATCACTTCGCGACTAATGCGATTGAGTTAGGGTCTGCCTGCGATCGATCGGGATAAAACGAACCGTGCGTGCTTCACCGACTGACTTATCACCAACTCGCAGACAACTGCTTTCATAGTACGGCCAAGCCTGCTGCGAACACTTCGCAGCTGGCGGGGCGATGTTGATCTTCTCGACCGCTTGCGGTCGCGAATACGCCTCGGCCTGGAGGGGAGAGTTCTGTAACGACACAATTCCAGCTGCGACTGCCGCTGCGGCAAAAGCTGAAATAATCTTGACCGATATTTTGCCGGGATGAAGATGAATAAGACTATCCGGGATTGCGGCGTGCATCAGCATGGCACCTCTCCTCACCGTGTCTAACTACCGCATGAGTAAAGGCCGCGCCGATAACGTGAAATTCAGATAATATCCCTAAGAGATTCTCCGTAGCCGCGATTGGGCTTGTTCTAGATCAAAATCGGCGCCTAACTGGGTGATAGACAAATCAGGTGCTGTTCCCCTTCAGCGCCCCGACCGCCGCGCCGAGGATGTTGTTGGATGTCAACGGTCGCTCAGCGCAGCCCCCTCCCTGCTGGCATTCGATGCGTGGCAGCCTAACTGGGAACCACGACCGGACTGGCTATCGCGAGTCCCCCCTCGCGTGGTCGTGCCGGAATGGAAGCCCCGGCCTTTCCCCAGTGCCCCCGCCAAAGCACCCTGAGCCGGGGCTTTTTCTATTTTTTTAATCGCAGGCGCCACTGACCCCTGGCTAAAAAGCTAACGCCGAGCTTCGGCAAGGCGTTTCTTGTTTGCTGTCCATGAGTCCGTTGTTGGCCCCTTTCGTCCGTTGCCCTCACGCAGCAATTCGGTAGCGTTCGGAACAATAGCGGACATGCCGTCGACATGGCCGCGACGTAGATGACCCGTCAGCGACATTGGCTGTGCATTGCGGCAATGGTTTTCATGCCCAGATGGAGCCCGATCAAAGTAGCCGTTTGAGCCGATACAATGTTGCCCCTGAGCTTGGGGCGGATATGCTGCGACGTAGGTTCATAAGCCTTCTCGGCGGCGCGGCAGCCGCGGTGCCGCTGGTGGCGCGCGCGCAACCGATTGGAAAGGATGAACCAGGATCGCCCGCGACGCGGCAGCGGGCCACGCGGTCACGCGCCCAACCCGACCTTTAAGCCCCGGCTGATTCTAACCCTTCTGGCCCTGGGGCTTCTTTTTTGCCGCCTGGTTCATCGTGCGCGACGAGCGCGGTTATCTTGTATATTGCGTGTCAACGGAAATAGCAGTGGAGTTGCGTTCATGCGCAGACTAACCATCCTGTTTTTTGCAGCATTGTCGATCGTCGGATTTGCGGCCAGCGCATCTGCTCACGGAAAAATCAGGCTTGCACAGAATTCGGCTACGACGACTTGCATGATGACCTGCAATTCTCAGTACGCAAATTGCCAGTCCTCGTGCCTGGCGACCGGCTTGCAGCAGCAGTCCAGCCCGAGCGGCCTCAGAACGAATGCTGATCCCAATGCGAATCAGACCTGCCTAGCAAGCTGCACCAACCAGCAGCTACAGTGTCAGATAGTTTGCGCACGCTCGTCGCCATCGCAGTAATACACCGGCCTCCGGGTGACGTATGGCCAGCAAAAATTGGCCTCACTCAACGCCGATTTACCCCCTTGAAATCTCTTGAAATTGCTGAGTCGCTTTTTGATGTGGTGGACGGCGCCCGCTCCCGGCATCGAAGTGCCATAGGATGGTTGCGTCGAATCGCACCACATTGAGGGGAGCCGTCCATGGGCGAGGTTAGCACGATTGGTTTCGATACTGCGAAGTCAGTGTTTCAGGTCCACGGCGTTGGTGTTGATGGCGCGGTGGTGATCCGAAGCGGGCCTCGCGGTGCCCGTAAATTTGCACTGCAACGAACGGTTGATCGGATGCTTACTCGATCACCTGGTCCGCGATGGCGAGCATGGTCGGCCGTACGGTCAGGCTAGTCGATCAAGGCGCAGTAGCAGTCGAGACTGCCACCACAACCCCATCGCGGAGTTGAGCAGTTGGCGCCACTTTAGATATTTATTTCAGCTAATCTAATGGGCCATTATCAGACAAGTGCGACCAAACGAGCCGCATCACCGCCTCTGTGAAAAGAGTGGTTTACAAAAAATGACTTCGCCGAGCGCCGAGCTAAGAGATTGCACTTCGCCGTCCGTCCTTACATTTATCGTTGCATGGGGGGCGATCACCTGTTGCCCCCTTCCGGCGACAGGAGCGACGCCTGCGCCGTCCTCCGCGCAGGTGCCGCAAGTGCAGCAATCCACCGCAGCCTCACAAGATGATCCAGATTACAACGGTGAAGATTTCACCCGCCCGCAACGGAGCGTAGAGACGCGATTGCTGTTCCAGACGTCATCAGGGGCGACCAGTCAAACGGAGCGAGGAAGCTGGTTGCTGCGGGCCAACTGGAAGGTGGAGTTGGATAACGGCTGGAGGCTCGGACTTCTGAGTCAGGTGCCGGTCGTAGACAAGACGACATTCGCCCCCACAGGGACCGACCAGGAATTCGGCATCGGCGATGCGGCGCTCCAGGCCGCACTCATCCGCGATATCGATCGGCATTGGGCTTACGGCTTTGGCGCGCGGTTGGTCGCGCCAACGGCCGATGACTCATTGGGTAGCGGCAAATGGCAGATCATGCCCGGCGTCGGGGTACGCTATTCCTTCCTCGAAATAGGGCCTGACACCTACTTCGTGCCTGTGGTCCGCTATGCGATCAGCTTTGCCGGCGATCCTTCGCGGCGGAACATCAGCGAACCGCAGATTGCGCCGACGTTGAACATCGGTCTGCCGAACCATTGGTTCGTGACCTTCTATCCAAGCAACGACATCCGTATCAACTTCGGAGATCCGATTTCCGGCCAGACCGGCCGTCTCTTCCTTCCATTTGATGTCGCGGTTGGCCGAAAAATCACGGACACCTGGACCATTTCGCTGGAGGCGAGCGTGCCGATCGTCAATGATTACCCCGTCTACGACTTCAAAACCGAAGTGAGAATGAATTTCGCGTTTTGAACCCTCTCCGTGACGTGTCCGGAGTCGCCGATATGGGCGTTGATCCCAACCGCCGCGACGACTGTTGCGGCGACGAGACTGATAACCACGATCTTCAGGTGTGTGGCGCGATCGGCGGTGGCGAGCGAGCTAATTACGGAGCTCTCCTGTGCAAAAGTCCGACACTTAGGAAACGCAACGGGCGGACATTAGGTGACGCTAAAGTCGCTTCAAGAACTTAAAGCGGGTCTGATCTCTTCCTGACGTGTTGACTTGGATCAAAGCCAAGGCGCGAGAATTTGCTAGTTTTACAAACTTTGCAGCTTTAACCGGGAGAACGTCATGAAAAAGAGAAAGATGAGCATGATTGGAGCAACTCTAATAGGTGCTGCAATGTTGTGCGCAGCTCCTATTTCGCTTCATCAATCCCAAGATAAAGGTTTGTCATTGTCGCTAGACAGCGCAGACGCCCGAGTGGGGCGGCCACTAACACCAGTGAGCGTTGCAGGCGTCCACCGGAGGGCGGTGCGGCGCTGTGCGGCTGGCGTCACCTGCCACCACTACTAGGGCACACACCAGAGGCTGCCTCTCAATTGGCGGCCTCTTTATCTCAGAAAAGTTCCCAAGCGCGATGTCGCTTTTTTGGCGCAACGCGTTGGTTGCGGCAATGCAGCGATTTGGTCGACAGGTTAGCGTGAACTAAGTCTCCGCCGTTTAAATTTGGATATTGAAAATTCGCGACCGAGGCTGCCGGCTAAATTTGCCAAATACGGACGGCGATGAGCATGACCTGGCTTGAAATCAAAGAGGCTGCCAACTGACCCGCCCTATGAGCCGCCGGTTCTCAGCCTCGCCCGATAAAAGACCGCGCATGGTTCGGCAAGATCGTCGCCTCGTACAAATTCACCTCCGGCGGCAGCGCCGCCATGAGCACCGCGACTTTGGCTATGTCTTCGGCGGCCATGACGTAATCCTCGGGCTTCTCGCCGGGGCCGGCGTTGGTGCGGCCGCTGCGCGTGATGAACGAGGAGAGCGTCGATCCCGGATGAATGATCGAGGCGACGATGTTGTGCTTGCGTCCGTCCATGGTCAGCTGATGCGTCATGCCCTGAAGGCCGAATTTGGTCGTCGTGTAGGGCAGCGAATCCGGCCGCGGCGTCTTTGCCGAGATGCTGCCGATGTTGATGATGCGGCCGCCGTGCGGCGTCTGCGCCTTCATGATGCGGATCGCCTCACGGCTGCAAAGGAACGGCGCCGTGATGTTGATGTCGAGTGCGTCGCGCCAGTATTTGAGCGTAATGTCCTCGGTGTTCATGTGCGTCGCGATGCCGGCGTTGTTCACCAGCACGTCGAGGCGGCGGTAGGTGTTCTGCACCGTGGCGAACAGCGCGGTGACCGCGTCTTCCTGCGTCAGGTCGGTCGGTACCGGCAACGCTTCGCCGCCTCGCGCCTTGACGCCGGCGGCGACCTCATTCAGGAGTTCGGCGCGGCGCGCGACCAGCACGGTCTTCGCCCCCTCCGCGGCAAACGCTTCGGCAATAGCCCGGCCGATCCCATTGCTTGCGCCGGTGACGATCGCGACCTTGTCCTGCAACTGCTTGCTCATTGTCACCTCTTCGCCGGTACGGCCCACAGTTCGGTGTATGGCGTCGCTCAACCCATCCTTGGGCAAGAGTAATACGGCCCGCTGAGTTTGACACCGATCAGACCGACGTAGCTAGACATTGTGTGCTAACGACTACCAAACGCGGCCAGCAGCTGGGGCTCTCTGATGTCTTCCAGTCAGCGGCCCGGTGCGATCGGCGAGCACGATTTTCAATCCGGAAATCAACACGGCGGCATCATGCCCCCTCACGTTAACGCCCCACGTGCATATGGCCGGTTCATCATGCCTTCTTGTCGGGGATTTGAAGCGGGATCGCCCGCTTTTCCACAAAATCGCGCAGGCGCTGCATCGATTCGGGCGGCCGTTGCATGGAGGAATTGAGATATTCCAGGAACAGGCCGTCATCGTGTGACAGATCGTTGACGCGCGGCAGCACATTGGTGATCTGCCAGTTGGTCAACGGCGTGTTCTGGGCGATGCGCGCGGCGAGTTCCTTTGCCTTTGCCAAAGCCTGACCCTGCTCGACCACGTAGCGCACGATGGTGAGCTTCTCTGCTTCGTCGACCGAGAGAATCCGTCCGGTGAGCATCATGTCCGCCATCACCGAATAGCCGACGATGCGCTGAACGCGAACCGAACCGCCGCCGCCGACGAAAATGCCGCGCTGGCCTTCCGGCAGTCCGAAGAATGCCGTGCGATCGGCGACCCGGATATGGGCTGCGGCCGCGAGTTCGAGACCGCCGCCGACCACCGCGCCATGCAGCGCCGCCACAAATGGAATCGGGCCACGCGCGATGATGTCGAACACGGTGTGCCAGGTGTGGTCGCGCTTCTTGCGAGGCTTTGGCGTCGCCGGGTCGAGGTTCTTCAGCAGTTCCGCGAGATCGAGGCCGGCGGAGAAGTTCACGCCATGGCCGAAGATTACGCCCGCGTCGGCCTCGTCGCCGGCACGCACGACCGCGTCGCGCAATTGCATGACGACATCGTTGTTGATGGCGTTGCGCTTTTTCGGGCGGTTCAACCCGATGATCGCGACCGCGCCGTCCAGTTCGTAAGTTATGAGGTCAGAAGACATGATCAACTTCCTTTGCAACGCGGGTGAATGAAATCCGGCAGCTTCGTCGCGTACGTCACCGCCGGCGCGGAGACCGGCAACGCCGCGAAGACGGTTCACGCATGGCTCGGCTCTCGGCCGCCGGTCACGATCAGGGCATCGAGCGCGGTGGCGCCATGGCCGGCGGCATGGACCATGAGGGGATTGACATCGACCTCGATGATGTCTGGGCGCGCGCGCATGAGGCGCCCGAGCGCCGCGGCCGCGGCCGCCACCGCCGTGACGTCAACCGGCGGCGAGTTGCGGAAGCCGTGCAGCAGTTTCGCCGTCTTGAGCTTGCCGAGTTCCTCGGCGATTTCGTCTTCGGTGAGATCCGGCGCCATCAGCCGCACGTCGCCGAGTGCCTCGACCCAGATGCCACCTAGCCCCAGCATCAGAACCGGGCCCCATCGCGGGTCGCGGCGCGCGCCGACCACGAGTTCAAGCCCGTGCGGCGACATGGCTTCCACCAGCACGCCATCGAGCTTCAGACCCGGCTGCGCGCGCTCAACATTGGCGCCCAATGCCGCCCAGGTCTTGCGCACGGCATCGGCATCGGCCACTCCGAGCACGACACCGCCGGCCTCGGTCTTATGCGTGAGCTCCGCGGCCTGCGCCTTCATTGCGACCGGATAACCGACGCGATTAGCGATGCCGACCGCCGCCTCTGCGCTGCGGGCGAGTTCGCCCGCAGGGACTTGTATGCCCAGGGCGGCGAGCACCTTCTTGCCGAGCCATTCCGGTTGCGCGCCTGGTCCGAGTTCCGGGATCGACGCGGACCCAGCGGGCGTGACTTTGCGCTCCGCCAATGCCGAGTTGCGATTGCCGTAGCCGATGACTTTGCCCATCGCGCGCAGTGTCCGGTCCGACGAGCGCGACAGCACGACATTGTTTTTTCGCGCGATCGTCACAAATTCGGGCGAGAGCGGCGATGCGTCCCCGAGGATAGCGAGCGCCACCGGTTTGGCGCTCGTCTTGCTCGCAGCGACGATGCTGTCGATATAGATGATTGCGTGGCGCGGGCTGGTACCTGGAATCGAAATCGCGAGACCGCCGATGACCGGATCGCGCAGCAGCGCTTCCACGCAAATCTGCAGGAGTTCCGGCTGCCAGATCGTCTGGGTTCCAAGATCGAGCGGATTCTTCGGCGGAAGAAATACCGGCAAGATGGGCGTGAGATAGGCTAGCGTATCCGGCGACAGCGGCGGCACATGAACGCCTATGTCTTCGCAGAAATCGTGCGCGATGCCGCAGAACGCACCGGAAAAGGTGAGGATGCCGAGGTCACCTTTCGACGGCTTCGGGAAGCGGGCGAGAACCTCGCTCACATCCATGAGTTCGTCGAGCGTGTCGACGACGACGACACCTGCGTGCTCGACCAGTGTGCGCATGACCGCGTGATCGCCGGTAAGGGCGCCGGTGTGCGAGCGCGCCGCCTCCTTCGCTCTTGCGCCGCGGCCGGGATGCATCATCACGATGGGCTTGCCGCGCCGCAAGGCTTCGCCGGCAATGTCGAGGAATTCCTGCGGACGCCTAATATCCTCCGCGTAAAGCGCGATGACCTGCGTCACCGGATCGTCGAGCAGATATTGGATGAAGTCCGCGAGACCAAGGCCCGCCTCGTTGCCGGTCGAAATCCAGCATGAAACCGGAACACCGCGCGCGTCCAATCCGCCCTGCAAATGGCTGCCGAGGCCGCCGCTCTGCGCCACGATGGCGACGGCGCCCCTAGTGCCGTCCGGCAAGCGCGGTGTGGGCTGCGACGAAAAGAAAACCGCGGCGAACCCGTCCACGAAGTTCATGAAGCCGAGGCAGTTCGGCCCGACGAGAGCCAGCCCACCAGCGCGCGCGATCTCGGCAATGCGGTCCTGCTCTCCGGTACCATCGCTGCCGACTTCGGCGAAACCGGACGCGAAGATCACCGCGGCCTTCACCCTGCGCCGCACGCAGCCTTCCACCGCTTCGCGTACAGCGGCTGCCGGCAACGTGAATACGGCGAGATCCACGTCTTGCGGAAGTTCACCGATATTCGCAAGAACCTTACGGCCGCCGATATCGGCGGTGCTGCGACCGACAAGATGCACCGGGCCGTTGAACTTGTTGTTGTCCAGAAGCTCAAGGACAACGCGACCGGCAGAACCCGGTTTCGCGGACATGCCGATAATCGCGACACTGCGCGGACGCATGATGAGACTGATGGTGGAAGCCGATGTGCGCGGGCCATCAGCCGAAACGTTCGATGCCATTTTTGGTAAGTCTCTCCTCGATTATTGGAATTGCCTACTTAAGTTTCACGTCGGTTCGAGCGTGCGCCGGCCATTTCCGCTTTGCTGCCGAAACCGAACATTTGGGGCCGCATCCGCAGCGCGGCCTAGACCCCGTGGGTCGCTGGCAAGCGGCTGGCTGTCGGAGAACTCACGAAATCAACTTTCTGCTTTACTGCTAAACCGGCATTACGGTCAAACCGATCCTGAAGTTCTCCTGATATTCACATTGCGTCTGTCTCATTGGCGGGTCCCTGTACGATGTCCTTCAGAGGATGATGACGTCGGCGGCGCGAGTATGAACGCAGGCAATGTGGCACGTTCGATCTCGTCGAAGACCGACGCGCTGGATTTCAAATCAACGCCACTTGAGCCGCAACCGTAGCAACTCGCCGACCACGCCTTGGCGGAACAGCAGGATGCACAGCACGAAGATCGCGCCGATGACTGCTTGGATCGGCAGGCCCGAATCCGCGAGATAAAACTGAAGCGATTCCACGATCACGCCGCCGGCCACCGGCCCGAACAATGTGCCGACTCCGCCCAGGAGCGCCATCAGCGCGACATCACCCGAAGTCGCCCAGTGCACGTCGACGGTTGAGGCAAGCTGCACAACCATGGTCTTAGTGGCGCCAGCGAGCCCGCTGAGCGCCGCGGACAGGATGAACACCATCAGCTTGTAGCTGTTGACGCTGTAGCCGAGCGAGATCATGCGCGGCTGGTTCTCGCGGATCGCCTTCAGCACCTGGCCGAAGGTGGAATGCGTGATGCGCACGATCAGCAGGTAGCCGATCACGAACACGGCGACCGCGGTGTAATACATCACATACAGGTTATTGAGATCGAACAGGCCGAGGATCTTGCCGCGCGGCACGGCGGTCAGGCCGTCTTCGGCATGGGTGAACGGCAACTGGAACGCCATGAAGTAGATCATCTGCGCCAACGCGAGCGTGATCATCGCGAAGTAAAGGCCCTGCCGCCGGATCGACAGAGCGCCGAACACGAACCCGAGGGCGGCGGCGGTCAGCGTACCCAGCAGCGCCGCAAGCTCGAACGGGAGGCCCCAGACCTTCAGCGCGTGGCCGGCGATATAGGCGGCCGAGCCGAAGAATGCGGCATGGCCGAATGACAACAAGCCGGATGTGCCGAGCAGCAGGTTGAACGCGCAGGCGAACAGGCAATAGCAAAGTACCTTCGCGGCGAACAGCGGATAAATGAAAAACGGCGCTGCGGCGAGCACGATGAGCGCGAGGGCATACCAGGCGTAGCCGCTGCCGCGCGTTGCGACGGGCGAGGCGGGGAGGTTGCTGGTGGGTGCGCCGGTGGTCATTTTTCCTGCCCAAACAATCCGGCGGGCTTCATAAGCAGCACGATGAACATGATGACGAAGATCACCATGTTGGCGCCGTGCGCGTAAAACACCTTGGTCAGTCCCTCGAGTACGCCGAGCGATAGTCCTGTGACGATCGCACCGAGGATCGACTGCATGCCGCCCACAACCACAATCGCAAACACGACGATGACCAGATCGCCGCCCATGATCGGGCTGACGCTGTAGATCGGTCCGGCCAGCACGCCAGCGAGCCCCGCGAGCACGACGCCGACGCCAAAGCCCAAGGTGAGGAGTGCCGGGACGTTGATGCCGAGGGCGCGCGTCAGCATCGGATTTTCCGTCGCCGCGCGCAGGTTGCGGCCAACCGGCGTCTTCTCGATGACGTACCAGGTGCCAAAGCAGAACACGACCGACACCACCACGACCCAGACGCGGTACTTCGGCACGAACATGAAGCCTAAATTGTAGCCGCCGGTGAGTTCGGGTGGCACCGGATAGGGCCGCGGCGCGGTCTGGAAGAAATAGATGAACATGCCCATGATGAACATCATGAGGCCGTAGGTCAGCAGCAGCCCGTAGATGTGGTCGATCTTATAAATGCGCGAGATCAGTGTCTTCTCCAGCGTCATGCCGACAATGCCGGCGATGACCGGCGCGAGCACGATGCCCCACCAGTAGCCGAGGCCAAGGTAGTGCAGCAGCATCCAGGCGCCGAACGCGCCGATCATGTAAAATGTGCCTTGCGCGATGTTGATGATGCCGAGGAGGCCGAAGATGATCGCGAAGCCGAGCGCCAGCAGCGCGTAGAACGAGCCGTTAATCAGGCCGATCAGCAATTGTCCGAACAGAACTTGGGTTGACACGGCGCTACTTCAAATACCCAGATATTGCTGGATCTGGCCGGCCCGTTTTTCAACGTCGGCACGCGGGATCATGTCGATGACGCGGCCGCGTTCCATCACGTAGTGGCGGTCGGTGATCTTCGACGCGAAGCGGAAATTTTGCTCGACCAGCAGGATCGTATGACCCTGGCTCTTCATTAGCGCGATGGCTTTGCCGATCTGCTGCACGATGACCGGCGCGAGGCCCTCGGTCGGTTCGTCGAGCAGGAACAGCGAAGAGCCGGTGCGCAGCACGCGCGCGATCGCCAGCATCTGCTGCTCGCCGCCGGAAAGCCGCGTGCCCTGCGAGTGGCCGCGCATGTGCAGGTTCGGGAACAGTTCGTAGATTTTTTCGAGGCTCATACCGCGGTCATTGACCTTGCGCGGCAGCAACAGATTCTCCGTGACGTCGAGGGTGGCGTAGATGCCGCGCTCCTCCGGCACATAGGCGACGCCGAGCCGCGCGATCTTTTCAGGCGGCGCGGCAATGACGTTCTGTCCGCAAATGTTGATCGAGCCGGTGCGCTTCTCGATCATGCCCATGATCGAGCGCAGCGTGGTGGTCTTGCCGGCGCCATTGCGGCCGACGATGGTAACGACTTCGCCGGCCGGCACGTCGAGGGTCACGCCGTGCAGCACATGGGAATCGCCGTAGAAGGCGTGCAGGTCGGAGATGGCGAGCGAAAGTTCAGCCATGGTCGGACCCGAGATAGGCTTCGATGACGGCGGGATTTTTCACAAGCTCGGCATAGGTGCCGTCGGCCAGCACTTCGCCGCGCGCCAAGACGGTGATGCGATGCGACAGGTCGGCGACGACGGACAGATTGTGTTCGACCATCAGCACGCTGCGAGAAGCCGCAACGCGCTTGATGAGTTCGGTGATGCGGATAACGCCTTCCTGACCGAGCCCCGACATCGGTTCGTCGAGCAGGAGAAGTTCCGGGTCGAGCGCCAGCGTGGTGGCGATTTCAAGAACGCGCCTGTGGCCGTAGGGCAGCTCGATTGCTTTCTTATCAGCGAAACCTTCAAGCCCGACATCTGCGAGCAACTCGCGCGCACGGCTGTCCATATTGCGCAGCGCCTTGTCCGAGCGCCAGAAATAGAAACTGTCGTTGCGGTTGCGCTGCAGCGCCATGCGGACGTTTTCGAGCGCGGTGAGTTGCCCGAACACCGCGGAAATCTGGAACGAGCGCACCATGCCCATGCGCGCTACCGCCTCGGGTGGCGTATCGGTGATGTCGCGTCCGTTGAAATAGATACGGCCGCCGGAGGGCTGCAGGAATTTGGTGGCGAGGTTGAAGACCGTGGTTTTGCCTGCGCCGTTCGGGCCGATCAGCGCATGGATCGAGCCGCGGTAAATTTCGAGCGTCAGGTTTTTGACCGCCGCGAAGCCGCGGAAATTTTTGCTCAGATTTTCCATCCGCAACGTCACGTCGCCGGAGGAAGGGGTCTGTACGCTCGCTGACATCGTGAAACCGGTTTAAACACAGCCGTTAAAAACGGCAATCCGCTCATCCGGCGTTTGTCGGATGAGCGGGCCGTGAGGTTGTCGCTTACTTTCCGGCGAGGGCCGGGCAGCCGCCATCGTTGAGCGGACGGAACACGTCGTCCCCCTTGAGTGTGGCCACAACCTTACTCAGGTCCCATTCGCCCGTCGATTCGGCCGGCGATTTGTACTGGACGAGAGCAACACTGTGCACCATTCGACCGTCCGCACGCAGATAGCCGTCAGCGGTGAACACGTCGCGCACCGGGGTCTGGCGCATTTTCGCGATTACGATCTTGGGGTCGGTTGAGTTGGTCGATTCAACCGCTTTCAGGTAGCTGCGCACACCGGAATAGGTGCCGACCTGGAACGCGCCCGGAAAAACCTTACGGCGTTCCATGAATTTTGCGATCCAGGCCTTGGTCTCAGGATCGTCATCGCGCCGCGCCCAGGCGGTAACGTTGTAGGCCCCTTGCGCGACCTGCAGGCCCATGGCGCGGACGCCGGTCGGGGAGTCGAGGCCGAAGCCCATGACCTTCGCCTTGACACCGAACTCGCGGATCGCCTTGAGCGCGCCGATGGTGTCGTCGCCGCCACTGTTGAGGGCGATGACGTCGGGGTTGGCGGCTTGCGCCTGCAAGACATACGAGGAGAAATCCAAATTGCCGAGCGGATGTTTCACCGCACCGAGGATTTCCGCGCCGTTTTTCAGCAACATCGGCCGAAGGCCGGCTTCCAGCGCCGCACCAAACGCGTAGTCTGCGCTGATGAAGAACCATTTTTTGCCGAGCAGCCCGGCGGTCTCGCCGACTGCTGCACCGAGCTCGTAGGTGTCATAGACCCAGTGAACGCTATTGTCGGGTGCACACAACTTGCCGGTGAAATCGGCCGAGCCGGCGCCATTCAGGATCAACATCTTGTTCTTCTGCTTGGTGATATCGAGCACGGCGAATGCGACCGCCGAGTTTACGACTTCGGTGACAAGGTCAGCCTTATCAATGTCATACCACCGGTTAGCGATCGTTGCGCCAACATCGGGCTTGTTCTGGTGGTCGCCGGCAATGACCTCAATCGGCTTGCCATTGATCTTGCCGCCGAATTCCTCAGCGGCCATTTTTGCGGCCTCGACGGAGCCGTTACCGGTCCCCGATTCATAGATGCCGGACAGATCGGTGAGCACGCCGATCTTTACGCGGTCGAATTCAGCATGTGCCGTACTTGAATACGCAAGCAGCACCGCGGCAAGCGCCAGACCAACTTTGTTCATTTGAACCTCCCATCATGAAAAATTTTAGTTATCGCCGCTTGACCCAGTTTCTGGACCGGCAGGACAAAGAGCATACCATGCTCGCGAAAATATTGTAGCCACTAGCGCGGAGGGCCCATGTCTCCTGCGGGGTCATTAGCGTCGGTTTGAGCCTGTCGGCGGCGAGTCCGCTTTAACTCCAATTGCTGACGTTTTGCTGCCTCGCGGCGAACCGACGCGACGGGCCGATTGTGTTGCAAAACTCAAAAATGAGCTGGCGGCTAAATTTCGCGGCGCTCCCGCCGAAGTCGGTATTTGGCAATTCAAAGCCTCGAGCCCAGCCGCATCAGCCGTTCGACACTGTCTCCTGGCTCATCGGGATCCTGCTAGTCAGGCTCGAACATCAGCAGGTGCGTGCCGTTCGCGAGCGGCGCCCAGAACGGCTTGACGCGCAGACCAATCTTCAGCCGGTCGCGGCTGCAATGCACGATATTGGCCATCACATTCACACCTTCATCGAGCGTGACGAGGCCGATCGCAAACGGCTCATGACCCTGGAATGGCGGCCGCGCACGATGCGCAATCGTGTAGGAAAACACCTCGCCCTTGCCGGAGACCTCGCGCCAATCAAGATCCCTGTGGCCGTCATAAATGCTCGTGGCACGCGGGAAGAATTGATACTTTCCGCTGCGCTTGTCGTACTGGACGATCAATCGCTTTTCGCGCGTGGCATCCCAATAGGCCTGTGAGAAGCTGCGCGGCCGGGGCGGCTCGCGGGGGATAGTCAGGGTGTCGTTCAAGGCGGTCATCATCGCCACTCACGCATTGGGGGTCAGGATCATTACGACGCTGCTGCTCCAATTCCGTCCATAGGGAATGCCGCCAATTCCCGTGACCAGCGCATTCTTGGTGTTTTTCACTTGCCGCTTGCCGCCTTCACCGAGGAGCTGTCTGACCGCCTCGACGACGTTGGTGCCGCCGCCGGCGAGCCCGCACTGACCTGCCGAAATCTGCCCGCCACCGGTGTTGAGCGGAAAATCGCCAGAATGGGTGAAATCGTGCTCGTTGACAAAACCGCATCCCTGCCCGCGCTTGCAGAACCCTAGCATCTCCAGCTGCAGCATGATTGCGATGATGAAATCGTCGTAGGGATGGAATGATGCGATGTCAGCCGGTTTCAGGCCGGATTGCGCGAACGCGCGCAGGCCGGCGACGTAGTGCCCGCTCTCGGTCATGTCGACGATCGCCTCGCCTGCGCGGTAATTGGTGCGTTCGCCATAGCCGATCGGTACGACGATTTTCGATAGTCCTCTTTTCTCCGCCGCATTGCGGCCGGTCACGAGCAGTCCGGTCGCGCCGTCGCAGACCATCACGCTGTCGAGCAATCGGATGGGATCGGCGATCATGCGCGAATTGAGATAGTCGTCGACGCTGATCGGTTTGCGCAATTTCTCGACCGCAAGCTCGTTGAGAATAGCGTGGCCGCGCTGCGCCACTGCGAGCTTGCCGAGCGAGGCGTAGTCTAGGCCGAATTGGTGCTCGTAGCGCCGGCTGAGGAGACCGAAGGCCGCCGGCGGACCAATATATCCTAACGGAGTCGTCCACTCGTTTTGGAACGATCGCATGCGTTGGTTGTTTTCCGCAGCCTGAGTGTCGGCATACAGACACAGCACTGTGCTGCACAGGCCGGCATCGATCGCTGCCGCCGCGCGCGCGAGCGCACCAAGCGGTGAACAGCCGCCAATATCAACAGTCTGGCAGTGATCCACCTCCAGCGCGAGCTGATCCGCCGTCGTTTGCGACCAGAAGCAATTGCCGGCACCGGTCATGGATGAGGACAGAATGAGTCCGTCGATTTCGCCTTTTTCGAAACCGGTCTTGTCGAGCAGTGTCTCGAGGATTTCGGCACCGAGTTCCCACACGTCCCGGTCGCTTTTTTCGACGATCTTGGTTTCGGCGTAGCCGACGATCGCCGCGTCACTCAATGCCATGCCTTGTGCTCCTGCCTTCCGCCGCCTTGTACCGCGTGCGCACGTCGTTGTCTCTTGGTCGTCGTCAAAACCGGGGGATGGTGGCTACTGATCACTGGGGGACGAGCCGACGCCTGTGTGTGCCGAAAACTTAGATTCGGACGTATTGGTGCTGCAGCCCGCCAACGAGGGCGTGAGCACAGCCTCCGCCGTGAAGGCGTCGTAAACCACCATCGCGCCGGCTGTCGCACACGGCAAGCAGGCGTGCTGCGTCGCTACTAAGCAACATATCTACGAAAACTCACCGGATAGGCCTTGAAGCCGCGAAAGCGCGCGCGGTTCCCGCGCAACGGCGTGCCTGCCGGCTCGATGCGAACGAAGCGGGCCAACAGTCTGCCGATCGCAACCTGCGCCTCCATGCGCGCAAGCGACATGCCGGCACAGGCGTGAATGCCGGTGCCGAAGGCGAGATGCCGGTTCGCCTCGCGGCGGATATCGAGGCGATCGGGCTCCGGAAATTGCGCCGGATCGCGATTGGCGGCGCCGATGCCGATGTGGACATAGCTGCCAGCGGCGACGGCGAAGCTGCCGAGCATAGTGTCCTTGCCGGCGCGGCGATTGCCGAGCTGATTGGAACTTTCCATGCGCAGGAATTCTTCGACGGCGGTCTCGATCGCCTCTGGGTGGCCGCGTAGGTCGTGCATCGCTTGCGGATGGCGGATGAGGAGATCGACCGCATTGCCGATCAGATTGGTGGTAGTTTCGTGACCGGCGTTAAGCAGAAAGATACAGTTGTGGATGAGCTCGAGCTTGGAGAGCTGCTCGCCCTGCGCGCTCTCGCCCGCGAAGGCGCTAGCGCCGATCAATGTGGAGAGGATTTCCGCCGGATCGTGCGCAGCGTCGCGTAGGCGGCGAGAAATAATGTGGTTGAGATAGTCCTTGAATTCCGCGACCGCGGCGACGCCTCCTTCGAACTGCTCGCGGCTGAGCACCGGCTCGAGCGCGCCGAGGATCGCCTGTGACCAGCCACGCAGGGGCGCGCGTTCGTCTTGCGGGATGCCGAGCATGTCGCCGATGAGCTGGATGGGGATCGCCGCGGCGAAATCGGCGATGAGGTCGATCTCGCCCCCAACGGCGGCGGCGTCAAGGAGCCGCTCGACCAGCGCCTCGATGCGGGGCCGCAGCGCGCGCAACGCCCGCGGTGTGAACGCCGGCGCCAAGAGCTTGCGCACGCGGGTGTGATAGGGCGGATCGTTGAAGACGAGGCTCGTGGTGTGGTGCTCGTAGAGGAGGCTGTCGCCGAAATTGGGGCGGAAATCGACCGTCTTGTCCGAGCGCCAGGTCTCGGCGTCGCGATAAACCGCGAGGCAATCGTCATAGCGGCTGAGGAAGTAGGAGCCGTCCGGCAGGCGATGCACCGCATCGCTTTCCCGCAGCGCCCGATAGGTCGGATAGGGATCGTCGAGGAACGCGGCGCTGAGCTTGCGCAAGTCGAAGTCGGCCACCAGCGCGCGCCGGTCGTCACCACTGACCGGCGTCCTAGTCGTCGTTACCGTTTGCGGGGGCTCGGCCACGAAACGCTACGGCTTGTCCGCTCATTCTCGCGTAAGTGGGAAACCATTCGGTTTGCCCGGGATTCCCCAGAAGGCTCCGAGTATGAGATGAATATTCGCGCTTTGCCGACCCTCTTGCAAGATCGAAGCGACGTCTGGATGGCTGCCCTCACTTGGGGCAGAACGAACGAGGGTTGAGGCGCGACTGGGCGACGTCAGGTACTCTCTCGGCTGCAAAGGACTCGATTGAGCAGCCACCCGACTGTCGGCACGATGCCGATCCAGGCTGAGAAATTACGTCGGCGGACCGGCGTACTGCTGACCATCAATTAAATAGCCGCTGTTTATTTGGCCCACGTCGCGACGACGGATTCGCCTTTTTTCACCGACCATTTATTTGTGCCGCTAGGAATGACGGTAAAGCAGGTCGCTTGGGCTCGCGTCCAGCTCGTGCAAAAACCGCTTGCGTCTAGCTTCCACGTGCCGTGGCCCTTGCGGCCGGATTTGCCGAGAGGCATGCGGGTCATTTTACCGTCCGGCGTGAAGATCATCTCGAATTGCGCGCCTCCCGGGGTGGAGGCGGTGAAGGGCTGGCCGCCGAAGAAGGCTGCTTGGATGTCGCTCGGTGCCATTGGCTCGGCCGCGAAGGCGGCACTAGAAGCGAGGAGCACAGATGTGACTGCGTACGTTGGTGCTCGCATCAATGCCTCCGAATATCTAATCCGTGTCACTGCGACAAATACAAAATGGGCCACCTTCAAATCCAAAAGGGCCGCTGATTTTCCGCTTGTCGGAAAGGGGCCACACCAAAAAGGAGCCTCAGTACCACTGAGGCCCTAACGTTTCCCTTGGGGGTAAGACTTGCTACTCTGACCGTTGGGATGATTGTAGTACTGCTCGCGCATGAACTCTAGGACGATCCGTGGGCCGTAACTTGCGGCGGCCAAGACCGGAGCCGAAAAGGTGCCTACGAGCTTTCGGTTCGGTTTTGGCCGCCGGCTCTGGTCCCCCGTGAACCCTTCGAGCCGGGAGTTATCTAAGCGTCATAATTCCGCGAAGCTTTGACGTTGATCAAATTGATTTGGATCAAAACGCGGGTTCGGCATTAAGCGCCGAAATAGCCGTTGGCGATGAAATCAGGACAGTGCTTTCAGCAGTCCAATGCCAGTTAATCGGCAATAGCACCGGAGGAACGCATGCCGGACGCGAGGATCAATGGTGTCCGAATCTGGTACCAAGAGACCGGCCAAGGGGAGCCCGTCATCCAGATTCACGGCGCCGGCTTCGGGCACTTTAATTTCGCCACTGCGACGCCAATCCTGTCAAAGACCTTCCGCTGCATCGATTTCGATATGCGCGGTTACGGCGAGTCGGAGCGACCCTTTCAGCAATATGACATGGAAGTTTGGGCCGACGACGTCGCTGG
>Ga0116223_10002262_pt1 | contig 18322 bp, 16 predicted proteins | sample Sb_taG_3_FD_90092 | JGI IMG/M metagenome (GOLD analysis project Ga0116223, IMG submission 90092) | Peat soil microbial communities from Weissenstadt, Germany - Sb_50d_a_PC metaG | ecosystem: Environmental > Terrestrial > Soil > Wetlands > Peat | place: Germany: Weissenstadt | collected 2010-09-21 | reverse complement strand
TGCTTTTCCGCGGGCCAAGAAATCGCGAATTCGTTCAGATTTTCGCGATTTTATTAACCAGGTAACGCGATACTGCCCCCGACGATTCAACCTGGCGGGGACGGCATGGCGGCGCGCTTCACAATCGGTAACCTTGGTAGGCATTTGAGGTTCCTGCGTCCGCAGTGGGGCCTCAGGGGCAGCCTGTTTGCCGCCTTCGCCGTGATCGCGGGTATGACCATCGTGATCAGCGCCGGCGCCGGCACGGTGTTGCGGCATCTCGGCGGAACGATGCTCGATTTGAGCGGACGGGACATTCCCCGCCTCGCCGCCAGCCTGCAACTTGCGGCCGAGAGCGCAAGCCTGGCCAGCCAGGGGCCAGCGCTGCTGGCCTCCCGCAGCGAAGACAAGTTGAACGAGCGCGCCAAGAAGATGAAGGAAACCCAGCAGGTCGCGCTCGACAAGCTCGGCGAGGTCATCGAACTCGGTGCCGACAAGGCGGTCGTCGACGCGCTCGGCGAAACCGTGAAGAGCCTCGACGATACGATCAAAAGCCTTGGCTCGGCAGCCCGCGAACGGCTGGAGGCTACGGCCCAGCATGACAAGCAATACGACGCGCTGCGCAAAGCGCAGGCAAGCTTCGTTGCCGCCGCCAACCCTGCGATGATGGACGCCCAGGCCCGGATCAATGCCATCCTGCAGTCCGCCACCCTTTCCCCCGACGACGCGACTGAGGCGGCGAGGTTGATCGAGCAGCTCGGCAACGTCATAGCCAGCAACAATCTGATCGCATCTAACCTGGCCGCGGCACTCTCGGCCAACAATAGCGACACGCTCGAGGCGATCGAGAAGGAATTCAGGGCCGCGCAGGCAAGCGTCAAATCGACCCTCGATCTGCTTCCCAACAACCCCGCAACCGCGGCGCTGCGAAACGCCGCGCTGAAGTTGCTGACCCTCGGCGAGGGCAAGACCGGCGTTTTCAAGATCCGCCAGAAGGAACTCGACGCCATCGACTACGGCGACGTCGTTCTCGATGAAACCCGCAAGCTCGAAGTTGGTCTTTCGATCAGCGTGCAGCAGCTCGTCAAGGGCGTGCACACCGAAACCGACGCCGCGACCTGGCGGGCGCGCCGGGAGATTTCGCTCGCCACCATGATCATGCTCGCGCTTGGCGTACTCACCCTGGTCGGATCCGTGATGTTCGTCTGGCTCTATGTCGGCAGGAGCATCCTGCGGCGGCTCGGCAACCTGCAACGTTCGATGCGGCTTCTATCCGACGGCGACCTCGAATCGGAGATCTATCGCTCGAGGCAACACGACGAGATCGCGACGATGGCGAACTCGCTGCATGTCTTCCGCGAAAGCATGATCGAGGCGCGCGCGCTGACGGCCGAACAGGACAAGGATCGCACTGCCAAGGCCGAACGCGCCTCCCGCATGGAAGCCAGGATTGTCGAATTTGAAGCAACCGTACGCGCCGCGCTGGAAGGCCTGCAGAGCTCGGCCAGTTCCATGCAGACCACTGCGCAAAACATGTCGACGACCGCCGATCAATCCAATGCGCTGGTCAGCACCGTTGCGGCCGCCGCCGAGGAGACTTCCGTCAATGTACAGACCGTGTCCGCGGGCACCGAGGAACTGTCTTCGTCGATCTCCGAAATCGGCCGGCAGGTGATCACATCGGCGGAGATCGCCCGCAAGGCGGTCGATGAAGCGGGCCAGACCGACGCCACCATGCAGGGCCTTGCCGAAAACGCCGGCCGCATCAGCGTCGTGGTCGATTTGATTCAGACCATCGCCTCTCAGACCAACCTGCTCGCGCTCAACGCCACCATCGAGGCGGCGCGCGCCGGCGAGGCGGGCCGCGGCTTTGCCGTGGTCGCTTCCGAGGTGAAGAGCCTGGCCAATCAGACCGCGAAAGCCACCGACGAAATCCGTTCGCAAATCGCCAGCATGCAGCAGGTGACGACATCGGCGGTCGGCGCGATCAGAAACATCAGCAACACGATCACCGAGATCAACGACGTCACTACCGCGATCGCCGCCGCGGTCGAAGAGCAGGGTGCGGCGACACGCGAGATCGCCCGCAACATTCAGCACGCCGCAGGCGGCACCGCTGAAGTTTCGAGCAACATTGTCGGCGTCTCGACCGCCTCGGCGGAAGCCGGCTCGGCCGCCAGCGAGGTGCTGGCTGCATCCGGCGCGCTCCGCAGCGAGGCCGACGTCCTGCGTTCGGAAATCGACACCTTCCTCTCCAATATCCGGGCGGCATAGGCATCTGACCTGTCGTCGACCGCCTCCTGTGGGTTGCGGAAATCGCGATTGTCTTCGGCCGGCGACCGGCCGATAGTGCCGTCAAACCGAAAAGCGGCAACCAGCGACGCGAACCGATGCACTCAAAGGCGGAATCCATTCAATCCTCGGTGGAGGCACTGCGTTACCCCTGGGAGAATCATCCCGGCCCCGATCAGGTCGTCGAGGTGATGGCAGGCGTATTGTGGGTCCGCCTCACGCTGCCGTTCCGTCTCAATCACGTGAACATCTACCTGCTCGCCGACGGCGACGGCTGGGCGATGGTGGATTCGGGGTTCGGCAACGAGGAAGCGATTGCTGCCTGGACCGCGTTGTTCGAGGGTCCGCTGGCCCATGTGAAGATCTCGCGGCTGATCGTGACTCATTCGCATCCCGATCACGTCGGGCTTGCCGGCTGGGTAGTCGAACGCTTCAACTGCCCGCTCCATATGTCGCAGGTGGAATATCTGCAGTCGGTCTATCACCAGAACCGCGGCACCGATGAACGCAAGCAGGCACAGCGCCTGTTCTTCCGCCGCCACGGCATGGACGAGAACCTGACCGACAAGCTGCTCAGCCGCGGCCAGGATTATCTGAAGCGGGTGTCGATCCTGCCGCCCTCCTATCGCCGCATCTCGCATGGCGACGAGATTTCCATCGGCACACGGCGCTTCAAGGTGATCACGGGTGGCGGCCACGCGCTCGATCAGGTGATGCTGTATTGCGCGGCCGACAAGCTGTTCCTGTCCGCCGATCAGGTGCTGAGCAAGATTTCACCCAATGTCAGCGTCTGGGCGGTCGAACCCGACCAGAACTCGCTCGGCGAATATCTGGCCTCGCTGGCAAGTCTCACGACCACCCTGCCCTATGACGTGCTGGTGCTGCCCGGCCACGGCGTCCCGTTCTACGGATTGAAGACGCGGATCAAGCAGCTGGCCGATCACCACGAGGAGCGTTGCCGGCTGATTGCGGATGCGTGCCGGCAAAATTCGAAGACATCGAAGGAACTGGTGCCGGTGGTGTTCCACAGACACGTGCTCGACGCGCATCAGATGGGGTTTGCCGCAGGCGAGTTGATCGCGCATGTCAACTACATGCTGGTCGAAGGCCGCCTCACGGCCGAGGAAACCTGCGGCGTGCTGCGCTTCAGGACGACGTGACTCGCCAATGCGTCTTCGGACGCGTCAGGTTTCGAAATTGAAAAGCTTCGCCGCGGTGCGGCCGAGAATATCGGCCTTCTGGTCTTCGCTGAGCGATGACGAGGCGAAGATGTGGTCGACCGGACTGAGCTGCCAGGGATAGGGATAGTCGCTGCCCAGCACGATCTGGCTGGCACCGACCTGCGCCGCAAGATGGCGGATCGCCTCGGGCGTGAACACCAGCGAGTCGAAATAGATTTGCTTGAGATATTCCGTCGGCGCCTTCTTCAGCTTGATGTCGGGATTGCAACCCTTCGGCCCGACCATGCAGGCATGGTCGGAGCGGTCGGCATAGGACGGCAGGAAACCGCCGCCATGGGCGGCGATCAGTTTCAATCCGGGAAAGCGATCGAGCGTGCCCTCGAAGATGAGATGCGACAGCGCAATCGTCGTATCGAGCGGATTGCCGATAGTGTTGCCGAGCCAGCCATTGCCCGACAACCGCTTGCCGAGCTCCGGCATGCCCTGCGGATGGATGAACAGGGGTACGCCGAGTTCTTCCGCCTTGGCCCAGACCGGATGGAATTTTGGATCGGAGAAATCGACGCCGTTCACCGAGCCACCGATCGCGGCGCCCTTCAGGCCCTGCTTCTTCACGGCGGTCTCGAGTTCCTGTACGGCGAGATCGGGCGCCTGCAAGGTAAGCGAGGCAAAGGCTGCGAAGCGATCCGGCTTTGAAGCGCAAAGTTCGGCGAGCTTCTCGTTCTGGAGCTTCACGATCTGCGCGGCAAGTTCGCGCTCGCGGTCATACCAGAACGGGTTGATCGAGAGGACCTCCATATCGACGGCCTGCGAATCCATGGCGGCGAGCCGCTGACCGATGTCGAGAAAAGTCTCCTCCGCGCCCCTGACCGGCCCGAGCTGACGCTTGATGCCGTCCTCGCCAAGCAACGCGCCCGCCTCGCGGAAATGGCAATGGGAGTGCACGTCGATGGTCTTGACCCGCTTGCCGTTGACCATCACGGGCAATTTCTGGCGCAACGGCTGCTGACCGTGCGCGCTCCGCAGCAGACCGCAGCCGCAAAAGACGATGCCGGTGGCAACAGCAGCGGTGCCGGCTTTGAGAAAATCACGGCGCGTGGTCATACGGTTTCTCCCATGTTTGTTGTTGGCCGGCGCGATCGGCCACCAGCGCGCCGTGCTGGCCTCTCGCTCCACCGCGATCGGCGAGGGCAGCCTTGAAACAGATCGTAAGACATGCGCGGGGTCGCCAGCAAGACAGGGCCGCGCCGGTCAGACCTTCAATGCTTCAAGATTTTGGCGAGGAAGGCTTTCGCGCGTTCTGACTTCGGGGCGTCGAAGAACGCCGTCGCCTCAGCCGTTTCAACGATCTCGCCGCCATCCATGAAAAGCACCCGGTTCGCCACGCCTCTCGCAAAGCCCATCTCATGGATGACGCAAACCATGGTCATGCCCTGCCGCGCCAGGCCGGTCATCACGTCGAGCACCTCGTTGACCATTTCCGGGTCGAGCGCGGAGGTCGGCTCGTCGAACAGCATGACCTCGGGATCGAGCGCCAGAGCGCGCGCGATCGCCACCCGCTGTTGCTGTCCGCCGGACAGTTGCGCGGCGGTGAACAGACCCGCTTCAAGCGCTCTTGCAACAAGTGTTTCAAACATGCTTTATTTAATCCAATTGGATCGTTGCCGATCCCAAGCTGCATGGCCCCGATGCCCCTTAGGCCGGGCGAGGCGAACGTGCGGTTCTTCGGGGGAACGGCCGATTTTTCTGAAAAGGCGGCCAAACCTACCGGGCGGATGTCCTCGCAGAGTAAAGCTCGAATCCTGCGAGCACACCGAAACTTGATCCTAATCAAGGCCCTGATTCCCGCTCGACATTAATCGTGGAAACGCTCTAAAAAGAGCGCACGCCGCTTTGAACCTCACGCGCCATTCCAGGTTTTGCGATGGATTACAGCCAATTCTTCCGCGCCGCCCTCAGCCGCCTGCATGACGAGCGCCGCTACCGGGTTTTCGCCGATCTGGAACGCATCGCCGGGCGGTTTCCGCACGCGGTGTGGCATTCCCCGAAGGGGCCGCGGAACGTCGTGATCTGGTGCTCCAACGACTATCTCGGAATGGGACAGCATCCGAAAGTCGTGGGCGCGATGGTCGAGACCGCGACGCGGGCCGGCACCGGCGCCGGCGGAACCCGCAACATCGCGGGCACCCATCACCCGCTGGTGCAGCTTGAGCAGGAACTGGCCGATCTGCACGGCAAGGAAGCCGCCCTGCTGTTCACTTCGGGCTATGTCTCCAACGAGACCGGCATTTCAACGATCGCAAAGCTGATCCCGAACTGCCTGATCCTCTCGGACGCGCTCAACCACAATTCGATGATCGAGGGCATTCGCCAGGCCGGCTGCGAGCGTCAGGTGTTCCGCCACAGCGACATGGCGCATCTCGAAGAGTTGCTGCGCGCCGCGGGACCGGATCGGCCGAAGCTGATCGCCTGCGAGAGCCTTTATTCCATGGACGGCGATATCGCGCCGCTTGCGAGGATCTGCGATCTCGCCGAGCGCTACGGCGCCATGACTTATGTCGACGAGGTTCACGCTGTCGGCATGTATGGCCCGCGCGGCGGCGGCATTGCCGAGCGTGACGGTGTCATGCACCGCATCGACATTCTGGAAGGCACGCTCGCCAAGGCCTTCGGCTGTCTTGGCGGCTATATCTCCGCAAGTGCGGAGATCATCGACGCGGTCCGCTCCTACGCACCCGGCTTCATCTTCACCACCGCGCTGCCGCCCGCGATCTGTTCCGCTGCAACGGCGGCGATCCGGCATCTGAAAACCTCGGGCTGGGAGCGCGAGCGCCACCAGGATCGCGCCGCCCGAGTCAAGGCGATCCTGACCGCCGCGGGGTTGCCGGTGATGTCGAGTGACACCCATATCGTGCCGCTGTTCGTCGGCGACCCCGAAAAATGCAAGCGGGCCTCCGATCTCCTGCTGGAAGGGCACAGTATCTACATCCAGCCGATCAACTATCCGACGGTCGCCAAGGGCACCGAGCGGCTGCGGATCACGCCTTCCCCCTACCACGACGACGTCCTGATCGATCAGCTTGCCGAATCCTTGCTGCAGGTCTGGGAGAGGCTTGGGCTACCGCTGAACGAGAAATCGCTGGCGGCGGAATAACGTTAATCTGCCAACTGCGGCCTGACCCCGGCCCTTTGTCCGGCTATGCGCCGTGCTTTGCAACTCCAATCCGGCTATACTCCCCCCTGCGACGAGCGTCGGTGTTGAACCAGGCGCGCACCGAGACCTGGAGCATGATCCGGAAAAGTGGGAACCGGTTTTCCGAACAGATCATGCTCAAACACGGAGATAAGATTATGATCCGATTCGATCCAATCGGATCATAATCGAGGAGCAAGCAGCGATGCTGCACGACTGGGGCGTGATCGCAGCCGCCTTCGGCTATATCGGGTTCCTGTTTTTCGTGGCGAGCTACGGCGACCGCCTGTCGCCGACGCAGCGCGGCCGCGCCAGCGGACTGATCTATCCCCTGTCGCTGGCGATCTATTGCACTTCCTGGACGTTCTTCGGCTCGGTCGGGTTCGCCACCCGTACCAGCGTCGATTTTCTGGCCATCTATATCGGCCCGATCCTGATGGTCGGAATCTGCACGCCATTGCTGCGCCGCGTGATCAAGCTGGCAAAGTCGCAAAATATCACCTCGATCGCCGATTTCATCGCCGCGCGATACGGCAAAAGCCAGGCGGTGGCCGCGACCGTCGCCCTGATCGCAATCATCGGATCGGTTCCCTACATCGCCCTTCAACTCAAGGCGGTGGCCTCGTCGCTTGAAACGATCCTGAGCGAAGACCAGGCGATCTCCTCAATTCCGATCCTGGGCGACATCGCCCTCACCGCCACGCTGGCGATGGCGGCCTTCGCCGTATTGTTCGGAACCCGCCAGGCCGATGCGACCGAGCACCAGCACGGCCTGATGCTGGCGATCGCCACCGAATCGATCGTCAAGCTGGTCGCCTTTATCGCCGCCGGCGCCTTCGTCACCTTCTGGATGTTCACCCCCGTCGAGCTGGTCGAACGTGCGATGAAAACGCCGGAAGCGGTGCGCGCCATCGAGTATACGCCGTCCGTCGGCAACTTCCTGACCATGGTGTTATTGTCGTTTTGCGCGATCATGCTGCTGCCGCGCCAGTTCCACGTCAGCGTGGTCGAGAACTCGAGCAACGCCGAAGTGGGCCGCGCGCGCTGGCTGTTCCCGCTCTATCTGGTCGCGATCAACCTGTTCGTGATTCCGATCGCGCTCGCAGGCCTCGTGACCTTTCCGTTCGGCGTGGTTGACAGCGACATGTTTGTGCTGGCGCTGCCGGTGGAGGGAAACGCTCCATTGCTCAGCATCGCCGTCTTTATCGGAGGCCTGTCGGCCGCAACCGCGATGGTGATCGTGGAGTGCGTGGCACTTTCGGTGATGGTCTCCAACGATATCGTGATGCCGCTGGTGCTGCAGCGCCGGCGCGAATCGCGCGCGGGCCAGAAGAATTTCGGCCGCTTCCTGCTCGGGGTTCGCCGTTTCGCGATCTTCGCCATCATGGCGATGGCCTATTCCTACTATCGGGTGCTCGGCAACGCGCAATTGGCGGCGATCGGTCTTTTGTCCTTTGCGGCCATTGCCCAGCTTGCGCCGGCGTTCTTCGGCGGCCTGTTCTGGCAACGCGCCACCGCGCGCGGCGCCATGGCGGGCATGCTGGTCGGCTTTGCGGTGTGGAGCTACACGCTATTTCTGCCGAGCTTCCTCGACGGCACGACCTCGGGCCTGGAATTGCTGCAGCACGGCCCGTTCGGCATCGAAGCTTTGCGCCCGCAGGCGCTGTTCGGCGCCGATTTGCCGCCGCTTCTGCATGGCGTGCTCTGGTCGCTTTCGCTCAACCTTCTGGCCTATTTCGGGCTGTCGCTCGGCCGGCAGCCTTCATCGATCGAACGATTGCAGGCGGACCTGTTTGCACCCAACGTGCTGGCGCCGATGACGCCGACGTTCCGGCGCTGGCGCACCACGGTGACGGTGCAGGACATCCAGAGCACGGTCGCGCAATATCTCGGGCCCGACCGCGCCCGCGATTCATTCGAAGCCTTTGCCGTCACCCACAACACCGATCTCGACCCCGCGGCGCCGGCGGATTTCGAACTGCTCCGGCATGCCGAACACCTGATCGCATCCTCGATCGGGGCCGCCTCTTCGCGCCTGGTGATGTCGCTCCTCCTGCGCAAGCGCACCGTCTCGGCCAAGGCCGCGCTCAAACTGCTCGACGACTCCCACGCCGCGCTTCATTTCAACCGCGAGATATTGCAGACCGCGCTCAACCATGTGCGGCAGGGCATCGCCGTGTTCGACGCCGATCTACAGCTGATCTGCTCCAACCGCCAATTCGGCGAAATCCCGGGGCTGCCGCCGCACCTCGTCCAGATCGGGATTCCCTTGAGTGAAATCCTTGAATTCATGACAGCCATCGCGCCTTCGGACTTCGGCGAGAAGGATCTGCTGATGGCGAAGCGGCTTAATGCCTATACCACCGAAGGCGAGCCCTATCTGGAGCGTCTGCCCGATCGGCATATGGTGATCGAAGTGCGCTCCAACCGGATGCCCGGCGGCGGTCTCGTCATTACCTTTTCCGACGTCACGCCATCGTTCGAGGCGGCCGAGGCGCTGGAACGCGCCAACGCCACGCTCGAAAAGCGCGTGCGCGACCGGACCGAGGAGCTGACGCGGCTAAATTCGGAACTGGCGCTCGCCAAGAGCACCGCCGAGGATGCAAGTATTTCCAAGACGCGCTTTCTGGCGGCGGCGAGCCACGACATCCTCCAGCCGCTGAACGCCGCGCGGTTATATGTAACGAGCCTCGTCGAGCGCCAGAACGGCGGCGAGGATTCACGACTCGTTGAGAATGTCGACGATTCGCTGGAGGCGATCGAAGAAATCATCGGGGCGCTTCTGGATATTTCCCGGCTCGATGCCGGCGCCATGACGACCTCGACCACGAGTTTCAAGATCGGCGACCTGATGCGTTCGCTGGAGATCGAATTTGCGCCGATCGCGCGGGCCAAGGGATTGAAGCTGACATTCGTGCCCTGTTCGCTGCCGGTCGAATCCGATCGTCTGCTGCTGCGGCGGCTGTTGCAGAACCTGATCTCCAACGCCATCAAATATACCCCGCGCGGGCGGGTGCTGGTCGGATGCCGCCGTCACGGCCAGTCGCTGCAGATCGGCATTTACGACACCGGCGTCGGCATTCCCGTTCTCAAGCGTGGCGAAATCTTCAAGGAGTTTCACCGGCTGGAGCAGGGCGCGCGGATCGCGCGCGGGCTCGGGCTGGGATTATCGATCGTGGAGCGGCTTGCTCGCGTCCTCAACCACAGCATCGCGCTTGATTCCAACGCCAGCGGCGGCTCGTTCTTTTCGGTGATGGTGCCGACCGCCAAGGCCGTCAACCACACCGCGGCCGTCACCAGCGCGACGCCGCTTTCCAGAACGCCGATGAGCGGCTCCCTGATCGTGTGCATTGAAAACGATGCCGCGATCCTGGACGGCATGAAGACGCTATTGACCGGTTGGGACGCCGAGGTCATCGCGGTGACCGACCCCGAAGCCGCTATCGAGGCGATCGAGGCCGCGGGCAAGCGGGTGACCGGTCTCTTGGTCGACTATCACCTCGATCGCGGCAACGGCATTGCCGCGATCCGCGACATCCGCCGCCGGTTTGGCGATGGCATTCCGGCGATTCTGATTACCGCCGATCGCAGCCCGCATGTGCGGGCTGCTGCGCGGGAAGAGAACGTCGCGGTGCTCAACAAGCCGGTCAAGCCGGCATCGCTACGGGCGCTGCTGGGTCAGTGGCGCACGCAGCAGATGGTTGCGGCGGAATAATCGTGGCAGCACAGTTTCCGGAAAACGGGACTTGTCGTAACCTCAAGATGAGGACCGCCATGCGGATTGGTCGCCTCCTCGTCAGCGCAATGATTGCAATGGCGGTCCCAGCCACAATGTCGGATGCAGTATCAGCCCAGGATGCGCGCGGCGTGTTGGCGCCGAAGGGCGGGTTGCGCGTCGGTGTTTACCTGGGCAGTCCTACATCGATGGTCCGGAATTCAAATACCGGCGAAACCCACGGGCTGAGCTTTGACCTCGGCAAGGAAATGGCGAAGTACCTCGGCGTGCCGTTCGAGCAAGTCAACTATCAGCGAATTGCGGATGTGCTCGCTGGAATGAAGGCCGGCGAGGTCGACTTCACCGTCAGCAATGCGACGCCCGCGCGCGCGCTCGACGTTGCATTCAGCCGGACGCTGATTTCGCTCGAACTCGGATATCTGGTGACCGGCACCTCTCCGATCGCGACAGCCGCGGACGTGGACCGGCCCGGCATGCGGATAGGCGTTACGCAAGGCAGCACGTCGGAGCGCACGCTTCCGAAACTGCTGGCAAACGCCACGGTAGTCCCGGCGCAGAACCTGAACGACGCGATAAAGATGCTCGAGCGTCGCGAACTGGATGCGTTCGCGACCAACAAACCCACATTGTTTGAGATGTCCGACCAGATGCCGGGCGCGCGGGTTCTGGAGGGAAGATGGGGCGAAGAGCACCTCGCCGTCGCAATTCCGAAAGGCCGCGAGGGCGGAATGGAAGTTGTGCGCCGCTTCGTCGAGGAAGCGCAATCGAATGGTTTGCTGGCAAAGGCGGTAGCGCAGGCGGGCCCTAGAGGCGCGATAGCGAGCAAATAGTCACACGCTCGACCGCCACTGGCCGCCGGCGATTTTCGCGGCCGCAATCACGGCCTGCGTGCGGCTCTCGACGCCGAGCTTTTGCAGGATCGCCGATACGTGCGCCTTGATGGTCGCCTCCGACACGCCGAGCTCGTAGGCGATCTGCTTGTTGAGCAGGCCTTCCGAGAGCATCATCAGCACGCGCACCTGCTGTGGTGTCAACGTCACCAGCCGATCGCGAAGGCGCGCCAATTCCGGATCGGTGGCCGACGACAGATCGGTGTCCGGCGGTATCCAGACGTCACCGTCCATGACCTTCATGATTGCGTCGCGCAGCGTATCGACGCCGAAGCGCTTCGGAATAAACCCGGAGGCGCCGAAATCAAGCGACCGGCGGATCGTGCCTCCATCGTCGCTGGCGGATACGATCACCACGGGAATGGCGGGATATTGCGCACGCAGGTAAATTAGCCCGGAAAAGCCGGAGATTCCCGGCATCGTCAGATCGAGCAGGACCAGATCGACATCGGAATCCTGCTCAAGCAGCGCCGTCAGCTCTTCAAACGATCCCGCCTCGTCAATCCTCGCCGAGGCAACGACGCTGGCCACCGCCTGCCGCAGCGCGTCGCGGAACAGCGGATGGTCGTCGGCAATCACGAGGTGGGTGTTGGCAGCGGCAGTCATCTATCTCTTGCAAAGGGTTACGCAAACCCGTGAGCGGCTCCCAGAGGCTTGCAGAGCCGTTTCCTCAAGCGGAATTGTCCCCCGGCGAACGACCGCATGCAAGCGCACAATATCGCCATGCGGAATGGCGGTTAATCAGCACGCCGCTTGTGCGCCGCAATAGGGCAAATGCGCGCAGGTGATCTGTTACCCCAAAACGCCAGAACGTGTGTGGAGTTCCGGGGTAGCGGGCCGAAAGTCTTATTGGGAGAGTTTTCACGGCGATGTTACCGTGGAAAGCAACCACATCGCCCGAGCCTGGTCCGGCGCATGGGGACGAGCTTTGCAACAACGATTTCGGGGAGCGATCCAACATGGCAACAATGGCTGCAACAACATCGGCGCGCATTCCAGCAAATTTCCGACGCGTCATCACCGCCGCGGCGGGAGGCAACGTTATCGAATGGTATGATTTCTATATCTTCGGAAGCCTGGCCACGATCTTGTCGGTCAAGTTCTTCGAAAAGAGCCACCCCGTCGCCGCCCTGCTCAGCACGATCGCGCTGTTTACCGCCGGCTTCCTGGTCCGGCCGTTGGGGGCATTTGTGTTCGGCTGGCTCGGAGACGTGGTCGGCCGCAAATATACTTTCATCTTGACGCTCGTCGGCATGGCGCTCGGCACTGGGGCGATCGGGTTGATTCCGACCTTCGATCAGATTGGCTTAAGCGCCGCGATCATCCTGTTTGCCTTGCGGATGGTGCAGGGACTTTGCCTGGGCGGCTCCTATGGCGGCGCCATCACCTATGTCGCCGAGCACGTGCCGGAAAACCGCCGCGGTTACTATACCGGCTGGTTGCAGACCTCTCCTACCCTTGGAATCGTGCTGTCGCTCATCGTGATCGTCGTGACCCGCGGCTATGCTGGCGAAGCCGTGTTCAACGACTGGGCGTGGCGGATCCCGTTCCTGTTCTCCTTCCTGCTCGTGTTCGTCACCATGTACATGCGGGCCAATTTCGAGGAATCGCCGGTCTATGCGGAGATCAAGGCCAAGGGCCACACCAGCAAGAATCCATGGCGCGAGGCCTTCCTCAACCCCATCAATCTCAAATATGTGGTGATCGCCACCATCGTCGTGCTGGGCGAAGGCGTGGTCTGGTACTCTAGCCAGTTCTGGGCGCTGTTCTACCTGCAGACGGTTTCCAAGGTGGACACGCTCACCAGCTCCCTCATCGTGGGAATCGGGCTGGTCATCGGGACCCCGACACTCATCCTGTTCGGTTGGCTGTCCGACGTCATCGGCCGCAAGCCGGTCATCCTGGGCGGATTCCTTCTGGCGGCGCTCACCTACTATCCGCTGTATACATGGCTCGGGTCGGTCACGCAGCCGGGTCATATCAACATGCCGATTGCGATTCTGATTGTCGCCATTCTGGTCGCTTATGTCGGGATGGTGTACGGGCCGATCGGCGCGTTCCTCGCCGAGTTTTTCCCCTCCAGGATCCGCTACACGTCTGTATCCATGCCGTACATGATCGGCAACGGCTGGGGTGGCGGCTTGGTGCCGTTTATCACGACGGCGATGTATACGGCGTATGGTAGTCTTGCCTATGCGCTGATCTATCCGATCGCGGTTCCCGCGGTTTGTCTCGTGCTCTCGATCTTCCTGATGCCCGAGACGCGCCAGATGAGCATCTGGGATGATACCGGCGAAGCGGCACCCGTGAAGAGCTGACGAATCCTGAGGCTAGAGCGGGGCCCTTCCGGCCCCGCACTTTTTCTTCCTGAAAGACGCCAGGGGCGTCGATATCAGCACCAAGTTCCGGTGAGAGTATTCATAGGGCCCGACAATCCAGCGCTCGGCCTTCGCAAGACAAACCGGCCGCGGATCGCTTCCCACGGCCGGTTTTTTTAGTGCCGCCTATTTTCAACCGGCGGCCCCGACAAATTGCAGCACAATCTCGCGGCGATGCGGACGCAGACGATGCTCGATCAGGTAGATCGCCTGCCACGTTCCGAGCGTCAGCCGGCCCTTCAGCACCGGGATTTGCAGCGAGGTCGTCGTCAGCATGGTCTTGACATGGGCAGGCATGTCGTCGGGGCCTTCGGTATCGTGGCTCCAGCCGGCGTTCTCCGGCGCAAGCCGGTCGAGCGCGGTCGTCAAATCCGCAAGCACGGACGGATCGGCGTTTTCCTGGATCGTGAGCGATGCCGAAGTATGGCGGATGAATAGCGTGACCATACCCTCGATGGCGCGAACATCCTTCAGGAATTCGGCGATCTCGGCCGTGAGGTCGACAAAGCCGCATCCGGAAGTTTGGACCGTGAGGACTGACGATACAATGGCGGTTGCGGTGACGGAAGAGAGCGGAGTGCGAGACATTGATTTTGGTGAAGTCATTAATGGTCTCTCGGTATGTCGTCCCCGCGAACGCGGGGGGACCCATACTCCGCGGCCTCTCGATTTTAGACGGTAGGGGTTGATACCATCTGCAATAACCAACGCCGGTGGCTATGGGTCCCCTGAGTTCACGGGGACGACCCGCGGAAACAGGTCGGTGCCTCAAATCTTGCCGCCGACGTCCTTCTGCATCCGATTGGCCATCTCGACCAGCCGTCGCCACGCCCGCTCGATAAACGACATCATGCGATCCATGTCGCGGTCGCTCGGCAACGGAATCTCGATTTTGCGCTCACCCTCGGCCACTTTCGGCTCGGCCGGCTTGAGCGAGTCCGATTTCGGCAGCGGCTCGTCGATCTTGCCGGAAACGGTGGGCTCGCGCGCCGTCAACTCCGCCTTGAGTTTTTCCACTTCCGCCCTGGATTTTTCATTCTCCGCTTGCAGCCGGCCGATTTCCGCGTCAAGCGCGGCGCGTTCGTCGGGCACGGCATAGCAGGCCCAGCCCGCGCCGGTGTTGTTGCAGGTCGAGACGGCGCCGGTGCGGGTATCCAGTCTGATCACGCCATCGGAGACCTGCGACAGAACATAGCGGCCGTTCTCGCCGTCGGGCATCGATTGCGCGGCAACACCGGGCATTCCACCAAGGATCAACGCAGCAAGGGCGATGGCGAATTTCGGCGATGTCGCTGTACTCATGGGGATGCTCCGCCTCGAGGCCGATTTCACTCTTCCCTGTGCTTTCCTGCCCCGGATCTAGACTTGCGAGCGATAGGGCGCGCGACCTGATTTCAACGCGTCCACCAGCAATTCGATCCGATCCTGCCCCCAGAATACCTCGCCGTCCAGAACGTAGGCGGGCGAACCGAAAACGTCGGCGGCGAGCGCGTCCTGGCGGTTCTGCTCGTAGATCTTGCCGATCTCCTCGTTTCCCGACCGCTCCAGCAGTTGTCGGCCGGGAAGTCCGGAATCGTCGGCCAGTCCGATCAGGGTCGCAGGTTCAGCCAGATTGAGCTGGCCTTCCCATACGGCCGGGAAAGCCCGGCGCAGGAAAGGATCGGGATCGTGACCGGCCTCGATCGCCGCGATCACGAGGCCATCCGCGAGCCTCACGTTGAAGGGCCAATTCGCCGGCTGAAGATGGAAATTCAACCCGCGCTTTTCGCGCCAGCGCTGCAGCTCAACCATGCGATAGCGCTGTCTCACCGGATGACGTTTCGGCAACGGCAACCCACCGGTTTCCGAAAACAGATCCGCCAGCACCACCGGCTTGTGATTCACTTTGAGATCGTAGGTACTGACGACCTCCCGAAACAATTTGTGCCCGATATAGGCCCAGGGGGACAGAAGCGAGAAATAATAGTCGATCCGACGCGGCATGCGGTCTCCTCGAAAATTCCTGCGATCGCCAGACATCCCAACAGAGGTGCCTGCGCGATGCAAGATTGATCGTCGAGAGAGAGAGCTTTCAGCAGCAACAAATCGCGATTGCATACCAACACGTCGCACCAATGGTGGCGCGGGCTTGTTCAGCGCCGACCGCGCGCACATTTATTTCTCCCTCGATCGCAAAGGCGGGGCGCGATGGCGGCCAATCTAAAAGCAACGTCGGGCTGTCGAGGCCCGCTTCACCGGAGAGGAAGCTGGCGCAGCGTAGACGCCTGCGGCTGGCCCGGCCGAATTTTGCTTGTGATATGGCGTGCTGCTGCAGTGCGGCGAACGGTCCACAGCCAGCCTCCGGCAGTCCGAATAAATCCAGTTATTTCAATGGAGTAGATACCTGTGACGTAATCTTGACTTGATTCGGTGCGGTCAGTATGGTCCGCGCGGCTTTTGAGGGTGACGGGGCGTCGTTTTCCATCCAACGCAGCATCGTTTCGGGTCTCCGCAGCATGGCGCAAGGCACGGATCACGGCGAAGATGGAAACGGCAACAAATCGTCCCCCGACGAGGCCGCGCTTTCCGCAAGGCTCGGAAGTCTGGAGCACCGGTTGTCCGAATTTCGGGACAGCCGAAACATCAGGACTGACCAACCCGGAGCTGGAGGTGGAGACGACGGAGCCAGAGCCTCGGCGATGGCACGCGGTTTCCGGCTTTCTTCGGAGTTGATTGCCGGCGTTGTCGTCGGAGCGCTGCTTGGCTGGGCTTTCGACCGTTTGCTGTCGACGTCGCCTTTCGGGCTCATCGTGTTCGTCCTGCTCGGCTTCACGGCCGGCGTGCTGAACGTGATCAGATCGGCAGGTGTTGCTCCGGACAGAAGCGACCGTTAAGGAAAGCCGGACGACTTGATTGAAGAACGCCGGCGTGGCCGGCGCTACCTTAAGAAGATGCTGCGCGGATGATCGATCCGATCGAACAGTTCAACATCGAAAAGCTCTTCACGATTGGCCATATCGGCAATCAGGAGATCGCCTTCACCAATTCCTCCGCCTACATGTTCGGCTCTGTGGCGCTGATTTCGCTGCTGATGATCGGTACCGGCCGGCAACTGGTGCCTGGACGCCTTCAGTCGGTGGCCGAGATCAGCTACGAATTCGTCGCCAACACCATACGATCGAACGCCGGCAAGGACGGAATGAAGTTCTTTCCGCTGGTGTTTTCGATCTTCATGCTGCTGACCGTTTCCAACATTATCGGCGTCATTCCCTACGGATTTACGATTTCGAGCCACATCATCGTCACGGCGGCACTGGCCGTACTGGTGTTCCTCACCGTGCTGATTTACGGCTTCTACAAAAACGGTCTGAAATTCTTCAAGCTGTTTGTGCCGAGCGGCATTCCGATCTTCATCCTGCCGCTGGTCGTATTCATCGAGGTGTTCTCGTTCTTCCTGCGGCCGATCTCACACTCGGTTCGTTTGTTCGCGAACATGCTGGCGGGCCACATCGCGCTCACGGTTTTCGCAAGCTTCATTCCGATGCTGGCGGGCCTCGGCATTGCCGGTTATGCCGGCGCCATGCTGCCGCTTGGCATGGTGATCGCGCTGACCGCGCTCGAACTGCTGGTCGCGTTTCTTCAGGCCTACGTCTTCACCATCCTCACCGTCATCTACATCAACGATGCTATCCATCCGGGCCACTGATCCGGCCTCACTACCAAACCTCAAGAAGGAGTTCGTTTCATGGATCCGATTGCCGCGAAATACATTGGCGCTGGTATTGCCTGCATTGGCATGGGTGGCGCCGGCGCGGGCGTGGGCATCATCTTCGGCAACTACCTTGCCGCCGCGGTGCGCAACCCTTCGGCAGCCCAGGGCCAGTTCGGCAACCTGATTTTCGGTTTCGCCGTGACCGAAGCGCTCGGCATCTTCTCGCTGCTGATCGCGCTCTTGCTGCTGTTCGCGCTCTGATCCAACACCGATTCTCGGCCAATGAGATTCCAGGGTCGAATCTCACTTAGCCGGACAGGAGAAGCCCGTGGCTGAAAGTCATGGCAACGCCAAGGGCGCAACCGCCCATACCGAGGCCGAGGGCGGCCACAAGGCGCCGTTCCCGCCGTTCCAGAAGGACACCTTTGCTTCGCAGCTGGTGTCGCTTCTGATTGCGTTTGTCGCGCTGTATCTGATCGTCTCGCGTATTGCGCTACCGCGCGTCGGCAAGACGATCGACATGCGCCAGGACACGATCGACGACGATCTGGCGCAGGCGCAAAAGCTGAAGGATGAGTCCGACAACGCGCTGAAGGCCTATGAAGCCGAACTGGCGGCGGCGCGTTCCCGCGCGCAGGCGATCGGCGCCGAGACCCGCGAAAAGCTGAGCGCGGCGTCCGAAGCCGAGCGCAAGACGCTGGAAGAACGGTTGGCGCTCAAGCTTGCCGACGCCGAAAAAACCATCGCATCCACGCGCGAGGCGGCGATGAGCAACGTTCGTGGCATCGCCGCGGACGCAGCCTCCGCCATCGTGCAGCGGCTGACCGGCGTCGTACCGGACGGCACGTCGGTGGGGCAGGCCGTTGACGCGTCCTTGAAGGGATAAATTCGATGTTCGCCGAACCGGAATTTTGGGTCGCCGTCGCTTTCGTCATCCTGATGAGCGTGTTCGCCTATCTCGGCGTCCACCGCACGGTGCTGA
>Ga0116223_10002254_pt1 | contig 18356 bp, 19 predicted proteins | sample Sb_taG_3_FD_90092 | JGI IMG/M metagenome (GOLD analysis project Ga0116223, IMG submission 90092) | Peat soil microbial communities from Weissenstadt, Germany - Sb_50d_a_PC metaG | ecosystem: Environmental > Terrestrial > Soil > Wetlands > Peat | place: Germany: Weissenstadt | collected 2010-09-21 | reverse complement strand
TGGCTCCTCAGGTAGGACTCGAACCTACAACCCTCCGGTTAACAGCCGGATGCTCTGCCATTGAGCTACTGAGGAGTGTTTGGGGGGGACGCGCCCGGAGGGCGCGTCCGCTTTTCATTGTCGATATTCATCATATCATCGGGGAGGGTTTTGTTGGGGGCTTGTAAAGTTGGGGGAGAGAGAGAGCGCTCATCTTTACTTTATATGTTTTTACTTATACTTGTTACCGTGGGGAGTTTGGGTGGGGGTTGGGACCACCGAGAGGTGTACATGGCGCCCAAGGCTAGGGCGGAGGTTGTCGAAGAGACTCTTCACGGGCATAAGATCCTCGATTCTTATCGGTGGTTGGAGGATGCGAACAGTGCGGAGACGCAGGAATATGTTCGCCAGGAATTGGCTTACACTCGCGGCATCCTTGAGCCATTGCCTGGGCGGGCGCGGATTCACGAGGAGTTGACCGAACTACTCTCGATTGGAACGATGGGCACGCCGCAAATCGGCGGGAAGTATTACTTCTACATGCGGCGCGAGGGGATGCAGAATCAGGCTGTGCTTCTGGTGCGAGAGAGCATCCACGGAAAAGACCAGGTGCTGGTGGATGTAAATCAGATGGCCGCGGATGGCACGGTCGCGCTGGACTGGTGGGCGCCTTCCGACGATGGCAAGTACGTGGCCTACGGCACTTCGGCGGGCGGGTCGGAGGAGAGCACGCTGCGCATCGTCGAGACCGCCAGCGGGAAGTTGTTGCCGGACACGATTGATCGGGCTCGCCACGCCAACGTGGCGTGGAAGAAAGACAACTCCGGTTTCTACTATGGACGCACTCCCAAAAAAGGCGACGTGCCTGCAGGGGAGGAGGTCTATCACGTTAAGCTTTTCTATCACGCCCTGGGCAGCGATCCGGAGAAGGATTCGCTGATTTTTGGCGATCGTCTTAGTGCGCAGGATATACCGGTGGCGCAACTTGCCGACGATGACGATCGCTGGTTGCTGATCACCGTATTTGAGGGATACACGAAAACTGAAATGTACCTGCAGGACCTGGAGGCGGGGACACCGCCGGTCGAAGTTACCAGTGGCAAAGATTTCAGCTACAGCGGCGAAATTCTAAAGGGGCAGCTTTACATTTTCACCAATGAGGGTGCACCCCATTATCGCGTCTTCCGCGTCGATGCACTAAAACCATCACGCGAGTTCTGGCGCGAAATCATTCCAGCATCCGATGCGGTTCTAAGAAATGTCCTGGTCATCCACGGAAACCTTTTTGGCTTGTATGAGAAAAACGCTACTTCGCTGCTGAAGATTTTCAGCAATGACGGGCACTTTCTTTCAGATGTGAAGCTGCCGGGGCTGGGTTCGATCACGGAGATCGGGGGCAAGTGGGATAGCGACCAAGCTTTCTTCGGATTCCAGTCGTTCACGGTTCCGCCCAGCATCTACAGCATGACCTTCGATGAAAACAAGGCTGCGGAGCTCTGGGCCCGAGTGGACGCGCCTTCGATTGATCCGTCGGCTTACGAAGTCAACCAGGTTTGGTTTTCATCGAAGGACGGAACCCGCGTTCCGATGTTCATCTTTCACAAGAAGGGTCTGGTGCTGAACGGCAAGAATCCCACGGTGCTGACGGGTTATGGCGGATTCAACATCAGCCTGACGCCGAGCTTTGCGGGCGATCGCTATCTGTGGCTTGAGCATGGCGGCGTTTTTGCTGTGGCCAACCTGCGGGGCGGGGCGGAGTTTGGAGAGGACTGGCATCGTGCGGGCATGCTGGAGAAGAAGCAGAATGTTTTTGACGATTTTATTGCGGCAGCTGAGTACCTGATTGCGCAGAAGTATACGGACAAAGAACACCTGGCGATTCGGGGGGGATCGAATGGCGGGTTGCTGGTGGGAGTGGCGCTTACGCAGCGTCCCGATCTGTTTCGGGCGGTGGTCTGCGCCGTGCCTCTGCTCGACATGCTGCGCTACCAGCACTTCCAGATTGCCAAGCTTTGGATTCCGGAGTACGGGTCGGCGGAGGATGCCAAGCAGTTCGATTGGATTTACGCTTACTCGCCTTATCACCATGTGAAGGCGGGGACGGAATACCCGGCTATCCTATTTATGACGGCGGATGGCGATACGCGGGTGGATCCGATGCATGCTAAGAAAATGGCGGCGCTGATGCAGGCGGAAGCGGCGAACGGGCAGAGCCGGGAGCGTCCGATACTGTTGCGGATCGAGCCTAAGGCCGGGCATGGTGTGGGGAAGCCGATCACCAAGCAGATTGAGGAATTGACGGATGTTTATTCGTTTTTGTTTTGGCAGTTGGGGGTGGGGGAGTAGCGGGGAACCTAGAGCGTGTCGTTGGCTTCGCGCATTCGCACGCGAAAGATCGGCACACGCGGGGAACCAGCGGAGTTACGGTGTGATCTCGAACACTGTTCCGCAGCCTTGGCCGTGGCAGCTAAGACCGCCGCCCTGCAAGGTCGTGCCGTACAGGTTTCCTGCCGAGTCGAGGATGACGCCACCGTCCGGGACGGCCCCATCTCGCCCGTTGGTGAAACTGTGAAGCACGGTTTCCTTCCACTCGCCTTTCCGGCTGCCTTTTGGCGCTGACTGGACGAGCTTGAAAACCGTGCCGTACTCATAAAGGCCCCCGTAGAGCGTCGTGCCGTACAGGTTTCCCGCTGTATCCCTTACTAGACCGCTGATGCTGGGCTGTCCGCCGTCGCCGCCTCCTGTGAAACTATGAAGCAGAGTGATGTTCCAAACGCCTTTCGTGGGCGTCAGCTTGAAAACGACCCCCACATCGTCGGTTCCTCCGGCAAGCGTCGTGCCATAAAGGTTGCCCTTCGCATCGAAAATCACGCCAGTGGAGGGGTTTGCGCCGTCGTCGCCCCCTGTGAAGTCATAAAGGACTTTTTCTGTCCAAGCTCCGCCGGAGTGGGGTGTGAGTTCGAAGACCGTACCGGATCCGTACACTCCGCCCCCCTGGGTGGTCCCATAGAGATTGCCAGATGAGTCGAGGACCAGTGCGCAGGAGGGGCTACCACCGTCGCGCTGTAGGGTAAAGCTGTGCAGCACACTCTCCGTCCATCCTCCACCCGAATTGGGCGATAGCTCGAACACTGTACCGTAACCGTCAGCACCTCCCATTTTGGTCGTGCCGTAGAGGTTACCAGCACTATCGAAGACCAGAGTACCGTCTGGATAGCCCCCATCGTCGGGGCCTCCGTTGAAGGCATGGAGCACGTTCTCCGTCCAGCTCCGATCCAAATTCAGTGTTAACTCGAAGACGACACCACAGCCGATACCGCACTCACTGACATTGCCGCCGTAAACCGTTGTGCCGTAGAGATTTCCTGCGCCGTCGACGACAAGGCCTACGAAGGAAGGGTACCCGTCGGCGCCGGGCGAAAACCTATAGAGTACACTTTCCTTCCAGTTGCTACCGGAGGGCATCAGTTCGAAGGCTGTGCCACAGCCCGCTCCGCCGCATTCGGTTGCGTTGCCGCCCAGCGGGGTCGTGCCGTAAAGATTACCCAGGGCGTCGAACACGACTGACGAAACTGACACGGCAGCATCGCGGCCTCCCCTGAAGGTATGAAGCACTTTGAGTTTTGGGGCTGCCCAAGCCCCGTTTCCTAGCGTCACAACTACTGCGAAGATCGCCAGAGCTGTTGTCCGAGCCTGCGAGAGTCTTGCGCCGTGCATGGTTTTTCTCCTTGCCTTCCGTCGCCACGCGGGGTACTAACTTAAGGTCGTGCCCCACCGGAAAGAGTGGCGGCAGATTCTGTCAATAGGGCCTGCTCAGCTCGCTTAAACGCTGGGGATGGTGCGGTGAGCCGGACGTCACAATTGTGATCCTGCCCAGGGGTGGGAGTCAACACGCCATTTGGGCCATTTGGGCCGACCTCTGGGGCTCGGTGGACGTGGTCAATTCGGAGTGCGGGAAAGTGCAGAGATCCTTCGTTGGGAGCCGCTCGCGAGCAAGCGACTCCGCTTCCTCTGGATGACCAGGGTAATGAAGTTTCGGTGTGGCGCCGGGCGCGTTGGCGCGCAGGATTCGGTTCTCGGTTTGCGGTTCCCGGTTCTCAGTTGTTTGATCTTCGCTTGGAATGCATAAGTCTGGCAGATACTCGTCGAGATTCACGCTCCCACCCTTTGCAAAGAACGCAAAGGATGGGGCACCCGCAGTTTGAGCTATTTTAGTTATGAAAGGCTGCGCTGCCAACAGCGCTGCCGAGCTTGGCTGGGCTGGACAGCCGGGGGCGGCTGTCCCCACGTGGTTGATCCCGCCCGAATCTGACCGCGCGCACGGAAGGTGCAGAGATCCCTGGTTGGGATCCGCTCGCTAGCGACTCCGCTTCTTCAGGATGACAAGCGTGTGGATTTTCTGGGAATCTTGCCGGGAGCGTACCGCGAAGGAGCGGTTCTCGGTTGTCAGTTCTCGGTTCTCGGTACGCGTGTTGTATCGTTTCGGCGTCGAAAAGCGGTATTGAAAGCTGCCGAGCTTGGCTCGGCTGGACAGCCGGGGGCGGCTGTCCCCACGTGGGTGTTTCGCAAACGCGGCGCCACAAATGGGCACCCGACAAGACCTTTACCTCAGGGGCTGAAGCCCGCGTTTCTTACGGTTCGTTCGGCACGGCTGAAGCCGTGCCCTTCCCAACAAAGAATCTATGGAACCAGTTCCGGGGTTGCCGAACTGCGCTCGCGCTGGACGGGCGAGTCGCCCGTCACCACACGATCCTGGGAGCACGCGTCCGTGTTTAATATAACTAGGAGGGAACTGACATTTCATTTATAATAGCTTATGTCAACATTGAGTGCGGGTGAATCGATCGTTTTGGCTGAGTTAACCGGGGTGATTGAGAATGCTCCGGAGGAGCGGCGGAGGAGGAATCCGAAACGCGCGGGGGAGCTTGCGGAGGCGGCGTTTTTGTTGAAGGCGCAGACCATGGGGTTTCGCGTGTTGAAGCCCTGGGGTGACAGCGAGCGCTATGACTTCGTTCTGGATTCCCGGGGGACGGTTGTGGCGGGTGCAACTTAAGAGCACCGCGGTGGTGCATGCGCGGGGGTATGAAGTGCAGCCGATTTATAGCGTGTACAGCGGGGGGAATGGGAGAAGCAAGGCCGGGTACACGGCGGAGGAAATCGACGTTTTGGTGGTGCACATCGGGCCGCGCAACGTTTGGTATGTGCTTCCGGTGGAGGTGTTCGCGCCTTTCAAGAATCTGCGGTTCTATCCGGACATTGAGTGCAAGTGCGCGCGGTGGGAGAGTTACCGGGAGGCTTGGCAGGTGATGGGGTGAAGCCGCTCGAGTTGGACGGGCGAGTCGCGCGTCTCCACACGAGCGCTGGGACAATTGTTTGCGGCGGAGGGGAGCTTGTCCCGAAATCGTAACAAAGTGGCACGGATAGTGACAACACGTGTGCTGCCAATCTAGAATGGCAGTGTCGTGCTACAGAAAAAGCAGACCTTCGATCCGGGTACGTTCCTCTCAACCATCGGGGAGGGCAGGAGGCTTTTGCGCTTTAGCAAGAAGCAAACTGTGTTCACGCAGGGGGATGCGACGGACGCAGTGTTCTTTATCCAGAAAGGCAAGATCAAGCTCACCGTTATATCCAGCAATGGCAAGGAAGCGACCATCGGCATCTTAGGGGAAGGCGATTTTTTCGGGGAAGGCTCCCTGGCCGGGCAGCACGTCCACATGGGGTCGGCCAGTGCGGTGACGAATTGTGACATTCTGCGAATTGACAAGAGAGTCATGATGCAAGCGCTTCACCGGGAACGCAAGATGTCCGACATGTTCGTGGCCTATTTGTTGGCGCGGAACATCCGCTACGAAGAAGATCTGGTTGACCAGCTTTTCAATTCGAGCGAAAAGCGGTTGGCGCGAATTCTGCTGTTACTGGCTCACTTCGGGAAGGAAGGAGTGCCGGAGAGTATTGTCCCCGAGATAAGCCAAACGACATTGGCGGAGATGGTGGGGACGACGCGCTCGCGGGTGAATTTTTTCATGAATCGGTTCAAGAAGCTGGGTTTCATCCACTACAACGGTGGGCTGCAAGTCCACAGTTCCCTTCTTAGTGTGGTTCTTCACGACTAGAGCGGTTCTCGTGATGGTATAGAGTAAATGGCCTCAGCGGCTGAAGCCGTGCCCTTCCCGTTCCTGGCTTCGCAATACAGCAACTCGAGAACTGCTGTAGTTTGAGATGCTCCGTTCCAGGTGTTCAATATTGAACTGACTGGGCAGGATGTGTGCCGATATATTTTTGGATTTCTTGGACTTCTACGACCAAGAGGGGGCCCATGTTTCCCAAGGAAGAGAACAAATGGCTTGCCTTATACAAGGCTGCTTTACTGGAGTTGGATCTGAAGAAAATGCCGGAACGGATTGCGCTAGCGAGCAAGGCGCTGCAAGAGCGGTCGCGCGAACTACAAGGGTCCTGCGGCTACTATGGGGAGAAATTGGAGATAGAGTACGCCATACGGAACCTGCACGCCGCCGAGAGGATGAAATGATGCTGGGGGGGAGGGGGCGGTGCGCTGGGATGGGGTTTGCCAGCGCACCGAGTGTGGGCTGCCTTCCGCTCCCGAGGCAGCCACTGTGCTTTCATCTGTTCACGAGGACTGAATTCTACACCTTGGCAATCAGGGCATCTGTTCAAAATTGAACAGATGGGAAAATAGTTTAGGGGACTGAAGTGTCAGGATTCGTGACCAGCGGAGTGCCGGATGGCTTCCAGTGGAGGAGTCATTGTGGATGGACAGCTACATGAAACTTATGCAGAAGTCGGCGGCAGCTTAGCGATTGATCGGACGTGCGGGACGGGTGGCCCAGGCTTTCTTTGTTTTTCAGCCTTCACTGTCTGGGTAGAGTCATGGTTGCGCGGGCGCTTTCTTCATCGAATCCCACGGAGTGTTTGGCAAGTAGCCGGGGATTGATCCCGTCCGGAATTGGAAGCTCGGGGTTTGACCTGCTGTCTGTAACATGCTATAAAAATTGGTCTTGTGCTGCGGTTTGGGGAGGTTGCCCTTTCCTGTCCGGGGCACGATGAACTCCGACGCGGCCAAGCTTAGCATCCCTGTTCAAGTCTTGCAGTGGAAGCGTGTTCGGAACTCCGGCCATGCGCTCCCGCGCTCTGCTATAAGAGCAACTGGGGACGGTGTGCCGGGTCGAGGTAACCTGAACCCGTTGTCATCCTTTAATATAGCTCTCAATGAGTGGAGGCTTTCCTATGCGCACCTGGTTGGCTAATGTTGCGTCCCGAGGATGTGGTTTCGTCCAGACGCGGGCGACTTCCGTGGCAGCTATTCTGGCGGTTGTGATTCTGGGCGCGTCCGCGGCTTTGGCCCAGCCTGCTCCGGAAGTGGGCGGCGAGGCCAGCTTGAAACTTCCTGACCTTTCTTCGGTTTCATTTCTGGGCATTGACGGCCACAAGTTGCTGATGATCGGAATTCTGTTCTGCATCGCGGGCTTGGGTTTTGGGCTGGCGATTTACATGCGGCTGAAGAACCTTCCGGTACATCGAGCCATGCTGGAGGTTTCCGAGCTGATTTACGAGACTTGCAAGACCTACCTGATCACGCAAGGCAAGTTCTTGCTGCTGTTGTGGGTTTTTATTGCGGTGGTGATCGTTCTGTACTTCGGGGTGCTGTCGCCAGTGCCGGGAAAGTCCGTGGCCGTAACGCTGCCGATCATTCTGGCGTTCAGCCTGGTGGGAATTGGGGGTAGCTACGGCGTGGCGTGGTTTGGCATTCGAGTGAATACGTTTGCGAACTCGCGCACGGCGTTTGCCGGGTTGCGGGGGAAGCCGTATCCGATTTACAGCATTCCCCTGCAGGCCGGGATGAGTATTGGGATGATGCTGATCAGCGTTGAACTGTTGATGATGCTCTTCATCCTGCTGTTTGTTCCCGGGGATTACGCGGGACCTTGCTTTATTGGATTTGCTATTGGGGAATCGCTGGGGGCGGCGGCGCTGCGTATTGCGGGCGGTATTTTCACCAAGATTGCCGACATCGGGTCGGATCTGATGAAGATCGTTTTTAAGATTAAGGAAGATGATGCGCGCAACCCGGGCGTGATCGCGGACTGCACGGGTGATAACGCGGGCGATTCGGTGGGGCCTTCGGCGGATGGCTTTGAAACCTACGGCGTAACCGGAGTGGCGCTGATTACGTTCATTTTGCTGGGAGTAAAGAGTCCGACGGTACAGGTGCAGTTGCTGGTTTGGATTTTCGTGATGCGCATCATGATGCTGGTTTCGAGCGCGGCGGCGTATTTCCTCAACAGCGCGGTGGCGCGGTCACGCTTTGCCGATGCGGATGTGATGAATTTCGAGGCTCCGTTGACCTCGCTGATCTGGGTTACTTCGGTGGTCTCGATCATTCTGACCTACATCGTTTCCGCCGTCATTGTTCCCGATATTGGCGGCGATACGACGCAGTGGTGGAAGCTGGCCACGATTATTTCGTGCGGCACGCTGGCGGGTGCACTGATTCCTGAGCTAGTGAAGGTATTCACGTCGACCGAGTCGCGACATGTGAGGGAGGTGGTCAAGTCGGCGGAGGAAGGTGGAGCGTCGCTGGGAATTCTGTCCGGCTTTGTGGCCGGAAATTTCTCGGGCTACTACTTGGGATTGTCCATGGTGCTTTTGATGTCGATTGGATATTACATGAGCACGATGGGATTGGCGGCGGCGGCAACCATGATCGCGGCTCCGGTGTTTGCCTTCGGGCTTGTGGCTTTTGGCTTTTTGGGGATGGGGCCGGTGACGATTGCGGTGGACTCTTATGGGCCGGTGACGGACAATGCGCAATCCGTGTATGAACTGTCGCTGATCGAGCAGGTGCCCAACATCGCAAGCGAACTCAAGAAAGATTACAACATGAATGTGAACTTTGAGCGCGCCAAACACCTGTTGGAAGAGAATGATGGCGCGGGCAACATGTTCAAGGCAACCGCGAAGCCGGTGCTGATTGGTACGGCCGTCGTAGGTGCTACCACGATGACGTTCTCCATCATTATGGCGCTGACCAATGGGCTGACCCAGAACGTCGAGAAATTGTCGTTGCTGCATGCTCCGTTTTTGCTGGGTTTGATCAGCGGGGGCGCGATTATCTACTGGTTTACGGGCGCGTCGACGCAGGCGGTGAGCACTGGAGCTTATCGGGCAGTGGAGTTCATCAAGGCGAATATCAAGCTGGAAGGGGCCACAAAGGCTTCGGTGGCCGACAGCAAGAAAGTCGTGGAGATCTGCACCAAGTATGCGCAGAAGGGGATGCTGAACATCTTCATTGCGGTGTTTTTCGCTACGCTGTGCTTCGCCTTCATCGAGCCATTCCTTTTCATCGGGTACTTGATCTCGATTGCGATATTTGGCTTGTATCAGGCGATCTTCATGGCTAACGCGGGCGCAGCCTGGGACAATGCCAAGAAGATTGTCGAAGTCGAATACAAACAGAAAGGCACGCCGCTGCACGACGCTACCGTGATCGGGGATACGGTGGGCGATCCTTTCAAAGATACGTCGTCGGTGGCTCTGAATCCGGTGATCAAGTTCACTACGCTGTTCGGGTTGCTGGCGGTGGAGTTGGCAGTGAGGCTGACAGAAACCAATGGTGGGTTGACGCATCTGCTGGCGGCGGTGTTCTTTGTGATTTCGTTCTGCTTCGTGTACCGCTCGTTCTATGGGATGCGCATTGGCACGGAGAGCGGGGCAGCCAAGGCGCAGGCCGCCGGGGACTAGCGAAACGAGGTCGGGAAATTGCGACGCCATCCGGCGAGCCGGATGGCGTTTTTTGCTGACGATAAATGTGGGCGGCTGAAGTCGCACCCCGATACGAAGCGTGGAGAGTCTCGCCAAGTCCCCCGGACGAGGCATCCGGGGCTACGTGTTCATCGCACTGCGGCGAATCGCTGGCTTGGTTCAGGTCAGCTTATGCGAACGTCCGTCGTTGGGGCTCGAAGGGGAAGCCTCCAGTTCCGCCGTTAGCTGGGACTTGAAGCCGCGGGTGGCCTTGTCAAACTCAGCTTTGGCCCGCGCCACATGTCCCAGCATTGCGTTCATCTGCTTGGGCCCCAGTATCAGGAACCCGAGCAGAAAGGCGAGCAGTAGTTCCGTGCCAAAACCCACGGTTTCACCCCTTAGTCAGGCTTTGATCGTTGGCGGCAATGGTGGGTGGCTTGGTTTCCGCTTGCTCTTTCATGGCCGACTTGAAGCCGCGGATACCCTCGCCGATTCCTTTGCCGAGCTCGGGAAGTTTCTTGGGGCCGAACACGAGCAGCGCGATGCCAAAAATGACCAGCAGATGCATGGGTTGAAACAGTCCTTCAAACATGAGTGCTCCTTAAGACGAAAATGTCAATGCACACGATTGATAAGAATGCGGACGCCGTGTAACTTGATGACGGCGCCCGCAAATCGAACCAGCTAAAGTTACACGCAATCAAAATCCGCGTTCGGCCGCATCGGCAGCCTGCGCCAGCTTGGTGATTGCGGCGAAGAAGTCTTTCGATTGCCCGATGAAAAGTCCGTCGTTGGTGAGGGCCTGAACTGCCCCCATCGCCGCGCCCTTCGTATTCGTGGGCCGAATGATCGAGCAGGGCTTGAACTTTCGGCTGAGAAATGGGCAGGGCTCGGGCATGATCAGGTTGCCTTCCAAGGACTCCGATGTGTTGGCAGCGAGTTCGCGGAAATGCACCTTTGACCCCGTCACCGGATCCACGTCGGTGAGAGTAAGTACATTGCCAGCCTTGTCGTGCCAAGTCTGGAAGTGGGATGTCTCGGTGGGTCCGATGCTGAGAAGAATTCGCAAGACTTCCACATTAGTTACCCTCTGCGCCAGCGAAGGGTAGAGGCTGCTGCCACCTTGCTCGATGGCGCAGAAATGGAACCCAGCAGTGAAGGCGATCGCCTTGAGATGGTCAGGGACGTTGAAGGGAGGGATATTGGCAACGCCGTTGAGGTCGTCATCGGTTCGAGGAATTGCCGTCCGATTCACGATCTTCTCGGCCTCGCCAAACACGAAGTTGGGGTCGAGATCGGGGTTGTGGGAGGGGCTGCGGTACCGGGTCCAGAAACTGGTGTCCACATTGAGATTCATCAGGTTGGTGAGCCGTCCGATATCGGCGGCTCCGGTCGCTTTACTGCTTGGCAAATTGGCAAACTGATCGAGGTTAACGGGGTCGGCGCCGACCGACTCCAGGTAAGAGTTGATGAAGGCTTGGTGGCTCTTCTCATCGTCGGTGTTGTCGTGGATATACTGCGGCATATCGCTGTCAAGAATTTGCAGGGCCGCCATGTAGAGCGGACTTCCGCCGTTGACTCCGTGTTCTTCAGCGTCCTGGACGCCTCCGAGTTCGGTGTATTGTTCCCACAGGTCGCTCTCAAGGATTTCCGCGGCAGCCAAGAATTGCAGGATTGCAACGTCACCCTTGGTAATACCTTTACCTTTGTTTGTTGTTTCACTTAGCGCCGACAACCCACTGCTTAGGATGCCAGCGCCTACGGTGGCCGCAGCTCCGGCCACGGCACCACTTTTTATAAAGGAGCGCCGATTCGAACTACCTACGATGTCTGTAAAGCTTTTCATGTCTCTCCCTTTCGTCCGCGTCCCTGTCAAAATGCGGGATGCGGTGGAAGGAGAGTACGGGTCGGGAATTTGTCATGTGTCACGCGAATGTCTGCAAAGCGTAAAAGTTCTTAAATATTTTGTCTCGACGGTGTCAACGGTTTGTCAAAGCACGGCTGGCATACGCGTAAGTGACGCAAAAATCGTCTTGTCTGAAATTGAGCCTGTGGAAAAATGCTAAGCGGCTTTTTGATAGTGACTTAACTTTTTAAGACACTATCTATTTTTTCGCAGAGACGGCCCAGAGTGAGCAGAGCGCAGTCGTAAGTTTCGGACCAGGTATGACCGCAGTTGATGCGGATGTGATTCTTGAACCGGTTGGTGGCGGTAAAGACAGCTCCTGGCAGAATACTGATGTTTTGCGTCAAGGCGGCGCGATAGAGCTTTAAGGCGTCGACGGTGGGTGGCAGCTCAACCCAGAGCATGTATCCGCCGGCAGGACGGCTGATGCGGGTACCTTGGGGAAAATATTTGCTGATGGCCTGACGCACGCGATCGACCTGATCCGCCAGAGTTGTGCGGAGGCGTTTCAGGTGACGGTCGTAGCCTCCCGATTCCAGGAACTCTGCTACTACCATTTGAGGCAAGGAAGGGTTGCCCACGTTGGCGAGAAACTTCAAGCGCTCAACCTCGGCGCGAAAGCGTCCCGCTGCCACCCATCCGAGGCGATAGCCGGGGCTCAAGATCTTGGAGAACGACGAGCAGAGCAGAACTAGCCCCTTGCGGTCAAACGACTTTGCAGTTCGCGGTCGAGGGCCGTGGAAAGCAAGATCGCCATAAACGTCATCTTCAATTACCGCGACCCCCGAACGCGCGGTGAGTTCGACGAGTTCTTTCTTGTACCTATCCGACAGGACGTAGCCCAGCGGGTTGTGACAGTTGGTCATGGTGATGCATGCTTTGACCCGGTGTTTGCGGATTGCGCGCTCCAACTCTCCGAGGTCCATCCCGGTTTGCGGATGCGTCGGTATTTCGATCACTTTCATGCCTGACGAAGCTGCGCTCTCGAGGATGGCGAAGTAGGTTGGGCTCTCGATCGCAATCACGTCGCCGGGACGCGCGACGGCGAGCAGGCTGAGGTTGAGCGCCTCCAGGGCCCCGGAGGTGATGGTTACATCGCGAGGAGAGAAATTGCATCCCATGTCCAGCGAGCGGCGGGCGATCTGGCGGCGCAGCGGCTCCCATCCTGGGGGGAACTCGTAGCGCGTGCTGTGCAACGGGTGACGACGGATGATGCGACGTAGAATCAGATTCAAGCGGTCGCTGGGAAACAGTTCCGGACTGGCATTCCCGGCGCCGAGCAAGATGTTGGCGGGATTGCTCGCGGATTCCATAATGTCGGCCAGAATCGCGCTGGTCCCGATCGCCATTGGATTTGTTTTGGTGGCGTCGAATTGCGGCTCGGGGATCAGGGTCGAAAATGGCGTGCGCACGTAAAATCCGGACTGCGGACGCGCCTCCAGGTAGCCGCGGTTCTCCAGCCACAGGTATGCCTGCAAAGCGGTCGACATGCTGACGCGTTGCTGCCGGCTCAGGCGGCGGAGAGAGGGCACGCGGTCCCCGGGACGGAGTGCTCCTCGCGCGACTTGCTGGCTCACGCTTTCGGCAATCCTGAGGTATAGGGGTGGGTTGCTTTCGGTTGCGAGGCCCATTTAACAGGAGCATAACAGATTCACCAGCCACAGAACTGTACTCGTTATAATTTTCATAATCTGAATCTGTACACATCCAACTGGCGGACGCTATGTTCTCACCAGGAGCAAGGACAACATGAGCACAATGGCCGCGACCAAGGTGGAAGAAACGCTGGACCCGCAGGACTGGAGCGGTCTGCGGGCGCTGGGACATCAGATGGTGGACGAAATGCTTTCCTATTTGGAGAGCATCCGGGAACGTCCCGCGTGGAAGCCGCTGCCCGCGGAAGTGAAGGCGAGCTTTGGGGAATCGGTGCCGCTGGAGCCGCAGGGAGCGGAGTCCGCCTTCGAGGATTTCAAGGAAAACATCCTGCCCTATCCGCTGGGGAATATTCATCCGCGCTTCTGGGCATGGGTGTGTGGGAGCGGCACGGCGGGAGCGATGCTTGCCGAAATGCTGAGCGCGGGAATGAACTCCAACGTTCACGGCGGCGACCACGCGGCGGTGTACGTGGAGCAGCAGGTTCTGTCATGGCTCAAGCAGGCGTTGGGCTATCCGGCAGAGTCGAGTGGGTTGCTGGTGGGCGGCGGGTCGATGGCCAATTTTGTTGGACTGGCAGTCGCACGAAACAGCCAGGCTGGGTGGGATGTGAAAAGCGAGGGGCTGGGCAATGCATCGCGCCGCCTGGTTGTGTATGCTTCGTCGGAAACGCACGGCAGCGTGCAGAAAGCGGTGGAGCTGCTGGGCTTGGGCAGTCATGGGCTGCGTTATATCGAGACCGACGGACAGTTTCGCATCAAGATGGACGCTTTGCGAGAGGCGATTGCGGACGACCGTCAGGCAGGAAGAGTGCCAATCTGCGTGGTAGGGAACGCGGGGACGGTAAACACCGGCGCCATCGACGACCTTGATGCGATTGCGGATTTGTGCGGTGCGGAAAACCTGTGGTTCCATGTTGACGGTGCTTTCGGAGCCACTGCTGCGATTTCGCCTTCGTTACGACCCCTGCTGCGCGGTATGGAGCGGGCCGATTCGCTGGCCATTGACTTGCACAAGTGGATGTCGATGCCCTACGACGTGGGATGCGCGCTGGTCCGGTCTGCGGAAAAACATCGCAGCACGTTCGCGCATCAGGCGGCCTACCTGGATCGCGAAGAGCGAGGACTGACTGGAGGTCCGCTGTGGTTCAAAGAATATGGTCTTGAGCTTTCGCGCGGGGCGCGCGCTTTGAAGGTGTGGTTCTCTTTCAAGGAGCATGGACTGAGAAAGTTTCAAGCGCTGGTCGAGCAGAATGTTGCTCAGGCAAAATATCTGGGCGAGTTGGTCGAGGCAGATTGCCGCCTCGAATTGCTTGCTCCTATACCGCTCAATGTTGTTTGCTTCCGGTTCAAGGGTGGGATTGACGATGAGAATACGCTGAGTGCGTTGAATAAGGAGATCCTGATGCGACTGCAGGAGTCGGGGGCGGCGTCGCCGTCATCCACGGTTCTCGCCGGGCGTTTTGCGATTCGAGTTGCCAACGTAAATCATCGCAGCCGGAGGGAGGATTTTGAGTATCTGGTGAGCGAAGTGATACGTCTGGGGGAGGAAAATGCGCCTGACGTATAGGTGCTGGAACTGTAGCGCCGCCGTCCCGGCGGCTGTCGTGGGGCGTCTCGCCCCCACCGGCGAGGGCAAGATGCCCTCGCGACAGCCGGCAAGATGCGCTACCTGGAGGTCCTCATGACCAATGCTAAAGCCAAACCTACACCTGCTTCCGCCGATGCGCGAATTGATCCTGCGCCGGCCAAGCGACCGCAACGCACGCGCCTCGAGGGGCGCATCGTCAATATTGTTCCTTTGGATCCCATCACTCACGCCGAGGCACTCTTCGACGGCACGCGGGGGGAGAAGAATGAACAGTTGTGGCTTTATCTGTTCGAAGGACCCTTTGCAACTCGCACTGCGTTTGATTCCTATCTCAGGCAGAAGGCAAGTGCGGAGGATCCGTTGTTCTTCGCCATTCTCGAGAAGTCTTCTGGCCATGCGGTTGGTTGGGCTGCGTACATGCGCATCGAGCCGGCGCATCGGGTAATCGAGGTTGGCAGCATCCTCTTTACTCCCCGGTTGCAGCGCACCATTGGAGCCACCGAAGCGATGTACTTGATGGCTCGGCATGTTTTTGAAGATCTGGGATACCGCCGCTACGAGTGGAAGTGCAACGCTCTGAATGAGCCTTCACGCAGCGCGGCTCTGCGTCTCGGCTTCACCTTCGAGGGAATCTTTCGCCAGCACATGATCATCAAAGGACGCAATCGCGACACGGCCTGGTTTTCGATGCTTGATTCGGAATGGCCGAAACGAAAAGCGGCATTCGAGCGCTGGCTGGATCCGTCGAATTTCGATGCCAACGGACGGCAGAAAAGTTCGCTCTCTATACTGAATCAGGGAGGCTAAGGTTTGGGACATGGTCGATACGTACGCGCAACTTGTCACGTTTCTTGACGCGCATGGAGTGCAGTACCGATTGATGGATCATGCGCCCGAGGGACGAACGGAAATTGTCAGCCCCATGCGTGGCAACGCTTTGCAGCAGGCGGCGAAGTGTATTGTCATGATGGTCAAGATCGGCAAGAAGGTTACAAAATACATATTGGGAGTTGTGCCGGGGGATGCGCGTGTGGACTTGAATGCGGTCAAGGTGTTGCTGGGGGGCACATACATTTCATTTGCGTCCGCCGAGATTGCGGAGAGACTTGCAGGCTGCGTTGCGGGGACGATCCTTCCTTTCGCTTTCCACCCCGAACTGGAGCTGGTGGCCGATCCGTCGCTTCTGAGGAATGATGAGATCTACTTCAACGCGGCGCGATTGGATCGCTCCATGGCGCTAAAAGTGAGCGACTACGTGGCGGTCGCGAAGCCGCGGCTGGAGCGGATTGCGGAGGTCAGGAATGCAACTGCATCCAGTTAGTCGGGCGACTGCGGAGCACTATACCTGGGGAGACAATTGCGACGGTTGGCACCTGGTCAAGGACGAGAAACTCAGTGTGATTGAGGAACAAATGCCTGCCGGGACTGCCGAGGTACTGCACTATCACGGGCGGGCGCAACAGTTCTTTTTTGTTCTGTCCGGCGAGGCGGTGATGGAGGTTGAGGGTTGCGAAACCCGGTTGTCGGCGCGCGAGGGGTTGCGCATTCTGCCAGGTGTTCGCCATCAGATTCGAAATGTATCGAACGATCCGGTGCAGTTTCTGGTCATTTCGCAACCGCCCAGCCACGGGGACCGGGTGGTAGTAGAAATGGTGAACGCTCATCAGTGATTTTCGACTTTGAACTCACCCTAGCGGGCAGTTATTTGAACAAGCTGGAATCGAATCAGCATCGCGGAAGGATGGTGCGCGGCGACCGGCAGATGCCGGACAAAGACACTCGCGAGTTTCTCCGCACACATGCCGTGGCTCATGTTGGCACTACTGACGCTTCGGGTTGGCCGTACGTGGTTGCGCTGATGTATGTGTACGAGGCAGGGGATCTGCTTTACTTGCATACTGGGCCGCATCAGGGTCATTTTCTGGCAAACGTTCGCGAAAATCCCCGGGTTTGCATTCACGTAGATGAACCGGGCCCGATGCAGCGTGGGCAATTTTCTCCGTGCAATTCGGCTTTGGTTTACAAAAGTGCGGTCGCCTATGGCGAGGTCCGCGTGTTTGCCGGCGCAGGCGCGGACGCAAAGAAGGCGTGGTTCTTCGACCGCTTGCTGGAGCGGCTGAAGGAACCCATGTCTGCCTACGAGCAACCGGGTTATCCCATGCTCGACCGCATCATTTTGTTCGAGGCGTCGCTTAAGATTGTCACAGGAAAATTGAATGTTGGATTACGTCACTGATGTGGATGTTTGAGGAAGACGCATGACGATCTCGATTGACCCTGAGCTCAAGCGGGCTTGTCCACAGCTCGCTTTAGGCTGCGTGAAGGGGACTGTAGTAGTAAGAGAATCGTCGGCTGATCTGGTCGACGAATTGAAGGCGCGGGCGGGCGAGCTTTCATCTCAGGCGGCCGTCATTGACTCTCCGCAGCTTGCGGCGGTTCGGCAGTGCTACAAAAGCCTGGGAAAGGATCCTTCTCGCTACCGCGGGTCATCTGAAGCGCTGATCCGGCGCGTGCTCTCAGGCAAGGAACTCTATTTCATCAACAATGTTGTCGAGGTCAATAACTTGGTATCGCTGGAAAGCCTCTGTCCAGTTGGCTCCTACGACTTGGGAAATGTAGCGGAACCGATTGTCTTTCGCATCGGTCGGCCGGGAGAATCGTATAAGGGAATCGGTAAAGGATTAATCAACATTGCCGAGTTGCCTGTGTTTTGCGACAGCAACCGACCTTTCGGCAGTCCAACCAGCGATTCGGAGCGCGCCATGATCACAGAACAAACGACGCGAGTCCTCGCAGCGATTTTCTGCCTCGCTGGATCGGCCAGCCTCGCGACCTGGGCGCAGCGCGCGGTTAGCCTCCTGACTCGCTATGCCGACGGTAGTAATCTTAGTTTTGAAATCGTGCAATAGTCCAATGTAGGCGTAGGCGTCCTCGCCCGTGTGGGCCCCCTTTTCAAAAACCAAGTGTGGAACCCGGCAATCATTTGAACTGCAACATTTTTCCGGTTGGTATTTGCAATTGGCGACTGGTGCGAGTTTCAGTCGTTCCTGCACGAGCGTAGACGCTCGCGCCTACATTAGTGGACGTTTCCGGATAGTTCATGGACGATGCCGTTCACGAACGACTTGGCATCTCCAAAGAGCATTAAGGTTTTGCCGAGATAATAGAGCGGATTGTCGATGCCGGCGAAGCCGGGATTCATACTGCGCTTGATGACCATGACCGTGCGTGCTTTATCGACGTCCAGAATGGGCATGCCGAAAATCGGGCTGCCGGTATCGGTGCGCGCGGCGGGATTGGTAACGTCGTTGGCGCCGATCACCAGGGCAACATCGGTTTGGGGAAAGTCGCCGTTGATGTCATCCATTTCGATCAGGCGGTCATAAGGGATGTCGGCTTCGGCGAGCAGCACGTTCATGTGTCCGGGCATGCGTCCGGCGACGGGATGGATGGCGAAGCGAACATCCAC
>Ga0116223_10002253_pt1 | contig 18361 bp, 13 predicted proteins | sample Sb_taG_3_FD_90092 | JGI IMG/M metagenome (GOLD analysis project Ga0116223, IMG submission 90092) | Peat soil microbial communities from Weissenstadt, Germany - Sb_50d_a_PC metaG | ecosystem: Environmental > Terrestrial > Soil > Wetlands > Peat | place: Germany: Weissenstadt | collected 2010-09-21 | reverse complement strand
GGAATTCCTGCCTTGCCAGGCCAAGTGGCGCGAGCAGCATCGGCCCGACGCGGAAGCGTGGAAAAAGGCGGGCCAGACCGGCCTGCTGCTTCCGGATGTGCCGGAGGAGTACGGCGGAGGAGGAGGCACGTTCGCGCACCAGGCGGTGGTGACGGAAGAACTGGCGCAAGCGGGAATCCATTTCGGATGCGGCGTGCAGAGCATCGTCTCGCACTACATTCTCAATTACGGAAGCGACGCGCAAAAGAAGAAGTGGCTGCCGGCGATGGCGCAGGGAGAACTGGTCGGAGCGATCGCCATGACGGAACCTTCGGCGGGCTCGGACTTGCAAGCGATCAAGACGACGGCGCGCCGCGCGGGAAATGAATACATTCTCAGCGGTTCCAAGACGTTCATCACGAACGGCTGGCACGCTGGCCTCGTGTGCGTGGCGGCGAAGACGGACCCCAAGGTGGCGGGCTTTCGGGGCATCTCGATGATCGTGGTGGAGACGAAAGATCTGAAGGGGTACCGTGTGGGCAGTTCGCTGGAAAAAGTGGGGATGCACGAGATCGACACGTGCGAACTCTTCTTCGACGATGTGCGCGTCCCGGCCGCGAACCTGCTGGGAACGGCCGAAGGGTCAGGCTTTTCGCAGATGATGGAGCAATTGCGGTACGAGCGGCTGATGATCGGGGTGGGTGCGGTGGCCACGACGGAGCGGGCCCTGGCCATCACAATCCAATACGCGAAGGAGCGGAAGGCGTTCGGGCAGACGCTGATTGAATTTCAGAACGCGCGGTTCAAGCTGGCGCAGTGCAAGACGGAAGCGCAGATCGGGCGTGTGTTCATCGACAATTGCGTCGTGCGGTTTATCGCCGGGCAGTTGGACCCGGTGACGGCGGCGATGGCGAAATATTGGCTGACGGAGAGCCAGTGCCGGGTCGTGGACGAGTGCGTTCAGTTGCACGGCGGGTACGGCTACATGACGGAGTATCCGATCGCGCGGATGTGGATGGACAGCCGCGTGCAACGCATCTACGCCGGAACGAATGAAATACTGGAAGAGTTGATCGGCTGGTCGCTCTGAAGGTTTCTCAAAACTCGCGCGGATGGACGAATTCCCCGAAAACTTTCTTGCCACCGCGTCCAACGGCCTTGCTTCTAATCAAAACTATTTGGAAAGCACAAGCCCCCGCACACTCCCGCGCGAGGAGCTCCCGCCGGATGCTTTGAAGTATTTTCGTTGCGACGCTTTCAATCGAATCGAGAGCTCTTTAGCAAGTCGCAATACGTTGGGCTCAAGCAAGAGGTTCTCCTGATGCCCGGGAACCTCGCAGACGTCCAATTTGCCGTGGAGAGTTCGATCCCAACCCAGGTGCTCATCCGCAATCAACCCTGCCAACTGCTCGCTGGCGCGAATGACCAGAACATCGCCGCCGTACGGACCCGGCCGGTATTTCTCCATGGCTTTCTTGTGTTCCAGTCCCACAGCTTCAAAGAAATAAAGCTTGGACCATTCGGGCGACTGGGATGGGTCTTTGCCAGTAATTTTTTGATAAGCGAACGAAGATCGGACGCGAACGGCGTCCCACAGATGCACGAGCCTCTCCGATGCATATCCCTTCGGATTGTGCAATAGATTCTCCCATTCGAGACTGGCGCGCTTCTGCATTTGGTACCATGTCCGATTGAACGCGGGAGTATTCGGCCTATAGTCCACCGCTTCGGGGTGGATCGACTGGATCATGACGACCAAAGCAACTTTCTGTCCGGCCGCGGTCAGTTGCTCCGCCGCTTCCAGCGCCAACAATCCGCCCAACGAGAAGCCGCCAAGAAAGTAAGGGCCCTCTGGTTGAAAGCTTCGCAATTCGGCGACGTAGTCGGCCGCCATTTCTTCCACAGCTGCGTCCTTAATTAAATTTCCATCGAGGCCTTGCGCCTGAAAGGCATAGACAGGCTGATCCGATTCCAGATGGTTCACCAGACGGCGGTAATCCAGGACATTCCCGCCAAGAGCATGCATCAGGAAAAACGGCGGCTTGGTTCCTCTTGCTCGCACAGGAACCAGCAAAGACCAGGAAGGAATGAAGTCTCTGTTGTGAAGCAAGGCCGCGAGTTGCGCAACGGTGGGGGCCTGCAACAATGTCGCCAGGGGAAGATCCGCGTCGAACTCTTCGCGTATTCGTGATAAGGCCTTGAGCGCAATCAACGAGTGTCCGCCCAGGTCGAAAAAATCGTCGTGAATCCCGATCTGCTCAACGTTCAGCAGTTCGGCCCAAATCGCTGCGACTTTCTTCTCGGTTTCCGTGCGCGGGGCAACGAATTCATGAGCAGCCGAGATATTTCCGTGCGTCGGAGCAGGCAATGCTCTGCGGTCAAGCTTTCCGTTCTGAGTGAGCGGAAAGGAATCCAGGAAGACGATCTGCCCCGGCACCATATATTCCGGCAGCGATAGTTTCAGGAAATCCTTCACCTCTTCCACGGACGGCGATTCATTTCCCTGAAGGATCGCGTAAGCCACGAGTTGTTTGTTTCCAGGCCTATGCTCGACCGCCAAAACCTTGCAGGATTGCACTGCCGGATGAGCTGCCAGCGCCGCTTCAATTTCGCCCAGTTCGATCCGATATCCCCGCACTTTTACCTGGGCGTCCGCGCGGCCCAGGAATTCCAGCGTTCCATCTCTGCGATAGCGTGCCAGATCGCCGCTCTTGAAGAGCCGCGCTCCACTTTTTCCGAAAAACGGATCCGCGATGAAATTTTTCTCGGTCAGCTCGGGCCTGTTCAGATACCCGCGCGCTACACCGTCGCCGCCAATGTACAAATCGCCTTTTACGCCGGCCGGCACCGGTTGCAAATTTCTGTCCAGGACGTAGAGCTGTGTGTTGGCGATGGGCCGGCCAATTGCAACAGGCCCCGTCCGCGGATCCTCGGGATGCACTTCATAGACGCAGCATCCCACCACGGTTTCCGTTGGTCCGTACTCGTTGAGGAGGCGCGTCGCGGGAGCAAATTCCCGCCACAGAACCAGATTTTCCGCCAGCAGGGCCTCGCCGCCGATCACCAATGTTTTCGTGACGCTTGCCGCCTCTTGCGGGCTGAGTTGTTGGCTTAGCAATTCTAGTTGCGACGGAGTGATCTTCACCAGACTGCGGTTCTCAGCCTTTTTCAGCGCTGCGATCAGGTTTTGCGCCCCCATGTCTTCGCGCAGCAGTTCGACTTTTCCGCCGGCGAGCAAGGCCGGATATAGACTCGTGACCGTCAAGTCAAAGGAAATCGAGGAGTGGACCGGGACCGATTGCCCCGCTTCGACTCCATATGCGCTGATGGCCCAGGTCAGATAGTTGGCCAGGCCGCTGTGCGGAATCATCGCGCCTTTTGGTTCTCCCGTCGATCCGGAGGTGTACATCACGTAAGCCAGGTTCGACGGCACAGCGCCCGAATCCGGATTCGCGGAACTTTCCAGGGCGATCTGCTTCCAATCCGAATCGAGCAGGATGGCCTTATCGTCGGCGGAGGGAATCAGGCGTTTCAGTTCGCCGCTCGTCAGCAGAAATTTCGCGGCCGAATCTCGCATCATGTAGGACAGCCGTTCCCGCGGGTAGGAGGGATCCAATGGCACGTAGGCGCCGCCCGCTTTCCAAATCCCCAGAAGCCCGATCACCATTTCCTGCGTGCGGTTCAGGCAAATGCCGACAAGCACTTCCGGACCGACCCCGCGTTTCTGGAGATAGTGCGCCAGTTGATTGGCGCGCTCGTTAAGCTCGCGATAGCTCAGCGTTTTGCCCTCGGACAAAACCGCGGTCAGGTCCGGCGTCTTTGCAGCTTGCCGCTCGAACAATTCGTGGACGCAGCATTTTGGATACGCGGCGAGCGTGAGGTTCCACTCGTACACGATTCGATTTCTTTCTTCGGGGCTAAGAATGTCCAGCTCCGAAACGCGTTTACTGGAATCCGCGCAAGCGCCGGTCAACAAATTCAGCCAATGACGAGCCATTTCAGTGATGGTGGCGCGGTCGAATAAATCAGTGGCGTATGTAATCCCTCCGCAAAGTTGTTCGCCGCGATCCTCGAAAGAAAATTTCAAATCTTCCATGAAGTCGCGGCTCGAATCTTCAGCGGCGGAGACGCCTATTGGAAGCGGCGACGTTTGCGATACCACTACGTTGAATAAAGGATTGCCGGCCGGTTCATGGCCCGGACGAACTTCCTTCAGCACTGCGGAAAACGGCACGCCCGCGTGCTCTACGGCGTCTAACAACACCGCTCCTACGCGGGACTGAAGTTCATGAAAGGCGGGGTTGGCCGACAGATCCACGCGCAGGGCGAGCAGATTTTCAAAATTGCCCGTTGCGCCCGCAAGCCCGCCAGGATTTTTTTCCGGGCTCGAGCCGCCGATCATCATTTCATCCTGCCCTGAGTAGTGCTGCAACAGGATGGCGGCCCCGGCCAGAAGGGTGACGTAGAGCGAGCAGCCCGATTTTTGGGCGAGTCGTCTCAGCCCTTGAGCCAAGCTTCCGGGAACGTCAAATTTTTCCACCGCGCAACTCTGGCTCTCTTCGGAAGTTCTTGGACGGTCGAACGGCAACTGAAGCCGCGGCAGCTCGCCGGCCAGTTGGCCGCGCCAGTATTCCACTAGCTTGGAGCGGCCCTCGGAGGAGCTGGCGGAATCCCGCACGGTCGCACCGTCTCCTTCAGGCCGACCTGCCTGCGCCGACGGCAATTCGTCGCGCTCGGATGTTTTACTTTCCAAACTCAAGGGGTCTCACCCTTCATGGCAATCGATTATTAAATTATGCGGGACACACTCGACCGTGACGCGACAGGACTGGATGGAGCTTGCCCAATCAAGTAATCGGCGATTCTATTGACATTCGGAATCTCCAGGATGCGGAGGAACCTTCTTCGCAACCTATGCAACTCACTGTGAATTGTGGGTTTACACGAAGACGAAATAGAAGGCGCGCGCTTCGCCAAGGCGGAAGAGTCCGAGTCTCCCTGGACTTGAGAAACAAGAGTTAGCACGACCACCACGGCACGAATTATCTATCGCTGGGTAGGGAGCCAACCTTGCCGGAATGCGCGAGAGCGAATGGAAAAGTTAATTTCGAAAGGCCGCCGGAATAACTGCGTTGTCCGCGCTGAATCTACCTTGCGCGCGAAGTATGGCTCGAAGCCTGTGGCTCTTCGGTCCCGTGGATGGACATCGCGCCCTTGGGAATCGCGGGCGCTTCGCCGTGCGCTTCGATGCTCCAGCTCTTGGCCATGCGGTTGCCGCCGGCGGTAAGGCAGAAAAACGCCGATAGCTCGATAATTTCCGCGTTGCTGTAAAATTTTTTCAGCTCCGCGTAGACTTCCTTGTCTCGCCCGTCATCGAGCGTGAGCGTGCGCGCGTAGTGGAGCGCAGCGCGAGTCTTCGGGTCGGGGTGCTCCCAGTTCGGCAGCGCGCAGCTCCTCTTTTCTTCCTCGGTGATGGACGACGCGAGCGGAGAAGTCTGCCGCGCGCAGAATTCGCAGCCGACGATTTGCGCGATCTGAATGCGCGCGAGTTCTTTGATCTCGTGAGGCACGGTGCCGCCGCGGTGCAGCATGTCCCAGTAGCCCGCAAACGCCTTGGCCACTTCCGGGTTCTGACCCATCGTCCGATACCACGCCGGAGGCGGGCTCTTGGTCACCTTGGCCCGCTCGATCACATCGCGCAACCCGGGATCGGCTGCATCATCTGAGATCTGAGGAACATTTGGGACATGCGTCAAAGTTGACATCCTGTACCTCCGGATAACTTAGATGGTCGAAGAGCGCGTGCAGATACAAGTAAAATGCTCAACGAGCGAGCAACTCACTCCATGGGCTGAATCCGAACGATGCGCCCCGTGCTGTAGTCGGCATACCAAACGGTGGTCGGAGTGGTGGACTTGTCGACCCAAACCGCGCGCGAGTGCGAATAGGGTTCCGGCATGGCGTATCCCGTCCATTGGCCTGTTTTCGGATTGAATCGGAGAAACTCTCTTCCGTGCAATTCTCCGCCCCACACTTCGCCGTTTTTGTCGGGTTCCACGGAGTACAAATCCGTGTAAGGCTCGACAGGTCCCGGCGGATAAAATTCGCGGATGCGCTTGGCCTTGGCATCGAGCTCCACCAATGTTCCGTTTTCGCCGCCGAACCAGGCATTGCCGAACGGATCGAATCCGCCTCTGCGGCCGGCCGATTTGCGATCCCCGGAATCCAAATTCAGCATTTGGCCCGTGCGGATATCCAGAAGTTCCGCTGAATTCCCAAAAGTCCCGGAAATCGCCCCGCCGGCCCAGAAATTTCCGTCCTGGGAAATCACGCCGTCGTAGCTGAAGGGAACCTTCATCGGATATTTCTGCACGAGCTTCCCGGTCTTAATATCGATTTTTTCGGCGGCGTACCCTCCGCCCATGCTGGCCCACACAAATCCATCGGGCGTGACATCGAAATCGGCCATCCCCGCGGAGTTGATCGGGAAAGGCGCCGCGACGGGCACTTCGACCATTTCTCCGTTTCGAGGATCGAGCTTTAGCAGTTTGTGCGACCACGGTTCGGAAATGAGCACTTCGCCATTCTTCTCGACGTACACATGATGCGTGCCCGGCTGCGCGCCCGGCGTCAATGGGGTTTGGTATTCCGTCACGACGCCCGTGCGCGTGTCGAGCTTGCCGAAGAAACGGCTCAGATGGCTTGTGTACCAAATATTTCCATTCCCATCTCCGAAAACATCGTGCGCGCTTTGCAGGGCGCGGGGGAGCTCGAATTCCGTAACGACGACGCGATTGGATTCCCCCGTCAGCCGCGGGAACGCATACATCGGCCCATCCACGGCCTCGGGCCCTCGAACCCGCGCGAGCCACTTGGTGAGCAGCTTGTCGGTGGCGAGGGCGGAATCGCTCACCGGCTCGAGCGGATCGTTGATGAGCGGGCCGCCGCCGCGATGCAGCATCCGCGCCACCAGCACGCCCCAGCTTCGCTCGTCATAGCGATTCTTGAAAATCTGCTGGAAGGAATGGCAACCGAGCGCGCACGTGTTGTGCAGCGCCTCTTTTTCCTCGACGGTGCCCGGAAGATTCCACAAAATTTCCTCGCCGCTAAGCTGCGCTTCCACTTCCGGCGTCGCCGGCAGCGCGCGCGTCTTGACAATTCGCTCCAGCACGATGTCTTCTAATTTTGAGGGACCGTCGATTTGCACCGAGTCCCGCCGGTACGGCTTGAATTCCAGCGGGTTCGCGATTCGCAGGATGTAGGACCCGGCCTGCATCTTTGGAAATTCGTACTTCCCGTCCTCATTCGTGTAGACGGTGGTTCGCACGCCATTGGGCGCGATAAGCTGCACCATCACGCCTTCCGGCGAATCGCCGCTGGCAACACGCACCGTCCCAGTCGCCCCGCCGGTGAGGCCGTTCTGCACCGTCCATTTGTTCGTTTCCGATCGATACCACGGATTCGCGGGAAGATGTTCTCCCTCGACGCAGCATTTTTCACTGTGCAAATAGCTGACCACGTCCGTCACATCCGAGTCGGAGAGCGTGGTGCGGAACGACGGCATCCCCGGCCCGCCCTTCTTGATGTGCGCGGCCACATTCTCTTCGTTCACGGGAACACCGGTGATCAGTGCGGGTTGCTTGAAAAGGCCTTCGAGTTGCGGAGCGGCCTGCTGATATTTGTTGTGGCATGCCCAGCATTTGTGCCAATAAATATTTTCTCCGCGGTCCACGCCACTCTCGGCCACCTCGAGATAATGGTCGGTTCGGTACGAGCGCTGAAGATCGTCGCGATTCGTTGCAGGAGTTGGAGCGTCCGCGGCGCCATCGGGCGACCGCCCGGCATTCGCAGGCCGAGCCATGGATATCGCGAAGGACAGAATCACAACGAAGGCACTCGTGCCCAGTAGCGCTACTCGTCGCCGCATATTCACCTCGACCGCAAGATTAGTCCGGACACCAGTCCCCGCGCAATCCCGGCTGACCGTGGAAGTCCGTGCGGGGCATGGCATGTATTCTACAATGATCTTAGACACGCCCCTAAAAAACTGTTTCCTGATTGGGTAACGGCGTTATACTCCCCGCATTCAAACGTAATGGAGCCCAGCGTGGCCATTTTGCCCGGGAAAACCGTGGGCCCCTACCAGATCCTCTCCGCGATCGGCGCCGGAGGTATGGGCGAGGTCTATAAGGCCCGCGACACGCGGCTCGACCGCACCGTCGCGATCAAAGTTCTGTCCGCGCATTTGGCGGATCGTGCTGACCTGCGGGAGCGCTTCGATCGCGAAGCGCGAACCATCGCCGGTCTGAATCATCCGCATATCTGCACGCTGTTCGACATCGGCCAACAGGATGGGACCGACTATTTGGTTATGGAGTACCTGGAGGGCGAAACGCTGGCGGACCGCCTGAAGAAGGGCCCGCTGCCGATGGAGCAAGTGCTGCAATACGCCGTTGAAATTTCCGATGCTCTCGACAAGGCCCACCGCAAGGGCATAACGCACCGCGACCTGAAGCCGGGCAACATCGTGATCACGAAATTGGGCACGAAGCTGCTGGACTTCGGCCTGGCAAAATTGCAGCAAGAAGCAAAACCCGCGACTCCATTTTCGGAGCTTGCGACGATCCAGGGCGGCGAGACCGCGGAGGGAACCATCCTGGGGACGCTGCAGTACATGGCGCCCGAGCAAGTAGAAGCAAGGCCGGTCGATGCCCGCACGGACATCTTCGCTTTTGGTGCTGTGGTCTACGAAATGGCCACGGGCAAAAAAGCTTTTGAAGGCCGAAGCCAGGCCAGCTTGATCGCCAAGATTCTGGAGACCGACCCGCCGCCGATCTCATCCCTCCAGCCTGTGACGCCGCCCGCCCTCGATCGCCTGGTAAAGAAATGCATGGCTAAGGAGCCGGAGAAAAGATGGCAAGCTGCGAGCGATGTTTGCGACGAATTGAAATGGATCGCAGAGCAGGGCCAGGGAACGCAGGCGGCGATGCCGGCATCCGGTGGCATAGCCAAACGCAGCGTCCGCGACCGTCTCGGCTGGTTGGTGGCCGCGATTGCCATCCTCGTTGCGGTCGCGCTCGCCGCAGCGGTCTTCTATTTCCGTCGGCCTTCGGCGGAACTGAAGGCCGTGCATTTTACTGTTGCGCCGACGGAAAAGCAAAACTTGCCGTTGAATGGCACCGGCCCGAACTTCTTTAGTGTGTCTCCAGACGGCAGTAAGGTGGCATTTGTAGCGGTGGACGCCACAGGCCATTCCCAGCTTTGGCTGCGCGACTTCGATTCCCCCACCGCCCAGCCGCTTCCTGGGACCGAGGAGGCATGGGCACCCTTTTGGTCGCCGGATAGCCGCTTCGTTGCTTTCACTGCTGGTTCGCTCAAGAAGGTCCCGGCTACCGGAGGCCCCGCCGAAACCATCACGGCTTCGCCGGCCGACTTTGGGGAAACCTGGAATCGCGATGGGGTCATCTTAATCTCGACCGGGCCCGGGAGTACGATTCTTCGCGTCCCTTCAGCTGGTGGTTCACCGACTCCTGTCACATCATTGGACGTATCCCAGCAGGCGCTCAGTCACGCTTGGCCATACTTTCTACCGGATGGAAAACACTTTCTCTACACAATCATTGCTTCGAACTCGGAAAATAGTGGGATATACGTGGGATCGCTTGATTCGAAAGACACGAAGCTGATTCTGAAGGCCCACTCTTCCGCGCTGTATGCTCCCCAAGGTTATCTTTTGTTTAACCGTGTGGGGACCTTGTTAGCTCAACCCTTCGACGTGGATCGCCTGGAGCTGAAGGGTGACGCCATCCCCATCGCCGAGGGCATTCAGTTCAATGCCGCGAACGCCAAGGCGGCCGTCACCGTCTCCGCTAACGGCGTGCTGGCCTACCGGTTGGTACCGACAGCCGCACAGAACAAGCTAGTGTGGGTGGACCGAAAAGGAACGGAGCAACCACTGGCCGCTCCGCTCCACGCCTATCGAAACCCACGGCTCTCTCCAGATGGCCAGCGCGTGGCCGTTACGATTGACGAGTTGGGAACCCAGGAGTGGCTTCTGGACACCGGACGGGGCACCTTGACACGGCTCACATTCGAAGGGAGCTACAACGGCGCTTTGGCGTGGACGCCCGACGGAAAGAGAATCGCATTTGGATCGGACAGAGCGGGGCAGCGGAACCTGTTCTGGCAACTGGCAGACGGCAGCGGCGGCACGGAGCGGTTGGCGACGAGCGACCGATCGCAAGTCGCAAGTTCCTGGTCTCCCGACGGACAGACGCTGGCCTTCGAGCAAATCAACCCCGGTACTGGTTACGATCTAATGGTTTACCGGCTCGGGGACCGAAAAGTGGAGACGTTCCTGCAAACACGGTTCAACGAAATCGCCCCCAAGTTTTCGCCCGACGGCCGGTGGCTGGCTTATGTCTCGGATGAGTCGGGACGCAACGAGGTTTACGTCCAGCCTTATCCGGGGCCCGGGGGCAAGTGGCAAATTTCGACGGAAGGCGGCACGGAACCCGTTTGGGCGCGCAACGGAGAACTCTTCTACCGGAACGGAGACAAGATGATGGCCGTGGCGACGACCACCAAGGCAAACTTTTCCGCAGATACGCCGAAGGTGCTCTTCGAGGGGCATTACGCCACATATAACACGATGCCCGCCTATGACGTCACGCCCGACGGCCAAAGATTCCTGTTGGCGAAGACCGCGGAGCAGGGCCCGCAGGAAATCAGTGTCGTGCTGAACTGGACGGAAGAGTTCAAAAAGAAAGCTCCGGCGGCGAAGTGAAGTAATGATGTGGCTCGCCGCGTGACACTTCCCTGAACGCACGAGCTCGTTTTAAATTTTGCACTTCGCCGTGGTAAACTTGTTTCCCTTTCCTATTCTTGGAAAATCAAACTTAGATTAAGCGAAGGAGATTCTGGTGAACTATTATGGCGGCAAGGAATTAGCTGAAAGTTTTCGCACCGTCCGCAAGAACACGCTGGCGATTGCGCAGGACATTCCCGAGGATAAGTATGATTTTCGGCCCATGCCGGAGACGCGCAGCGTTGGCGAGCTATTGGCGCACATCGCGCTGAGTAACGGCTTTCAGAAGGCGATCCATGCCGATCAACGCTTGACGACCCTGGCGGGATTCGATTTTCCCGCGTTGATGAAAAAGTTGTCCGCGGAAGAAAAAGCCCCGCGCACGAAGGCCCAGTTGATCGAACTCCTCACCACGGAAGGCGAGGCGTGGGCCAAGTGGATGGATGGGCTCGACGACAATTTCCTGGGCGAGGTCATTACCATGCCGCCGGGAGGAACGCCGCCCGCCCGCACCCGCTTCGACATGATTCTCTCCGTCAAAGAACATGAAATGCACCACCGCGCCCAGTTGATGCTGATCGAGCGCATGCTGGGGATCGTGCCTCACCTCACGCGCCGGATGCAGGAACGATTTGCAGCAAACGCCGCGAGAAAATAACAAGGGCATGTAGCACAGCCACTCTTGGCTGTGCGCCTTTGTTAAGTGCTGCAAAAACCTCACAGCCAAGAGTGGCTGTGCTACGAAAAGCGGTCCCTTGCTGAATTTTTCCGCAGTCTGTTCAGCCTGTCGCAGTCGACCTGACCGGGGATGCAAAAGAAACAAAAGGGCTCGTCCGCCTCCGCGGGCGAGCCCGCGGTGTTTCCGTTCGGCACGCTTTCCAATTTTTCCATCTTTTTTTCTGCCGCGCTCTAAAGTTAACTTCCCCTTTGTCGAAGGTAACTGCGTGAGGTGATGCGCATGAGCAATCCCGTTCAACCGGTTCAGCCAGTCAACGCAGTGACGCAAACGCAGCCGGCAGCTGCACCAGCACCACCCAAGACTCAGCAAACTACAACCCAAACTGGAACCCCGCAAGACAAAGTCACGATCAGCCCGCAAGCGCAGCAGGCGCTAGCGAATAACGCGAAGCCGGCTGCCGGAGGCGACGTAGACCACGACGGCGACAAACACTAGTCCATTAAATCTTTTTGTTTCTGTATCTTGGCGGACGCTAAAGGTATTTCCTCGCCTGCCGATGTATAGAGCGATGAGGTAATCGGACTATGACCAGCTCCATTCACTCTGTCCAGGAAGCCCATTCGCAGTCGCAGACCGAGCAAACCGTTCAGCCGCCCAAGACCCTGCAAACGGAAGCCGCGACGCAAGACACAGTCACGATCAGCCAGGAAGCCAGGCAGGCGCTTACGCACAGCACCACGCAGGCCGGTGGCGGCGGCGCGAACGAGCGCGGCGGTAACCACTAATTCGCAATTACAGAAATATTTTAGGGAGGCCGCGCTGAATTTTTAGTGGCGCAGGCTTCCAGCCTGTGGGGGTTCGTGCTTGCAAGGACCAAAACCCACAGGCTGGAAGCCTGCGCCACCAAAAACCTACCCACGACAGCTTCCTGCAGATTCAGAATTTTGTGTTCAGAAATAACACGGGCTAGCTGGTTTTCCCTGCATACTGCAATTTCACGCGCGCGCTTTTTTCGGCCACCGATTTGGCGAGTTCTTCCTTGTACGTGGTGAGCCGCTTGGCGATTTCGGGATCGGACGTGGCCAGAATTTCCGCCGCGAAAATCGCCGCGTTGATGGCGCCGGGCTTGTCGATAGCCATCGCAGCCACGGGCACGCCCGCGGGCATTTGAACGCTCGAGAGCAGGGAGTCGATGCCTGAGAGCACCGTGGTTGCCATCGGCACCGCGACGACGGGCAGCGTTGTGACCGCCGCGACCACGCCCGCCAGATGCGCAGCGCCTCCCGCCGCCACGATCACCACTTTCAGCCCGCGCGAAACCGCCGTCGAGGCGTATTCGTGCGTGCGCGCCGGAGAGCGGTGCGCCGAAGTCACTTCAATTTCGTATGGCACTTCGAATTTTTCCAGCATTTTCGCCGTTTCGCTCATCACCGGCAAATCCGTGTCCGACCCCATGACGATTCCGACGAGCGGCTTGCGGCTGTTCTTCGATTCACTGGCCATGAATGCTCCCTGCCTCCCTGGTTGGTAGGATGATCCTTATCAAATCAAAGCGCGCCGGATAAAGAATCATCGCTGCCACGATGCGGCGCGCGCGACTTCTCTTCCAATTCAACGCGGTCGCCCCGGCGGATGCGGCCGGGCTCGACGACCCGGCACAACAGGCCGCGCCGCCCGCGAATCGCTTCCTGAAGACCCTGGCGGATTTCGTCCATCAAGTGGCATGGCGTGCACGGCTTCGTGACTTCGAGCAGAACTTCGCCGGCGCGCAGCCGCTGCCCGAGGGACAATGTCCCGAGCGAAATACCGTGAGTCGTGATGTTTTCCCTGGCGCGCCCGGGCGCGATGCCGAATTCCTCGAGCGTCTCCTGATCCATCACCAGAACCTGACGACTGCTTCCGCTCCGTCCGTGAAGGCAATCCTTGAAACCCTTATTTTCAATGGCAATTACTTCCTCGAATTCGCGCATGGGCTCGCCGTGCGCCAGGCATTGAAACAAGTGCAGCACCTCAGCCATGTGGCGCCTCCGCTGCGGCGCGCGTTTTGAGGTCCCCTTTGGCGCCGATATCGGTGCGGCACTGCGCGCCGTCAAAATGAATTTTACCCGCGGCTTCGTAGGCTTTGTGAATCGCTTGCGGGAGAGAATCGGCCGCGGCCGTTACGCCGAGCACGCGCCCGCCGCTGGTCACGGTGGAATCGCCTTCGCGCTTCGTTCCCGCGTGAAACACGGCGACGTCCGGCAGCGCTGCCGCTTCCGCCAATCCGGTGATCTCTTTCCCCTTCTCGAAGGAACCCGGGTATCCGCCCGCGGCCATGACCACACAGACGCTCGCGCCGGGTTTCCATGCGGGCTTGATCCTGTCCAGCTTCCGCGAAGCCACCGCGTCAAATGCCACCGCGAGATCGAAGTCCATCCTCATCATGATGGGCTGCGTTTCCGGATCGCCCAGCCTGCAATTATATTCGAGAACCATGGGTCCGCTCGCGGTAAGCATCAGGCCGAAATACAAAAAGCCTGTGTAGGGAATTCCCTCCTCGGAAAGTCCCGCAATGGTGGGGCACACGATGTCCTTGATGATGACCGATTCGTATCTCGGCGAAATCATTCCGTCCATGGTGTACGCGCCCATCCCGCCGGTATTGGGACCGCGGTCGCCATCGAAGACACGCTTGTGGTCGCGCGTCGGCGCCATCGGCAGGAAGGATTTCCCGTCCGTCAGGACGATGAACGAAAGTTCGTCACCCTTGAGCGCGTGCTCGAACAGAATGCGCGAACCGCCGGCGCCGAGTTCGTGGTTCTGCATGAGCCGGCGAATGAACGACTCCGCCTCCGCGCGCGTCTCCGCCACGAGGACGCCTTTCCCGGCGCAGAGGCCGTTCGCCTTGATCACCACCGGCCAATCCACCGCGTCGAGCGCGCGAATCGCTTCCAATGGGGATTCAAACTCGCCATAGAGGGTCGGCGTGGGGATGCCGTACCGGTCCATAAATTCCTTCGCGTAAATCTTGCTTCCTTCCAGGCGCGCGTCCCGCTGCGATGGACCCACGAGGCGCATGCCGCGGCATTCGAATTTGTTTCGTATCCCCGCGACCAGCGGCGCTTCCGGTCCCACCACGGTGAGGTCCGGCTTGAGGCGTTCGGCGAGGGACACCAGCGCGCCGACGTCGGCGGCGTTCACGGGCACACATTCGGCGTCATACTCAATCCCGCCGTTGCCCGGCGCGCACCAGATTTTCTCGACTTCCGGCGATTGACGCAGCCGCCACACCATCGCGTGCTCGCGTCCCCCGCTTCCGACAACCAGGATTTTCACAGTAGGCTCACGATAGTCGGAGCCCCCGCCACTGTCAACCCTGATGCGAATGGCTTAGTCCCGAGAGGACTGTCTCCCATAACTACTCGGATTGCAGAACCAATACGGCCTCGTCGCTTTCTTGAAAACTCAGTGGCGCATTCGAGAGCGTGGGAAAGTGTTCGACATGATGCGAGTCATGATAAGGAAGTTTTCGCGCCCGACGCTTGTGCGCTCGCGAGGCGCCCGCCGGACTCGGAGGCGAACGATGAGGATTCTGATCTCGGGGGTGGGCATCCCGGGCTCGGAAGATACCTTGTACCGTTCCGAGAATGGCTTCCAATTGGCCGACTATGCACTTCTAGAAGCTTACTTCGGGCCTGCTCCAACAACGATTGGAGTAGCTCACTTCACCGTCGCTACGGCCTCAATCTCGATCATATACCCCTCCTGGACCAGCGCCGTCACGCCGACCAGGGTGCCGGCCGGCGGGTGCTCTGCTGAAAAATACTTGCTGCGGACTTCACGGATGACGGGAACCTGCTCCGGCTTCAGATTCACGACATAATAGTTGGCCTTGACAACGTCTTTCATTGTCGCTCCCGCCGCTACCAGAGCAGTGTTCAGATTGTCCATCACCTGTGTGACCTGCGCGCGGAAATCACCCTTACCCACGACTTCGCCCTTGGCATTCAAGGGCACCTGCCCGGACACGTAGACGAGTTTTCCCGTTTGGGCGACAACCACTTGCGTGTACCCCATCGGCTTGCTCAGCCCCTGTGGATTTAGAAATTGGATCTTCGTGGTGTCTTTCGGTGTGCGTTCAGCCTGCGCGGCCGCGAGCTGCGCCATCAGGGCAATGATCCCTGCCAGCAGCATGGAACAGAATACCGAATTCTGCTTGATCATGTTCTGCCTCCTGGTGCGGAGAGATTCTAGGTGGAATGGCCTTTTGCCTTCCATTGCGGAAGCCAGTATACAGTCATCCCGGTCGCTCGCATGTGCACGCGGTTGAGTAGCGCGGCACGCTGGCGCGGGTTTCGAGTAGCTTAATCTTTCAAGGCTGATAGGTCCCGAGAATCGGCGCACTTGGAAGTCATGTCGCAGTTCTTGAGGCCGGAGCAGTTGGAAACTCGCGTAGCGGGCTTATCAAGAAACGGGATTTTTCTTTGGGAGCATTGCGATTTACTCAACTTCGCCGCGCTTGCGCCACCATTTCAATCAGAACATTTCTCGCTTCCGCCGCACTGCCCACTTGACGGGAGAATGCAATGCGTGCGCCGCGCATTCCATCTGAAGTTTTCAGCCGCACGTGAAAGCCGAGCCGGTCGATTGAGGTCATTGCCGCTTCCTGAGACTCAATGCCAGCAAAGGCCCTCGCAAGCAGCGCGAGAGAATCCCCATGATCGGTATTCATGTGCTCGATGATGGCTGCTGCACTGTCAGCCAGCGGGTCCGGTTGCCCATCGTAATATTCGGAAGCTGAGACCCAGCCCATCACGCCGAAGCCGCCCACATAATAGACGTCCATTACGTCCATGCGGTAAAAGGAAAAGTCTTCAAAGTCCACCCAGTGCTTGCTGTTGGGATAGCGCGCCAGGTAGAGCTTCCGTGCTTCGGCCACTTCCAGCTCGGGTATCGGCAGAACATTTCCCAACAACGTGACCCTGGACGCTCCCAAGGGATCGCCGCTGGCGTCGGGCTGAGTCACTAACAGGCTGGCGCGCGGGTCCGCTTGCAGATTTTGAGTGTGCATAGCCATCGTGCTGATGAGGAAAACAGGACGCCCCTTTTCGTCCAGGCCATAGGGCATCACGGATCCAAAAGGAAAGCCCGGTTGTTTGCGTGAAAGCGTCGAAAGAGCGCCGATTCGACCCAGGTACAACAAGGTGCGCGCCCTCTCGGCAAAAGTAGGCTCGGCGACCGCCGGCTGGTTACTCGCCGTGCCCGAACCCGCGTGCTTGCCCATCGGTAGCGAAGACATCTCAGTTTCCACCGTGATCGTCGGGACGATCTCGAAATCAGAGTTAAGTTTCGCCAATGAATTCGGCGGACGTCCCGTGCTCCAACTGGAATTGCCGTCCGTTGGTCACTTTGGCAATTATGCCCGAGCGCCCGCAGATCGGGAAGCGATCCGCAAACACACCAAAACCAGAAACGCGTCTCATGATTCGGCACCAATCCGTCCCCACTGCCCTGGTCGTCAGTTTTCTGCTCGCTGCCTGAATCAAAAACATAAATCTTGACAAAATATCATATTAGATATATTCCAAATACTTCATGGATGCCCAGGCGATTAAACGGTCCTTGGAGGGCGGCGGGTTGCGTTGCACGCCGCAGCGCTACGCGGTGATGGCATTCTTGACCGAATGCAACGGGCATCCCACCGCAGCGGAAATCTTCGAAGCCGTGAATCGAGTGGATCCGCGCTCTTCCAGGGCTACGACTTATAACAATTTGCGGGACTTGGTGCAGGCGGGTTTGGTGCGTGAAGTGGCCGTCGAGGGCCGCGCCGCGCGATTTGATGCGAAAGGCATACGACATCACCACTTCATCTGCGACCGCTGCGGCAATGTGGAGGACCTGGAGTGGTACGACGTGCCTAGGCCTGCTTCGCGTACTCTCGGTAAGCGGATTCTTCGCGAATGCGAGCTCATTTTCCGCGGGCTCTGCACCAAGTGCGCTCCGCGGCACGCTTCCCATTAAGCGTCGTAGGTGTGTGGACACGGAATGAATGGCGCCCGATCGCACGCGCGGCTGGCGGCGATGGCGCGAATAGGAAGCCAAGATGGGTTCGCAGATCGTCACGGTTCTTTTGATCAAATTTCTTGCTACTCGGAAGGAAGGAGCAAACCATGTCAACCGAAACTAAGTGCCCGGTCATGCACGGGACCACGAATGTTGGAATGAGGTCGAACAGCGACTGGTGGCCGAACCAGCTGAACCTCAGGATTCTCCGCCAGAACTCGCCCCAGTCCGATCCGATGGGCGAGGCCTTCAACTACGCCGAAGAGTTCAAGAAGCTAGACTTCAAAGCGCTGAAGAAGGACCTGCACGCGCTGATGACGGACAGCCAAGACTGGTGGCCGGCGGATTTCGGCCACTACGGGGGGCTCTTCATTCGCATGGCGTGGCACAGCGCGGGCACGTACCGCATCGGCGATGGACGCGGCGGCGCCGGCGCCGGCCAACAGCGCTTTGCCCCGCTCAACTCTTGGCCGGACAACGCGAGCCTCGACAAGGCGCGCCGGCTGCTTTGGCCGATTAAGCAGAAATACGGCCGGAAAATCTCCTGGGCCGACCTGATGATTCTCGCCGGCAATGTCGCGCTCGAGTCGATGGGCTTCAAGACGTTCGGCTTTGGCGGCGGGCGCCCCGATGTGTGGGAACCTGACGAAGCCGTGTACTGGGGCAAGGAGGACACCTGGCTTGGCGACAAGCGCTACACGGGCGACCGGGAGCTCGAGAATCCGCTCGCCGCCGTGCAGATGGGTTTGATCTATGTGAATCCGGAAGGGCCGAACGGCAAGCCGGATCCGCTTGCTGCTGCGAAGGACATCAGAGAGACCTTCGCGCGCATGGCCATGAACGATGAGGAGACG
>Ga0116223_10002251_pt1 | contig 18363 bp, 12 predicted proteins | sample Sb_taG_3_FD_90092 | JGI IMG/M metagenome (GOLD analysis project Ga0116223, IMG submission 90092) | Peat soil microbial communities from Weissenstadt, Germany - Sb_50d_a_PC metaG | ecosystem: Environmental > Terrestrial > Soil > Wetlands > Peat | place: Germany: Weissenstadt | collected 2010-09-21 | reverse complement strand
CTTGGCGAGCATCGCAATCGGCACGAACTTGGTCGGGTCGTATTTGAGGTCGTGATAGAGCAACTGCTGGATCGAGAGCGGCGACGGCGGGCAGATCAGCAGCGTGTAGCCGTCGGGCTCGGCATGCGCGACATATTCGGCGCCGAGATTCATCGCCGCACCCGGCATATTCTCGACGATAACCGGCTTGCCCCATTTCTGGCTGAGCTCGGCGGAAACCAGCCGCGCGAGGATGTCGGTCGTCGATCCGGGCAGAACCGGCAGCACGACCTTGACGACGCGAGTGGGATAGGGCTCCTGCGCTTGGATTGGCGCCGCCGCGAGCGCTGCGAGGAAAAAGGCGAGGAGCCAAGTCAGGAGCCAGTTACGCGCGCTTGTCATTTCGATCCCCGGATTCGAGCATTTGCGCCCCTCACGCAAGTCACTATAGAAAATCCTGCGAATTCGAGCCAAGGCCCCGCAGTGTCACACCGGGGCCGCGGGATACTAGGCAAATGGCGAAAAAGTATCGGCTGGGCGTCGATGTCGGCGGCACCCACACTGACCTGGTGCTGCTCGACGGCGCCGACGGCTCGGTCGCGGTCGAGAAGGTGGCGACGACGCCGGCCAATCCCGCGCTCGGCATCCTGCGTGGCATCGGCAATTTTGCCGCACGCGGCATCGATCTCTCCGCGATCGAATTTTTTTCCCACGGCACGACCATAACCACCAATGCGCTCCTGGAAATGCGCGGCGCGCTGGTCGGGCTCCTCATCAACCGCGGCTTTCGCGCCATCCAGGAGACGCAAGGCCAGGCGCGCGACGGCAATCCATTCGATTATTTCTACCAGAAGCCGATACCGATCGCGCCGCAAAGCCTGACCCGCGAAATCGGCGGCCGCATCGATTACGCCGGCGCCGAGCTCGATGCGCTCGACGAGCACGCGGTACGGCGCGCGGTGGCGGAGCTGAAGGCGCAGGGCGTCGTCTCGATCGCGGTCTGCTACCTGTTCTCCTTTATGAACCCGGCGCATGAGCGGCGCACCGGCGCGCTGATCCGCGAAGTGTTTCCCGAGGCGCATGTGTCGTTGTCATCCGAGGTGCTGTCGCGCGTGCGCGAATGGCCGCGGCTGTCGGCGACGTTGCTGAATGCCTATCTCGCGCCGGTTCTGGTCGGTTACATCGCCGATCTGGAACAGCGGCTCGCTGCCGCCGGCCTCCGGACGCAGCAGCGTTTCCTGATGCAGTCGAACGGCGGCGTGATGCCGTTCGCCGCCGCCATCGCCGGCCACAAGACCGTGCACAGTCTGCTCTCCGGCCCGGCGGCCGGCGCGCAGGCGAGCGCGACGCTGTCGCGCGCCGACGCTGCGGCGCCGCCGCATGGCGTCGTCACCCTCGATATGGGCGGCACCAGTTGCGACATCGCCTTCATCGAAGGCGGCGCGCCGCTCGAAGTGACCGAAGGCGTGGTGGCGCGCCGCCAGCTCGACGTGCCGGCGCTCGATCTGACGACGATATCTGCCGGCGGCGGCTCGATCGTCTGGATCGATCGCGCCGGGTTCTTGAGCGTCGGCCCGCACAGCGCCGGCGCCGACCCGGGGCCGGTCTGTTACGGCCGCGGCGGTGAAAATCCGACGGTGACCGACGCCGACCTGGTTTGCGGCTTCCTCAATCCCGGTTATTTTCTCGGCGGCGAGCAGAAGCTCGATGCGGAAGCGGCGCGCGGCGCGCTTGAAGCGAAGATCGCGAAGCCGATGAAGATGACCGTCGCGGAAGCCGCCGCCGGCATCCGCCGCATCGTCGACATGCGCATGGCCGACGAGGTCCGCGTGTTTGCGGCGCGGCGCGGCGTCGATCTCGGCGAATTCGCGCTGCTGCCGTTCGGCGGCGCCGGCGCGGTGCATGCCGCGGCGGTCGCTGAGGAGCTCGGCATGCGCCGGATCATGGTGCCGGCGCGGCCCGGAGCGTTCTCCGCGTTGGGCCTTCTGTGCACCGATGTGCTGCACGATTACATCCGCTCCGAGCTTGGCGCGCTCGATGCGCTCGATCCGGCCCATGCCGAAACGGTGTTCCGCGACATCGAGGCCAAGGCGGCAAGCGAGCTTGCCGAAGAGGGCCTCGATCCGGGTGCGGCTGTTTTCGAGCGCGATCTCGACATGCGCTATGCCGGGCAGGGCTACGAGCTGCGCGTGCCGCTTGCTGCCCCCAGCCTACCCCTCGCCGACGAGCGGGGAAGGAAAGGGAGGGCGCGCGCGCTCGACGTCAAGGCGCTTGCGGCCGCACGCACCCGCTTCGACGACGTGCATGCGAAAATCCACGGTCACGCGGCCAAGGAAAAGAGCGTCGAAGTCGTCAGCTATCGGCTGCGCGTGCGCGTGAACGTGCCGAAATTCTCGGCCCATGCGCTGCCGCCGTGCGCGCCATCGCCGCCGCCGAAAGAGGCGGTCAAGGCAACGCGGCGTGTCCACTTCGACGCCGGCAAACCCCTGGAGACCGTGATTTACGATCGCGATAGACTTAGTGTCGGCGCGAGCTTCGCCGGCCCCGCCATTGTCGAGCAATTCGACGCCACGACGGTGGTGCCGCCAGGCTGGCACGCCGCGGCCGATTGCTACGGCAACCTCGTTTTGGAACGCGGAATATAGCAATGGCCGACGCCATCACCATGCAGGTCGTGCGCAACCGCGTCGCCAGCCTGATGCAAGAGATGCACTACCATTTCTATCGGTCGGGTTATTCCACCATCATCCGCGAATCGCGCGACTTTTCCTGCGTCATCCTCGACCGCAGCGGCGGACTGATCGTGGCGCCGCCGATGTTCTTCCACGCGCCGGTCTATCGGCACCTGGTCGGAAAAATCCTGGAGCTGCACCGCGGCAATATCCACGCCGGCGACATGTTCGTCTGCAATCATCCCTACGACGGCGGGTTGCCGCACGTTTCCGACATGGCCTTCGTCGCGCCGATCATCAGCGGTGCAACGCTGATCGGCTTTGCCGGCTCGATCGCGCACAAGGCCGATGTCGGCGGCGTCATGCCCGGCTCGACTTCGGCGAGCGCCACGGAAATCTTTCAGGAGGGCCTGTTGCTGCCGCCGGTGAAAATTTTTTCGCGCGGCGAATTCAATGACGATCTGGAGCGCCTCATCCTCGCCAACAGCCGGCAGCCGGATCTCGTGCGCGGCGACATGCATGCACAAATGGCGGCGACGCGCATGGGCGCCGAGCGCATTCTCGAAAGCTGCGCGCGCTTCGGCGCGGCGGCAATCATGGATGCGTTCGCGGCGCTGCTTCACGGCGCCGCCGAGGAACTGCGCGCAGCGATCAAGGTGCTGCCGGACGGCGAAGCCGCCGCCGAGGGCTTTATGGATAATGACGGCGTCGAGCTGGGGCGCCCGGTGCGCTTCGCCGTGACCGTGCGCGTCAAGAACGGCGAAATCACCTTCGATTTCAGCAACAGCGACCGGCAGGCGAAAGGACCGATCAATCTGCGGCCGTCGATGGTCGAGGCCTGCGTGTTCTATGCGCTGATCGGCGCGCTCGATCCGAAACTGCATTTCAACGACGGCATGCGCGAGGTGGTGCGATTCAAATACGCGCCGAACACCGTCACCAATGCGAGCCCGCCGGCGCCGGTGAGTTCCTATCAGGCCGCCAACCTCAAGCTCGTCGACGTGATTCTCGAAGCGCTGGCGCCGTTCCGTCCCGAGCGCGCCGTCGCCAATGCCGGTTCGAGCGGCGCGCTGCTGATCTCATGGCAGGGCGGCGGCCGGCCCGGCCAGCCCGCCATGCAATATGAGATCCTCGGCTCCGCCTATGGCGGCGGCAATGGCAATGACGGCGCTTCGGCGCTCGCGACGCATTTGAGCAACCTGCACATCACGCCGATCGAAATTCTGGAATCCGAATTTCCCTGCCGCATCACCGCGTTCGATCTCGCCCGGGATTCCGGCGGCGCCGGCGAATTCCGCGGCGGCCTCGCGTTCCGCCGGACTTACGAATTGCTCCAGGACGCGACCGTCGTGCGCCGTTACGACCGGGCGAAATTCCCGCCGAACGGCGTCGCCGGCGGCAAGCCCGGCAGCCGCAGCCGCTTCGTGATCCGGCTCGGGACCAAGGACGAGCAGGAAACGCCGGCCTCTGGCCGCTATGAGTTGCGCGCCGGCGAGCGCTTCCTGCTGCAAAGCGCCGGCGGCGGCGGTTACGGCGATCCGAAGCGGCGCGACCGCGCGGCGCTCGCGCACGACATCGCAGAAGGCTATGTCTCGGCGGCAGCGGCAAAGCGCGATTACGGCAAGGACTGAGCGAAGGATTGATCATCATGGCGGATAAGAAAGAACGGGTCGGCATCGTCGGTGCGGGACGCATGGGTCTCGCCATGCTCAAGCACCTGGTCAAGCATGGCTATGCGGTCACGGTCTGCGATATCAGCGACAAGCAGCGCGACGCCGCGCGCGCGGCCGGCGCGGCAATCGCGAAAACCCCGGCCGAGGTCGGCAAAACCAGCGACCTTGTCATTCTCGGCGTCGGCTATGACGACGAGGTCAACGACGTCGTGTTCGGCAAAGACGGACTGCTCGAAACACTGGCGCCCGGCTCCATCATCGCGGTGTCATCGACGGCGAAGCCGGACACGGTCAAGGCGGTCGCCGCGCGCGTCGCCGCCAAAGGCATCGAGGTCATGGACGCGCCGATCTGCCGCGGCCGCTTTGCGGCGGACGAGGGCACGCTGCTCGCTCTGGTCGGCGGTAAGGCGAATGTCGTCGACCGCGCCCGGCCGGTCTATGCCACGTTCGCCTCCGACATCGTGCATCTCGGCGACGTCGGCAACGGCCAGGTCGGCAAGGCGATCAACAATCTGATGCTGTGGTTCAACGCCGTCGGCGTCCTCGAAGCCGGCCGGCTCGCCGAATCGACCGGCGTCGATCTCGTCAAGCTGCGCGATGCGCTGCTCACCAGCTCCGCCGCATCCGATTCGCTCAAGGAGTGGGACCGTGTCTCCTTCACCTGGGCGCTCAAAGACATGCAGATCGTCGCCGACATGACCGACAAAGCCGGTCTGTCATTGCCGCTGACAGGCGCCATCAGGGAAGTCGTCAAAGAGGCACGCCGCGTCAAAGCCAGCAATCCGCCGAACTGGACCGGCAACAAGCCGGTGAAGTACGGCTGAATTCCTTTGCTTCTCTTTTTGCGGGCCGGACATGAGCGTTGTGTGAGTAAGCAAAATACATAAAGACGTTGCGAAAAATTCATTACAAAAAGTTATTCCTTGGGCGAGGCACTTCTATCCGGCCGCGGCCGATTTTTGCCGCAATGTGACTGGCACTTATCTTGCATCGAGCTGGGCAGCGTTTTTCGCCGGGCTGTTGCGCCGGCGATCTAGCACCCCTAACCGGAGTCACCTGACATGCCGATGAGAGGCGAACTTCCAATCGTCACAGCACGATCGCGCCGTCCCGCGTCGACAGCGGAGATTGCATGGTCTCGCTTGCTGGCCATAATTTCGAATCATGATCTCAAGCTTATTGCCGCTTTTTGCACCATCGGTTACTTGATCACCATCAATGCGATCATTCGCTTTCCGGATTTCGGCGCGACAATGGCCGCCTTGGCAACGCTTCCTTGACGCATCTGTTGTCGTCCGCTTTTTTCGCGGGGGAGGGAAATCAGGACAAATCCATCGCCGAGACGCCGCCGTCGACGAAGAGGTTCGCGCCCCAGACGAAGGATGAATCCTCGCTCGCCAGGAACAGCACCGCCTGCGCCGCCTCGATGGGCTCGCCGGGCCGCTTCGCCATGTTCGGCACCGGCCGCGACGGATCGAATTCGTCCTTGCCGACCGGCGAGCCGATCTTGTTCGGCACGATGGCATTGACCCTGATCTTGTGCGGCGCGAGCTGCACCGCCATGGCGCGGGTGAGATTGGCGACGCCGCCCTTGGCCGCCGAATAGGCGATCGCGCGGCTTCGCCCCATGAAGCCCGAGGTCGAGCCGATATTGACGATGCGGCCGCCGCCCTGCGCCGCCATGTGCTGGCCGACATGCTTGCCCATCAGAAATTGGCTCTTCAGCGTCACCGCCAGCACGCGGTCCCATTCCTCTTCGCTGATGTCGAAAATATGCTTGTTGTCGGAAATGGCGACGTTGTTGACCAGGATGTCGATGCGGCCGTAACGCGCGGCGACGTCCTTGACCAAAGCCGCAACGTCGCTGCCTTTGGCGACGTCGGCGATGAACAGCGTCGCCTCGCCGCCGGCTTGCCTGATCGCGTTCGCCACCCGCTCGCCGCGCGGCTTGTCGAGGTCGACGATGGCGACTTTGGCACCTTCGGCCGCGAACAGCTTGGCGATTTCCTCGCCGATATTGCGCCCGCCGCCGGTCACGATCGCCACCTGGTCTTTGAGCTTCATGGTCTCGATCCTTTATCCATTTGATTTTATTATTGAATAGGGTTACGGCCAGAGCAAGTGCCAGCCGCCGCAGCCGCCGCGTCGCCAAGACCGGCGCCAGCGTCTAAAATGCAATGCCAAGCCAGCGGCGTCGCCGGCAGGACACCGAACGGCAAAGGGCCAGCAGAAATTCATGTCCATGTCCCTGATGACGACGCGCCGGTTCGCGCCGCTGTTCCTGTGCCAGTTCTTCGCGGCCTTCGGCGACAACTTTCTCAAGACGGCGCTCGTCTTCGTTATTTTGTTCGAGGTCGCCGGCGCCAATTCCGAAGCTCTGATTACGCTTGCCGGCGCGACGCTGATCGCGCCGTTCTTTTTTCTCTCCGGGCTCGGCGGCGAGCTTGCCGACCGTTACGACAAAGCTTTCGTCGCGCAGCGCATCAAGCTCACCGAGATCGGCGCCGCCGCGATCGCGGTGGCGGGCTTCGCGTTTCATTCGCTCATCTTGCTGTTCGTCGCGGTGTTTCTGTTCGGAACGCTCGCTTCGCTGTTCGGTCCGATCAAGTACGGCATCCTGCCCGACCTGCTGCAGCGCCGGGAGCTGCCGTCCGGCAATGCGCTGATCGAAGGCGGCACCTTCCTCGCCATCCTGCTCGGCACCATCGTTGCCGGCATTGCCGCCAACGGCAACAGCAATCCCATCCATTTCGCCTGGCTGATGGTATTGACGGCGCTGGCGAGCTGGCTGTCGAGCCTGCTGATCCCGAAAACCGGCGCGGGCGCCCCCGACCTTGCCATCAATCCCAATATCCTCGTCTCCACCGGCTCGCTCATCAAACAGGTTCGCGTCGATCCGCGGCTGTGGTGGGGCGCCATCGTCGCCAGCTGGTTCTGGCTGGTCGGCGCGCTGGTGCTGTCGCTGCTGCCGCCGCTGGTCTCGTTCGGCATCGGCGGCGACGAACAAGTCGTCACGATCTTCCTCACAATCTTCTCGGTCTCGGTCGCGATCGGTTCCGGGCTGGCGGCGTGGCTCGCGGCCGGACGTATCGTGCTGTTGCCGACGCTCGCCGCCGCCGTATTGCTCGGGCTGTTCTCGCTCGATCTCGGTTGGACCGTAGCGGCGGTCGTGCCGGCCGCAAGTCCAATCGGCATCGCCGCCTTCTTTGCCTCGCGCTACAGCCTTCACATCGCGCTCGATCTCGCCGGACTTGCGGTCGCGGGCGGCCTGTTCATCGTGCCGGTATTTACCGCGATACAGGTCTGGGCCGGACCCGATCGCCGCGCCCGCGTCATCGCCGCGGTCAATGTCTTCAATGCCGCGTTCATGGTCGTCGGCGCGATCATCCTGGCGGTCCTGCAAAAGCTCGGCTTCGGCGTGCCGATTCTGTTCGCGCTGATCGGCGCGGCGAACCTCCTTGCCGCCGTCGTCATCGGCCTCACCATGCCGGCGGGCTGGCTGAACGATTTTCTCTCGATCGTGTTCCGCGCATTCTTCGGGCTCGAAGTCAAAGGTTTGGAGAACGTCGACAAGGCCGGCCGCAACGCCATCATCGCGCTCAATCACGTCTCCTTCCTCGATCCGCCGCTGGCGGTATCGATCCTGCCGAAACGCCCGGTCTTCGCCATCGACGTGGCGATGTCGAAACACTGGTGGATCCAGCCGTTCCTCAAATTCGTGCGCACCATGGCGCTCGACCCGCTGAAGCCGTTTTCGCTGCGCGCCCTCATCAGCGCGGTGCGCGACGGCAACACGCTGGTGATTTTTCCGGAAGGCCGCATCACCGTCACCGGCAGCCTGATGAAGGTTTACGACGGCGCGGCAATGATCGCCGACAAGTCGGAAGCCATGGTCGTGCCGGTGCGGATCGAGGGGCCGGAGGCGACGATCTTCAGCCGGTTGAAGAGCACCCAAGTGCGCCGGCGGCTGTTTCCCAGGATTACGGTCACCGTGCTTGAGCCGGTTGCGCTCAAGGTCGATCCGGAAATCAAGGGCCGCAGGCGCCGGCAGGCCGCGGGCGCCGCGCTTTACACGATCATGTCCGACATGATCTTCAGCACCACATCCACCGACTACACCGTGGTCGACGCGCTGATCGAAGCGGCGAAAGTGCACGGTCCGGACTGGCTCGCGATCGAGGACCCGGTGAGCGGCCAGCTCACCTACAAGCGGCTCTTGATGGCGGCCGCGATCCTCGGCAAAAAGCTGATGCCGCTGGCGCTCGAAGGCCGCGCGCTCGGCGTCATGCTGCCGACTTCGAACGGCGCGGTCGTCACCATGCTCGCGGTGATGACCGCCGGACGCGTGCCGGCGATGATCAACTTCACTGCGGGCGCGGCCAACATTCTTGCCGCCTGCCGCGCGGCGGAACTTGACACTATCCTCACCTCGCGCACGTTCGTCGAAAAGGGCAGGCTGCAAAATCTCGTCGCGCATCTCGAGGGCCCGGTTCGCATCGTCTACCTGGAAGACATCCGCGCGACGGTCGGCGCGCTCGACAAGCTGCGCGGCCTGCGGGGCTGGAAGAAACCGCTGCTGGCGCGCAAGCCCGACGACTGGGCGGTCATCATGTTCACCTCCGGCACCGAAGGGCTGCCCAAAGGGGTCGTGCTGTCGCATCGCAACTTGCTGACGAACGTCGCGCAGTGCGCGGCGCGCATCGAATTCGGACGCGAGGACAAGCTGTTCAATGCGCTGCCCGCCTTCCACTCGTTCGGATTTACCGGCGGCATCGTGTTGCCGCTGATTTCCGGGGTGCCGATCTATCTTTATCCCTCGCCGCTGCATTACCGCACCGTGCCGGAACTGGTGTACGGCGTCTGCGCGACCGTGCTGTTCGGCACCGACACCTTCCTCAGTGGCTATGCCCGGGTCGCCAATCCGTACGACTTCCGCTCGCTGCGCTACGTGCTTGCCGGCGCCGAGCCGGTCAAGGAATCGACGCGGCTGACTTATCTGGAAAAGTTCGGCTTGCGCATTCTCGAAGGCTACGGCGTCACCGAGTGCTCGCCGGTGATGGCGCTGAACACACCGATGTTCAACAAGTTCGGCAGCGTCGGGCGGCTGCTGCCAAGCATGACCGCGAAGCTCGAAAAGGTCGAAGGCGTCGAGGAAGGCGGCCGGCTCTACGTCAAGGGGCCGAACGTGATGCTCGGCTATCTGCGCGCCGACAAACCGGGCGTGCTCGAAGCGCCGCCGGAAGGCTGGCACGATACCGGCGACATCGTCACCATCGACGAGCAGGGCTTCGTCGCCATCAAAGGCCGCGCCAAGCGCTTCGCCAAGGTCGGCGGCGAGATGGTTTCGCTCGCCGCGGTCGAGATGCTGGCCGCCGAGCTGTGGCCGCATTACGTCACTGCGGTGGCGGCCATTCCCGACGCGCGCAAGGGCGAGCGCCTCATCATGGTGACAAGCAAGCACGGCGCAACCCGCGCCGAGTTCATCGCCTATGCGCGGAGCAAGCACGCCTCCGAGCTGATGTTCCCGGCGGAAGTCATCATGCTCGAGAAATTGCCGATGCTCGGCTCCGGCAAGGTCGATCAATTGGCGATCGATAAATTCGTGCGCGAGCAGGCGGCGGCGAAAGCCGCGGCGGCGGAGTGATCTCAGCCGCCGCGCATCGCCAGCACCCGATCGACCATCGCCCCGGCTTCGCCGAGATAATTTCCCGGATCGCAGAGCTTCGCCAGCGCTGAGCGGTCGAGGTGCTTGGTGATCTCCTTGTTCTCCGCCAGCAGATCCACGAGCGGCCGGCCGGTCGCCACCACCTTGCGGCAAATGTCGTAAACCAGATCGTGCGCATATTGGCGGCCGAGATAGCGGCCGAGCCCCATCATCACCGCTTCCGACACGATCAGCCCCTTGGTCAGGTCGAGATTCGCCCGCATCTTCTTCGCGTCGACCTGCAAGCCGGTCAGCACGAACGCGGTCTGCGCCAGCGCTCCGGCGGTGTAGCAGAAGATTTCCGGCAGCATGATCCACTCGATCTCCCACGGGCCGGTTGAGCGCTCGTGGTCCTCGACCATGGCATCGAGCAGCGCGGCAACCTGCTGGCGCACCACCGAGGTGAGCGCGGTGATATAGACCGAGGAGATCGGATTGCGCTTCTGCGGCATGGTCGACGACGAGCCGCGGCCTTCATGGAACGGCTCGTAAAGCTCCTCGACTTCGGTCTGCATCATCAGCTTCACGTCGAAGGCGATCTTGCCGCAGGTGCCGGTGACCAGGCCGAGAAAACAACCAACTTCCGCGATCGTATCGCGCACCGTGTGCCAGGCGATCGCCGGCTGGCCGAGTTTCAGCTCCTTCATCAGTTCGGCCTGGGTCTCCAGCCCGCGACCGCCGAGCGAGGACAGCGTGCCGGCGGCGCCGCCGAATTCGCCGACCAAGACGCGCGCGCGCAATTCCGCCAAGCGCTTTTTGTGGCGCTCGAACGCGGCAAGCAGCGTCGCCATCTTGTAGCCGAAGGTGATCGGCACCGCCTGCTGCAGATTGCTGCGGCCGGCCATCGGCGTATCGCGGTATTTGCGCGCGAGATCGGCGAGCGCGTCGGCAATGGCGTTGAGGTCCGCTTCGACGAGCGTCAGCGCCTCGCGAATCTGCATCACGGTCGCGCTATCGGTGATGTCTTGCGTCGTCGCGCCCCAATGGCACCATTCGCCGAGCCCGTCGCGGCATAGCGCGACGAGCTGCTGCACCACCGGCAGCACCGGATAGCCGATGCGCTCGGTCTGGGCCTTGAGCTTGACGAAATCGATCTCGGCGACGTTGCAATGCCGGCAGATTTCCTCGCCGGCTTCTTTCGGGATGATGCCGAGCCGCGCCTGCGCCCGCGCCAGGCCGGCCTCGAAGTCGAGATATTTCTGGATGCGGTTCTCGTCGGAAAAAACCCGCCGCATCGCTGCGGTCGAGAAAATGTCGCGGAAGACGGCAGAGTCGATGGTCGTCGACGGCATGGTGTCGATACTCCTGGACCGATATTTCCGGATGCGGAGCCTATTCCGCCGCCCGGCTTGCGGCCGTGACATCGCGGCGCGCCCAATAATCGGCGCTCTCTTTCGAATGCGCTGCGGCTGCCGCGGTCTCAAATCCCGGCGCCATGGAAGCGTCGGTACCGGCCATGATCTGATGATGGTCGATATCCAGCGTGCGCAGCCAGCGCTGCTGCCCCATGGTCAGCGCGACGAAATAGCCGATCTCGACCAGTTCCGGCTCACTGAAATGCCGTTTGAGCCTGGCCCAGAACGCATCATCGACGGGCAGGTCCCAGGTGATCGCCTCGGCATAGGACAAAGCGGCCTTCTGCCGCTCGTCGTAGCGCTTCGAGCTCTCGAAGTTGATGAGGTCGCGGTAATCGTCCTCGATCAGGCCCTGCGATGCCGCCTTCATCGAGCGCTGGTTGCCGCAAAACTCGCACTTCACCGAGCGCGATACGTAGACCCGGCACAATTCCTTGATGTCGTGGTCGGCGACGCCGTTCTTGAACACTTCGCGCCAGGAATTGGCGAACGACCAGAACACCGCCGGCACGTGGGCGCGCACCGCCTGGCTTTCCGGCCGCGGCGTGCCTTCGCGCGCGCAACGATCGAACTCGGCGAGCATCGCGGCATCCTTAACTTTCGCGGGGTCGACGTAGCTGATGCGCGGCTTGTTCATGCTTTCCTCCCGGCGCCGCGCGAGATGCGCCGCGCGTCCTTGGTCGCGTCCTTAATAGTGTACTACCGCATTTCCGCAAATGCAGCACGATTGATTTACCGCGTTTGCCGGCGCGCGATCGATGTGCAAATCGGCATGCTGCGCCGCGATTAGTTGCGCGTCGCGCCGTCGCGGCGCACGCGCGGGCTCAAGCTTCGTAAAGGATATCCGTTGGATTCAAATAAACCGATACACGCGCCGTAAAGAATACGACTTCAAGCTCTCTTCAGCATAGGCCGAGAAGCCTGGGTAATTTCACCAATTCAATACTCCCCGCGGACCAATACTCCTCGCGAACAACGAAGAAATCCAGTTCAGGAAATTCTGGCGTCGACAGGGGACTAACTTGCGTAAGAGTACCATCGTCATGATCGGCTTTGCGGTCCTGTTCGGACTGCTTGCTGTTTTCCTAGCGCAGACCTGGCTCAATAACCAGGCGGATGCACGTCTCAAGAGCATCGAGGCGCAAAGGAAAGCAGCGCCGGCGGCGCGCACGATCGTGGTCGCGAGCCACGCGCTGCGGTTCGGCGACGAGCTCGGCACGCTGGCGTTGCGCGAAGTGCCGTGGCCGGAGAGCGCACTGCCGGCCGGAGCGTTCGGCAAAATCGGCGATCTCACGTCGACCAAGCGCGTCGTGCTGATGCCGATCGACGCCAACGAGGCGGTGCTCGCGAGCAAGATCACCGGGCCGGGCCAGCGCGCCACTTTGTCCGCGGTGCTGCAGGAAGGCATGAAGGCGGTCACTATTCGCGTCAACGACGTCGAGGGCGTCGCCGGCTTCGTGCTGCCGGGCGACCACGTCGATGTGCTGCTGACGCGCCAGGGCGAAAAAAACACCGCGCTCACCGACGTCGTCATCGAAGACGCGCGCGTGCTCGCCATCGATCAGTTGGCCGACGAGCGCAGCGAAAAGCCGTCCGTCGTCAAGGCCGTCACGCTGGAAGTCGATGTCACCGACGGACAGAAGATCGCGCTCGCTTCGACGGTGGGCACGCTGTCGCTGCTGCTGCGCAAGGCGGGCGAGCTTCCCAACGGCGCGATGCGGCGGGTGACGACGGGCGATCTCGGCAAGCCGAGCGGGCCGACGCCGGAGGCGCGGTTCGTGACCGTCGTGGTCATTCGCCCCGCCAAGCAGGAACGCACCGAATACACCGTGCCGGTCGAGAAATTCGGCGCGCACTCCGCCGCCCTCTCGGCGCCGGGCGCGGCGCGCGATTGATTGCAGACGTGAACGACGAAACGGAGCGACGCGAACTACTCGTTTTGGGGACAACTACGAACGGCGGGGAGGCCGACGTGAAGAAGCAGTACAAAGATCGGGATTACGTCGCGGGCGCAGGCCGGCGACATGCGGACAGGGGCATCAAGGTCGGCGCACTGCTGCGGTGCGGCTGGTTTCAGGCGGCACTTGCGGCGGCGGTCATGCTGGCGCTGGCGCCGACCCTGGCGCAGGCGCAGCAGAAAGTCGCCGTCGCCAACTCCACGCACACCTCGACGGTGATGGTGACGGTCGGCAAGACCGAAGACGTGCGCACCGACCAGAACCTCGTCGACATCTCGGTCGGCGATCCCGAGGTCGCCGACGTCAATCCGCTGACCGACCACGCCTTGTCGATCCTCGGCAAGAAGATCGGCACCACGCGCGTCACGGTCTATGGCGAGGACAAGAAGCCGGTCGGCATTTTCGACGTCGAAGTGTCCTATGACATTTCGCGGCTGGCGGCCGAGATTGCCCGCTTCACCGGCGGCACCATCAAGGTATCTTCGATCAACGGCCGCATCATGCTGAGCGGCACGGCGCCCGACGCCGTCACGCTCGACCGGGCGGTGACCATTGCACGCCAGTTCGGCCCGGACCCGATCAATACGGTCCAGGTGCTGCAGGCGCAGCAGATCATGCTGGAAGTGCGTTTTATCGAGGCCGATCGTCAGGCCAGCCGCGAGCTCGGCGTGCAATGGAACGCCTTCGGCAACGGGGTCCTTGCCAATACCGGCAGCGGGTTACCCGCTTCGCAGCTGCCGATCACGCAGCCGAACGGCTCTTTCCAGCAGCCCGCCATACTCGGTAGCGGCATCGGCGGCGCCAATGTCCTGACGAACGCGTTGCCGATTTCCCCGGTCGTCGCCGCCGGCGTGCTGTCCGGCGCGGCGCCCTTCGGCTTCCTGGTCGGCCAGTTGTCGAACAAACTGCAGATTGCGGTCAACGCGCTTGAGGACCGGGGTGCCGCCCGCAGCCTGGCGGAACCGAATCTGGTGGCGCTGTCGGGCGACACGGCGAGCTTTCTCGCCGGCGGCGAGTTCCCCGTGCCGGTCCCGGGTTCGCTCGGCACCGTCACGATCGATTACAAGAAATACGGCGTCGGCCTGGCCTTCACCCCGACCGTGCTCAATGGCGGTTTGATCAACCTGAAAATCGAACCCGAGGTGAGCACGCTCGACACCAGCCACCCCGTGCAGGTCGCCGGCATCTCGGTGCCGCCGCTGATCGTGCGCCGCGCCTCGACCACGCTCGAACTGCGCGACGGGCAAAGCTTCATGCTCGGCGGCTTGCTGCAGAACACCGGCGCCAACGACCTCAATCAGTTGCCGTGGCTCGGCGATATGCCGGTGCTCGGCGCTTTGTTCCGCAGCACCCAGTATCAGAAGAACGAAACCGATCTCGTGATTGTGGTGACGCCGCACATCGTTCGTCCGATGGCGCCGAACGACCCGATCCACACGCCGCTCGACAACACCTTGCCGCCGAACGACGTCGATCTGTTCCTGATGGGCAAAACCGAGGTCAGCCCGGCGCTTGCCCGCCTCGCCGTCGGCGCGCTCAACCGGCCCTATGTCGGGCACATCCTCGATCTGCCGAAAAATGGAGGCGTCTATGTGTCGGCCACGGAATAATCGCGCCGCGCGCGCGATCGCGGGCGCCGTCGCCGCAATCGGTGTTGCCGCGTGGCTCGCAGGCTGTTCCGACATCTACCTGGACAGGCGCGAGCCCATTGCGCTCAGCGGTGGCGACGCGATTGCGGCCAACGAGGCGACCCAGATGGTGGATCCTTGGCCGCCGAGCGCCGGCAACAAGAACATCGCTTTCAACGGTCAGAGGATGCAGGTCGCGGTCGAGCGCTACCGTACCGGCAGAGTCATCCCGCCGATCAATGCCACGACCTCGGTGATCGAGGGGCCGGCGGCGGAGGGTGCCGCGGCAGCGCCGGCATTGCCGCCGACGCAGAGTGCATCTTCGGGTCCATCAAGCGTGGCGGCGTCGACGGCGGCGGCACAATAGGCGCAGCCGCAATGCGAGCGTAGATCATGCGTATCGGCCGAGCCATAAATCCGGCAGACCAGGCCAGAGTGGTCGTCGTCACCGCCGACGAGGCGTTCGAGGAGTCGGTCCGCTCCATCTTCGGCGCCAGCGCGCAAATCGGCCTCGACGTCGTCAGGGGCCGGCTCGCCGATCATGACGGCAACATCGATCTTGCGGGCGCAACCGTCATCGTCGCCGATGTCGATGCCGGGAACGATGCCGAACTGCAGGCGCTTGAACGGTTGATGACGCGGATCGGCAATTCGCCGCCGCTCATCGCCGTCACGCAGAACTTCGATGAGACGGTTGCTCGCTACCTAATGCAGATCCGTATCGCCGATTTCCTGGTCAAACCGGTGCCGCCGGTCGAGCTGGTGCGGGCCTGCGCCCGCGTCGCCAAATCGGCAAGTCATGCAGCGGCCGCCGCGGAGGCGGCAGAAGCGCAGATTTTCACCTTTCTGCCCGCCGTTGGCGGCGCCGGCGTCACCACGCTTGCGGTGCAGACGGCGATGCTGCTCCTCAACAGCGGCGCGCGCGGCAAGACCTCGACCTGCCTCGTCGACCTCGATTTTCAGCACGGCGCGTGCGCCGACTACCTCGATATCGAGCCGCGCCTCAATCTGAGCGAGATCGAGCCGCGCCCGGAGCGGCTCGACCGGCAACTGCTCGAAGTCATGATATCGCAGCATCATTCCGGTCTCGCGGTGGTGGCGGCGCCGAACCGGCCCGCGGAAATGCGCTTGTTCGATCCGGACGTGGTGACGCGGCTGCTCGATCTGGTGTCGTCCAATTTCGACTACGTGGTGTTCGACATGCCCCGCACGTGGTTTTCCTGGACCGACAGCGTGCTGCTCGGCTCGAACAAGCTGTTCATCGTCAGCGAGACGACGGTGCCCGGCTTGCGCCAGGCCAAGCAGCTGGTCGACGCCATTCGCGAGCGGCTCGGCGACGGGCCGCAGCCCCAAGTCATCATCAATCGCTTCGTCCAGAAGCTGTTCTCGCCGGGCTTGCGCCGCAGCGATATCGAGCAGGCGATCGGCGACGCTTTCCTGGCGTGCGTGCCGAACGACTACGCGCTGGTGCGCGAGGCTATCGATCGCGGCGTGCCGCTTGAGGAAGTCAAAAAGGGCAACAAGATCACGCTGCAGCTCAAGCAATTCGTGCTGCCGCAAAGCAATGCCAAGGCGCCCAGGGATGCCGCCGGCGCGGCGAAAAAATTCAAGCTGTCGTGGGCGCGATCTTAAGTCCCGCTGTCGCACCGTAGGAAAGTCGTATGGCAGGCCGTTTCTCGACCCACCGCGTCGCCGCCCCGGACCTCGTCCCAGCTGCCGAAGACGGCCTGGAGGCGGAGGCGTCGCGGACGGTATTTCCCGAGACCCCGCCCGAGCCGGCGGCGCCCGCCGCTTCCAATCCGCTGCTGACCGACAAGCTCCTTGACGCCAAGGTGCGGCTGCATCGCCGGCTGATCGAGGAGATCAATCTGTCGGCGCTGGAGAAGCTGCCGGAAGACGAAATGCGCGGCCACATTCAGCAGCTCGTATCGCAATACGTTCTGGTCGAGCGGCTGGCTTTGAACACGCAGGAGCTCAACGACTTCGTCTCGGAAATCCTCGACGAGATGACGGGCCTTGGCCCGCTCGAACCGCTGCTCAAGGACGCCACCGTCAACGACATCCTGATCAACGGCCACGAATGCGTCTATGTCGAGCGCATGGGCATGCTGGAGCCGACCGGTGTGCGCTTCAAGGACGAAGCGCATCTCTTGCGCATCGTCAACAAGATCGTCTCGGCGGTCGGCCGCCGGGTCGATGAATCGCATCCGATGTGCGACGCGCGGCTGCTCGACGGTTCGCGCGTCAACGTGGCGGTGCGGCCGGTGGCCATCGACGGACCGCTGGTGTCGATCCGCAAATTCTCCAAGAAGCCGTTCAACCTCAACAAGCTGGTCGAGGTCGGCGCGCTGCGCCCGCCGATGGCGGAACTGCTCGCCGCGGCGGTAAAGGCGCGCGTCACGCTGATCATTTCCGGCGGCACCGGCTCGGGCAAGACGACGATGCTCAACGCGCTGTCCGCCTTCATCTCCGAGAAGGAGCGCCTGCTCACCATCGAAGACGCCGCCGAATTGCAATTGCAGCAGCCGCATGTCGGCCGCATGGAGACGCGGCCGCCGAGCATCGAAGGCAAAGGCGAGATTCGCCAGCGCGATCTCGTCAAGAACGCGCTGCGCATGCGGCCCGACCGCGTGATCCTCGGCGAGTGCCGCGGCGAGGAAGCCTTTGACATGCTGCAAGCCATGAATACCGGCCATGAAGGCTCGATGGCGACGGTCCATGCCAACACGCCGCGCGACGCCGTTTCGCGCCTCGAGCAGATGATCGGCATGGCCGGTCTGCCGATGACGGTGGCCTCGATTCGCGGCCAGATCGCCGCCGCCATCCGCGTCATCGTGCAGCTGTCGCGCCTCTCCGACGGCAAGCGGCGCGTAATGAGCATCGCCGAAATCACCGGCCTCGAAGGCGACATCATTCAGATGCAGGAAATCTTCAAGTTCGTGCGCACCGGCACCACCCCGGACGGTGCAATCCAGGGCCATTTCCAGGCGACCGGCGTGCGGCCGCGCTTCCTCGGCGATCTCGTCGCGCAGGGCATCAAGATCCCGGGCGCCTATTTCGACCCATCGCAGCCGCTGTGACCGGTCATGTCGTTCGATTTCATCGCGTTCGATTTCAACCCGATCTATCTGGTCTGGCTGTTCGTCGCGATCTCGGCGGCGCTGGCGTTTGAAGCGGTCTATCTGCTGTGCTTCTCCACGGCGTCCTATCGCAGCCGGATTAACCGGCGGCTGATGCTGTCCAAGGACAGCACCGACCGCGAGAGCGTGCTGATCGAGCTGCGCCGCGAACGCGGCCTCAGCGCGAGCGGCAATTACCGGTTCGATCTGGTGTCGCTCAACCGCTTGATCCTGCAATCCGGCCTGACGATGGGTTTGACGCGCCTCATCGTCAT
>Ga0116223_10002242_pt1 | contig 18384 bp, 17 predicted proteins | sample Sb_taG_3_FD_90092 | JGI IMG/M metagenome (GOLD analysis project Ga0116223, IMG submission 90092) | Peat soil microbial communities from Weissenstadt, Germany - Sb_50d_a_PC metaG | ecosystem: Environmental > Terrestrial > Soil > Wetlands > Peat | place: Germany: Weissenstadt | collected 2010-09-21 | reverse complement strand
AGGTTGTGTTACCGTGATGATGGCTCAAGCTCATGTGGAGCTTCTACTGACTTTTCTCGGCGCAACTCCTCAAGCTCAACTGCCCAGCAAGTCCCAGAATCGGTTACAGTAGAACTAGGACACTACCCGGCAGGCCGAGCGCTACCACGAGAAAGGCGAGCAGGAAGTCCGCCCGACGACGGTCGAGGAGGTGTTCGACGAGGTGAAGGCCCAGACGGAGTACCCGGAGACGTTCGAGGTGCCGGGGACGGAGAAGCAGGTCGGATAGTTAATCCTTGCTGTCCCCGGTCTGCTTCAGAACACGGTCCGTTCAACCCCCGCTCGCATTTCTCAGTTCCCCGGCGGCTCTTCTGCGCTGCGTGGATACTGCCCGGCCAACGAAGGCCCCCAATGCCGCGCAACACGCGAACACAGTCCACCGCAGAATCAGAGCCTTTAGCTCACACTGTGCATGGTCGAACGTATCTTCTGTAAAAAAAACGTTGTTCCCGAAAACCCAGACGTTGATGCGCGCGGGTGAGGGCTTCATCAGTGCATAGGCTACGCTAACGTCGATCATGACCACAGACAAAATCAAACCCCCAAGAGCGCCAATCAGTATGACCCCCTTCCGCCATTCGCGCCGTATGAAACGGAAAAGGCTCGCCGCAAAGAGGAGGGCAGCCATAGCCGCGAATGCGATCTCTTCAACACCTAATTGCATCGCCGTCCCAGTGTATAGCTGTGTAGAGCGGCCGGTTGCGCAAATTCGCTTGTCGTCGCGGAGCGGCCGTGCTCTTCAGGATGCCGCACGCGAGGGCTGAGCCAAGTATAGAACACAGCCAGCGAGTTGGTTGTCGGTTGGCGATGTTATACCCTCCCCACTGGAAAACCGACTAGCTTGCAGAAGGGCCGGGGCAAGGCGACACGACCGGGGGGCCGGAGCGATGCGCGGGATGTTGGTTCGGTTGCTGATCCTGGCCGTCCTTGTGCTGGCCGTCCTGGCCACGCTCGTTCTTTGGGGGACGTGTAACGGTTGGGGGAGGCGCCAAGTGGTGACGGTGGGGACGACCCCGGCCCCGATCGTCACGGGCGCGTATGAACGCGACGAGACCGATTGGGGACTCGTGCCCTACCTGCACACGTCGTCCCAGCGCGAGATGACGCGGGGCACCGGGTCGATGACCTGGCAGTGGAAGCCAGTCCCTCTTCTGCTCACCGCCGTCCTGTCCGTCTGCATCTGGGCGCCCGTCGCCTATGTGCTCCGGCGCTGGTCCAGGGTTGCGTAGCCGACAATTCCAGGCGCCTTGCCGCATCCTGCCGTCTGGGGTCACCCGGCGCCGCCCCTCACCGCGCGTCCCCTTGCCGTGAGGGAGGATGACCTCATCAGCGACACGCTCCTCCTTGCCCAGACCGAAGTGAGCCACCGCCGGCTGTCCCGAGGCGTAGCCGTAGCGCCCGCACAGCCCGATCCGCTTGTCCTTCCACTCGCCGGTGAGGCCGAAGGAGAAAAGCGCTCGGGAGTCGTTTCCAAACAGGCAAAGGGAAAAACGACTCCCGAGCGCTTTTCTCTGCGGTCGTTAGAAGAACATCGCCACGTCCTTGAAAATCGCCTGGATCGTCTTGATGTCGCTGCTGTCGTAGCTCTTGGCCTTCGTCGCCTCGGCGATCTTCTTCAGCACTTCGCGGTTGGCGTCGCGGCCGTAGGCGATCGTGTAGACCCGCGTCGGGCTCTTTTCCGGGTCGAACTTGATTTCCTTCAGCAGTTCCTCGACCGTCTTCAGTTTGCTCTTGTTGTCCTCGCCGTCGGTCAGCACGACCACCGCGGTGATCCGGTCCGACTGCGGCCCCTTCTGCAGCTGCTGGTACGCGCTCAGCACCGAGTCGTACAGCGCCGTCTCGCCCTGGGCGATCAGGCCGCCGATCTCGTCGGTCATCTCCTTGCGGCCCTTGTCGTCCATCTTCACGTCCTGCTTGACCCAGGTGAACTTGGTGCTGAAGACCATCAGCGACAGCGTGTCGCGCGGCCCGAGCATGCCCACCATGTCCTGGGCGCCCTTCTTGGCCTTGAGCAGCTTCTGCTCCTCGTTCATGCTGCCCGACACGTCGATGACCAGGTTGATGTGCGACGGCTTCTTGTGTGCCTTCCACAGGTCGATGACGGCCTCCATCACGTCGTTCGACGGCACCTCCATGATGAGGCGCGGCTGCGCCGGGTCGATGCCGTGTGCCTTGTCGAGCGGGGCGGCCAGTTCGATCTTCTCGACGCCGGGCCGGAAGCCGTGCTTCATCGCCTTCTTCTGCTGCGCTTCCTCCAGCAGGAAGTCGCTGTAGACCTCGGCGGCCTTCGTGTGGGCCTCGGTCACCCACTTGCGCTGCACCACGCAAACCGGGTGGTCGCTCCAGAAGGTGCCCTCCTTCGGGTAGATCGCCACCACCTCGGCCGGCGCGTTGGGGTACTTGGCGCGGTCGTACGACTCGATCACCAGGTTCTCGTACACCACGGCGGCGTTGAGGAAGCCGACGTCGTTGGAGAACATCCGGTCCGCGAAGAAGCCGGTCGATTCGCCGTAGTGGACGACCCCCTTCTCGATGTCCTCCAGGAAGCCGGCGGCGTTCTTGACGTCGTCCGCGGTCAGGCCGTCGGTCTTGCCCTTGGTGCTGGCGTAGACCTCGGCGAGGACGGTGATCAGCCCGCTGTTGCTGTGTTCGGGGTGCGTGTGGCCGAAGCGAAACTGCCCCCACTGCGGCTTGCCGACGCTGCCCCAGCCCTTGTCGTTCTTCACAAGGCCGAGCACGTCCGCCCAGCCGACCGGCTTCTTGCCGTAGCCCAGCGCCTCGGCCATTGGCTTCCACATCGCAATGACCACCGGCGAGCGCACCAGGTACTTCGGCTTGCCGAGCAGGTCGCCCTCCTTGTTCTTCTGCGAGCGGCCGTTGCCGATCTCGACGTAGGCGCTCGACGCCGGGCTGGTGAGGTGCGTCTCGCGGCGGCCGGCGAAGATTTCAGCGACGCACTCGCCGGAGCCGAGCGGGATCGCCTTGACGCGGATGGTGCGGCCGTCGGGCAGCTTCTTGGCGGCGGCGTTGAACTCCTTGGTCACGTCCTCGATCCAGCTCTTCTTCTCGGAGCCGTAGGTGAAGGTCAACTCGACGACGGTCGGGTCGGCCTCGGCCTTCTTCTCGGTGCCGGCGGCGACGCTGGCCTGCTGGCCGACCTGGAAACACCCCACGGCGGCAAGTACGGCGAGCAGGGCGCCCGACACCCAGGCGAGGGGGGTCCACTTCCTTTGGCGGGACAACATGACGTCCTCCTTCGCAGGTTGGCACCGCCGGACCTTCCCGGTGCGGGTGACGGACGGGAGCTGCGGGCGGGGAACCGGGACGGCAGTGCGAATACAGGGACAGGGTTCGTATATCATTAGCCTCAGCGGGACGGGGAAGAAAGTCAAGCGGCGCCAGCCGGAACCCGTCCGAGTATCATGATTTCTGCACGCCATCTTCACACAAGAGGTGTGTGATAGGAGCGAATAAGATAGTGAGAAATAGCGCAGTGTCTCTCAACTCGGGGGAGGAGTCGCAATGAACCCCGACACCTTCGTCAACTACCTCGAACGCATCGACCCGAGGCTGCCGACGGCCATCGGAGTCATCGTCGCCGTCTGTACCGTCGTCGCCGTCGTGCTGAGGGCGATGAAAGCGGTCCGCGAACACGGCAAGTACGACCTGCTCCGCGACGCGGTACTGATCTTCTCGGTCTGCACCTGCCTCGGCGTGATCGCCTTGTTGGTGTGGCTGTTCGCCACAGGCACCTGGCCCCGACCGCAGCACGAGTCGCCGGCCGACCCGGCGGACGTGCGGCTCGCGTCCCTGGGGAGCGTGGTCCTGCCGACGGGGGGAAGCGCCTCGGCCGCGGACACGACGGAGCCGGCACCCGCCGACGCCGACCTGCCCGAGACGCTGAGCGTCGCCGGCGACATCGAACTGGTCCTGGTCCGCGCCGGCCGGTACGCGGTGGGCTCGCCGCCGGCCGAATCGGGACGGCTGCGCAACGAGCCGACGCGGCGCGAAGTCACGATCGCGCGGCCCTTCTACGTCGGCCGTACCGAGGTGACCCAGGGGCAATGGCAGTCGCTGAGCGGCGGCCGGAATCCGAGTTACTTCGCGCGCGGCGGCGAGGGGGCCGACAAGGTCGCCGGACTCAAGGCCGACCTGCTGCCCGTCGAGCAGGTGACCTTCGACGAGGCGCAGGCGTTCTGCGCGAAACTGCCGGCGCGCTGGAAGGGCTGGCGCTTCGCGCTGCCGGCGGAGACGCAGTGGGAGGTGGCCTGCCGCGCCGGCACCGAGACGCCCTTCCACTTCGGGGCGATCCTGGGGAAGGGCGACGCCAACTTCGACGCGCGGACGCCCTACGGCGGCGCCGACAAGGCCGAGCCGCTCGACCGCACCAGCCCCACCGGCACGTTCGCCGCCAACACCTGGGGCCTGCGCGACATGCACGGCAACGTCGCCGAGTGGTGCCGCGCCGACGGGCCGCGGACGAAGGCGCAGGCGGGGCTCGAAGTCGTCTGCGGCGGGTCGTGGAGTTCGCCGGGCTCGATGTGCCGCGCCGCCGCGCGCGACTGGCGCGAGTCGAAGGGGCGCCACAGCGATGTCGGCTTCCGCGTCGCCTTCGTCTGCGGTCCGTAACGCCTTCCCCCGGCACCGCCCTTTAGAAACGGTATCAACACCCCTCTTGCCGCTTGCGGCTTCGCAGGAAAGTGTGCGAAGCCGCAAGCGGCGAAGTCATTGTTGTTACCGTTTCTCAACGGGACGGGCGGCAACCAACGCGGCGCGCTCGACCCGCAGCAGATCGCCAATGCGCTCGATTGTCACGTCGGCGGGCGGATACTTCGCCATCTCGGCGGGGTCGAGGGCGTAGTGCCCCTGGAGGGGAAGGACAGTCGTCACGCGCGTCCCCCAGGCCGCCTTCACGGCCGTCAGGATGCGCAACTTGTCATCCACCAGGACGTAATGCCGTGCCGGGTAGCGGCCCTCCACGTCGTCCAGCTCCTGCTCCTTGTGGATGTAGATCAGCACGCGGCCGCCGACCGCCTGGCACAGGCCGGAGCGATCCACCTTGCGCGGCTGGAAGACCACGTCGCCGTCGGACAGGATGACCGTGGGCCCCCAGCCGGTCAGGTGCGCGATCGCATCCAGCGCCGCGGGGAACACGCGGTCGGCGAAGGGGTAGTCTATCAGGTACGACGAGACCCGGAGCAGGTGCGGGTCGCGCGGGTTCTCGATACGGTAGCGCTGCAGGGCGCCGAGGTAATCCGCGTAGCCCACCTCCTGGCGCAGCTCCTCGAAGATGGCCCAGTAGCGCCGCTGGCGCTCCTCCCCGAACGCCTGCGCCAGGTGGTCGCGCAGGTCGTCGGCCACGCCGTCGTTGTCGAGCAGTGTGTTGTCCACGTCGAGCAGGAAGACGACCTCATGCGGCGTCATCGTGCGTCCCTTCCGTTGGCCGGGGCCACCCCACTTGTTAAGGCGATCGGCCGCCATCCCCACACTGTACTTCGCCCGCCGCACGGCGGGTAGCCCTGCCGCTGCCTCTGGCGCGCCGGCGGCGTCCGCTCGACGCCTGACGGCACGCCAGTTGCTGCCTTAGCTCATCACGTCCAGCATGAGCATGCCTCATCTCGGGGCCTTGCTCACCCCTCTCCCCTCACGGAGACCTCTCCCATGCGCATCTGGCCCGGTCGTCCGTACCCCCTCGGCGCCACCTGGGACGGGGCCGGCGTCAACTTCGCCCTCTTCTCGGAGCACGCCGCCAAGGTCGAGTTGTGCCTGTTCGCTTCGCACGAGGACGCCACGGAAGCCGAGCGCATCGAACTGCGCTATCGCGACGACCAGGTCTGGCACTGTTACCTGCCCGACGCCTTGCCCTCGCAGTTGTACGGCTACCGGGTCCACGGCCCGTACGAGCCGGCCCAGGGGCGGCGCTTCAACGCCAACAAGATCGTGCTCGACCCCTACGCCAAGGCCATCGGCCGCGACCTGAAGTGGGACGATTCGCTGTTCGGCTACACGATCGGCGAGGCCGAGGCCGACCTGTCGTTCGACGAGCGCGACAACGCCGCCGTCTGTCCGCTGGCCGCGGTCCTCGACAGCGCCTTCACCTGGGGCGACGACCGGCCGCCGCGCACCCCCTGGCACAAGACGCTCATCTACGAATTGCACGTCAAGGGCTTCACCCAGCGGATGCCGGGTGTGCCGGAGGAGCAGCAAGGCACCTACGCCGGGCTCGCCTCCGACCCGGCCATCGAGCACCTGAAGGGCCTGAACGTCACCGCCGTCGAGCTGATGCCGGTGCATCATCACGTCGATGACCGCCACCTGGTCGAAGAGCGCCGCTTGACGAATCACTGGGGCTACAACACCTTGGCCTACTTTGCCCCGGACCTGCGCTACGCCTCGAAGCACTCGCCGCGGAAGTCGGTGCAGGAATTCAAGAAGATGGTCCGCACCCTGCACGCGGCCAAGATCGAAGTCATCCTCGACGTGGTCTACAACCACACCGGCGAGGGCAACCAGCTCGGCCCGACTCTGTCCATGAGGGGCGTCGATAACGCCAGCTACTACCGCCTGTCCCCGAAGGACCCGCGCTACCACATGGACTTCACCGGCTGCGGCAACACGCTGAACATGACGCACCCGCGGGTGTTGCAACTCATCATGGACAGCCTGCGCTACTGGGTGCTGGAGATGCACGTGGACGGCTTTCGCTTCGACCTCGCCAGCACCCTCGCCCGGGAATTGCACGACGTCAACAAGCTGGGCGCCTTCTTCGACATCATTCAGCAGGATCCGGTCCTGTCGCAGGTGAAGCTGATCGCGGAGCCGTGGGACGTGGGGCCGGGCGGCTACCAGGTCGGCAACTTCCCCGTGCTGTGGACGGAGTGGAACGGCAAATACCGCGATTGCGTGCGCCGCTTCTGGAAGGGCGACGGCGGCACCGCATCGGAAGTGGCCACCCGCCTCGCCGGGTCGAGCGACCTGTACGAGCACGATGGCCGCAAGCCGCACGCCAGCATCAATTTCATCACCTGCCACGACGGCTTCACGCTGCACGACCTGGTCAGCTACAACGACAAGCACAACGAGGCCAACGGCGAAAATAACCAGGACGGGACCAACGACAACAACTCCTGGAACTGGGGCGCCGAGGGGCCAACCGACGATGCGGCCATCAATACCCTGCGCGCACGCCAGAAGCGCAACCTGATGGCCACATTGCTGCTGTCCCAGGGGGTGCCGATGCTCTGCGGCGGCGACGAATTGAGCCACACGCAGAACGGCAACAACAACACCTACTGCCAGGACAACCAGCTGACCTGGCTCGACTGGGACCTCGACGACGAGCAGAAGGCGTTCCTGGAGTTCGTCCGTCTGGTGACGCGGTTGTGGAAGGAGCAGCCGGTCTTCCGGCGCCGCGATTTCTTCCAGGGGCGGCCCCTGCGCGGCGAGGGAATCAAGGACATCTCCTTCTTCGAGCCGTCCGGCCACGAGATGGCCGACGAGGCCTGGAACGCGGGCTTTGTCAGGTGCCTCGGTCTGCGCCTGGCCGGCGACCAGATCGGCGACGTGGACGAGCGCGGCGAGGCGATTGTCGGCGAGACGTTCCTCTTGCTGCTGAACGCCCACCACGAGCCGATCCCGTTCGTGTTGCCGGCCACGAAGGCGGAGCACGTCTGGGAGACCGTTTGCGACACGGCGGTGGAGCGCACGGAGCCGGCGTACCTGGAGGGGGGAGCAGAGTATCCGCTACGGGAACGGTCATTCGCCGTGCTGCGCACGCGGCTGCGTGAGGAGGAAGGGCAGCGCCTGTCCGGGGTGCAGGTGGAGGTACAGCGCAAGGAGGCGCTGGAGCCGACCCTGCCGCGCCAGACAGCAACGCTGACGCCGGTGGGGTGACCGTCAGGAGGCGGCGTGGTACGGCGATTCAGCTCTCCGCCCGCCGCGCGTATTCGGGGCTATCGCTCGGCGCCGGCGGCAGCGGGTCGGTGGCCGCAACCCGCCTGATGATCACCGCCGTGGTGATGACGCCACCCAGAAGCGCGAGCGCCACCAGGAGGATGACGATGAGGATTCCGCTTGGGCCATCGCCGTCACGGTCCCGGCTGCCTTTGCGACCGCCCCCGAAGAAGTTGCCCAGGCTGGTGAAGGCACCCCCCAGGTTCTGCCAGGCCGAGTACGTGTTGTGAATGCTGGCGTAGGTGTTCCACGCCGCCGCCCCGTAATTCAGGAACCCGCCCCGCCGGTAGGCCTGTACCCAGGAGTCGAGCGTGATGGCGTAGCCGGCGAACAGGATGAACGGGATCAGCAGAATGTAGCCCAGGTTGAGGCACGCCATCGTCTGCTCTTCCGTGATCCATTCAAAGTAACGGGCCGTCAGTACCAGGAAGCTCAAGTAGCACCAACTGAAGCCGCACGCCGACATGATGGCGCCCATCCAGCACATGAAGCGGTGCCAGCCGCCCGCGTGCCTGGCCTCGACCCAGACCTTGCCCACGGCGTAGGCATTCCAGACCGAGATGGCGAAATTCAGCACCCAGACCAGTGCGAACAGGACATTGCCCACCTCAGTACCCCCTTCGTTGCTTCGTCGCGGGCAGGGCCTCAGCTGCCGCTAACGATTTCGCGCTGCTGGACCATCTGCTGGATCATTTGAATCTTGCTGCCCACGAAGAGGACGTTGGGCATCTGAAATTGTTGGGGGATGGCGCCCCCCGTTTTGACGATCAGGTCGCCGGAGCCGATGCCCAGGATCCAGTGCCGGAACAGGTCGCTCCGCCTCTTCTCCACCACCATGCCGAGGGTGTCGTAGGCCACCTCGCCGCCGCCGATGTTCTGGTGGACCCGAAGTTGCCCCGGGGTGAAGACCATGTACGTCTGGCGGTCGAAGATGAGGACGGCGAGGAGCCACAGGACCAGGAGCGGTACGGCGATCGCCAGGTAGCCGAAGGCGTTGACGAAGATGTGGCTGTGGTCCAGGAACTCGAAGATGTAGTCCCACCCGCCGGTCAGCGCCAGGATGATCGACATCAAGAAGAGCGTGATGACGGCCACCACCGAGGTCATGCCGCGGATCGGAACGTTGGTGATGAAGATGACCAGCAGCAGCACCACGCCGGCCACCACCCCGTAGCCCGAGTGGGAGGCGACGTGCAGGGTGGGCTGCGTCACGTGCTCGTTGGGGGGCAGGACCAGGGCATCCCGAGGGTCTCCCGATACCTGCAGCCCCTCCTTGGCCTCCGTGCCCTTCGGCACGATGGCCAACAGGTGGCCGTCCAGGTAGGTCAGAAAGGCCATGAGAAGGCCGATCGCCCAGACGGGCCACCAGTAGAAGAGCATGGAATGACTGACAATCTTGACCTCGCGCGGACCCGGCACAGCAGGCGGGGTCTTCTCCTGAGCCACTGCCGACATGAATTCGTTCTCCTGGGGCTTATCTAGCTATATCGATCATGGTGCGGCCGTCAACCGCCTCTTTCTTCGGCCAGGCGCGACGGTGCCACCGCTTCCTCGGACCACGCCGAGCGGGCAGGGGCCCGCGCTCCCTGTCCGCCTCGCCGCAGGGCGCTGCGGCCTCACCTAATCCTTCTCGCGCATTTTCCTCTCCAGCTCCTTGATGTCCGCTTCCGTCAGCTTCGGCGGATCGACCTTGAGGGTGAGTTTCGCGAGCTTGCCGGTGAACTTGAACGGCACCTGGTAGTCCTTGTCGTCCACGGGTGTGCCGGTATCGGCGCCCACGTCGAACGTCTCGTCCCACTGGAGGATGATCGGAATCGTGCGCTCCATCTTCTGGGTGGCCACCGGCTTGCCGTCCACCTTGAGCACGCCGGTGCCGCCGTGGCCGATGCCGCTCATGTTGTTGAAGGCCAGGGTGGCGAAGCCGAGGCCGTCGTACTTGAAGTCAAATTCCAGGGTATGCTTGCCGGGGGCGAGCACCTCCGGCCCCTCCCAGCGGACTCGCTTGAGGTCCAGCAGGTTCCACACGAAGACGGGCTTGCCTTTGAGCAGGTAGAAGCCGTACCCGCCGAAGCGCCCGCCGTTGGTGTTCAGCATGCCCTCGGCGCCGCCCTTCGGGACCTCCACGTCCGCGGTGATCGTGTAGGAGGTGTTGAGGAGGCTCGGGGCGTCGCCGTGCGGGATGCCGGTCAGCTCGCCGGAATAGGTGAACACTCTCCGGCCCGTCGCGAGATTGGGCCGTGGGGCGACGAGGCGCGTGGCCACTGAGGCGTCTAACGGCAGAACCTGGTACCTGGCCGCCTCCACCCAGAGCAGTTCTTGTAGCTGGCGCAGCTTGTCGGGGTATTTCGCGGCCACGTCGTTAAACTGCGTCCAGTCCTTGCTCAGGTCGTACAGTTCCCACTTGTAGGCGTTGGCGGGATCCTGGACGACCGGCCCGGTCAGCTCCCAGGGCGGCCGCAGGGGTGTGGTGCTGGCGATCCAGCCGTCGTGATACAGGGCCCGGACGCCCATCATCTCGAAATACTGCGTCTTGTGCCGGGACGGCGCGTTGGCGTTCGCCTTGTCGAAGGTGTAGGCCATGCTCACGCCCTCGATCGGTTTCTGGGCGATGCCGTTGACCATGTCGGGCGCCGGAATGCCAGTGACTTCCAGGATCGTCGGCACGATGTCGATGACGTGGTGGAACTGGTGGCGGATGCCGCCCTTGTCCTTGATCCGGTTCGGCCAGGCAATGCACATGCCCTGCCGCGTGCCGCCGAAGTGGGACGCGATTTGCTTGGTCCACTTGAACGGCGTGTCGAACGCCCAGGCCCACCCGACCGCCATGTGCGGATAGGTCTTGTCCGAGCCCCACACGTCGTAGAAGTCCTTGAGCTGCACATCGACCGGGAGCTGCACGCTGTTGAAGGACATGACCTCGCTCGGCGTGCCAAGCGGCGTCCCCTCCGCGCTGGCGCCGTTGTCGCCGCTGATGTAGACGATCAGCGTGTTGTCGAGCTTGCCCATGTCCTCGACTTGCTGGATGACGCGGCCGATCTCATGGTCGGTGTAGGCCAGGTAGGCGGCGTAGACCTCGGCCTGGCGGATGGACAGCTTCTTCTGGTCGGCGTTGAGCGTGTTCCACTCGGGCAGCAGGTCCTTGGGCCAGGGCGTGAGCTTCGCGTCCTGCGGGATGACGCCGAGCTTCTTTTGGTTGGCGAAGATCCGCTCGCGCAGCGCATTCCAGCCGTTGTCGAACAGGCCCATCTTGCGGACCTTCTCGATCCACTCCGGCGTCGGGTGGTGCGGCGCGTGGGTGCCGCCGGGCACGTAGTAGCAGAAGAACGGCTTCGTCGGCTCGATCTCGTTGAGCTGCTTCAGCCAGCCGACGGCTTCATCCGCCATCGCGGTGGTCAGGTTCCAGCCCGGCTTGCCGACGTAGGGGTAAATGGGCGAGGTGTTGCGGAACAGGTTGGGTTGCCACTGGCTGGTGTCGCCGCCGACGAAGCCGTAGAAGTACTCGAAGCCCATGCCGCTGGGCCACTGGTCGAACGGCCCGACCTGGCTCGCCTGGAAAGCCGGCGTGTTGTGGTTCTTGCCGAACCAGGAGGTGCCGTAGCCGTTGTCCCGCAGGATGGTGCCGATGGTCGCCGAGTTCTTGGGGATGATGCTGTTGTAGCCCGGGAAGCCCGTGGCCTGCTCGGAGATGACGCCGAAGCCCACCGAGTGGTGGTTGCGCCCGGTGATCAGGGCCGCGCGAGTCGGCGAGCAGAGCGCGGTGGAATGGAACGCGGTGTAGCGTAGCCCCATGTCGGCGATGCGGTCGAGGTTTGGCGTCGGGATGACGCCGCCGAACGTGCTCGGGGCGCCGAAGCCGACATCGTCGGTCATGATGAGCAGCACGTTGGGGGCGCCCTTGGGCGGCACCACGCGCGGCGCCCACCAGGGCTTCGACTGCGAGGCGTTGAGGTTGATCTCGCCGCCGAACTTCGGCGTCGGGTTCGGGAGATACCTCCCGTCAATCGTCGTGGTGGCGCTGGGCGAACCCGGGACAGGCGTCAGCTGTTCAGCCGGTCCCTTCGGGTCGCGGTCGGCGCCGCCCGCCCACAGGCTCAGCCGGCCCGACGCCGCCAGGAAGCCGAGCAGGGCGCCGACGCCGAGCATCGCCGCCATTTGCAGTCCCACTTTGCGAAGCATGGCACGTTCTCCCGGAGAGCGAGGTGGGAAACAGCGAAGGCATTCCGGCCGCCCCACTCTGTTCTGCAATATGCGAAGCTCCTGCCTCAATGTGATTTCGTGACGAGCCCGCCCTGCTCCGCGGGACAGGGCGGGCTTGCGGAGCGTGGGGGAGCGACTTCTCCAGGCCCTTGACGGCCGGCGACTTCCTCACGCCTCGGCGAGCCACGCCCGGGCCGCCTCGATCTCCGAAGCGTCGAAGTAGCGGAGCTTGGCGAGGGTGAACGGCTTGCACACCTTGGCCATCCACGCCTCCCACTTCTGGTCCCCGACCAGGGCGATACGTTCAATCTTGGTGCAGTGCGTGGTGGCGAACTTGATGTCGTCCCACAGGGCGTGCAGGTCCCAGCCGTGGAAGTCCTGGAACACGGCCAGCAGCCGCACCTTGCCCTGCTTCGCCGCCACGGCGTCGATCAGCGGGACGAACGTCTTGTAGTCCTCGTCGTGCAGCTTGCCGGACATCTTGAAGGCCAGCACCTTCTCGGAACTCGCGGGCAGTTGCTCGATCATAGTAGAATCCTCCTCAGTTGCGGCGAATTGTCAGGCGCGGTACGGCGCACTCCGCCCGCCGCGCCCCTGCTAGAGTAAGAACGTCCACACCAGCACGGCCGCCAGGGCCAGCACGGCGCCGATCGCGAACAGCCAGGCCGGGTGGAACGGCAGCAGGCCCTTCTTCTCCTGCTGGCGCTCGTGCTCCTTGTGCTCCCTCTGCTCGTGTTCGCGATCCTTCTCGTGCTTCTGATGATGCTGTTCCTTGTGGTCCATTCATTCTCCCTTGCATGGGGTAGGTCAATCGATAGCGGCCGTCGTTCGCGGGTCAGGCCGGCGAGGCCGACCCGCGAACTCCGGCTCTCGGGATGGAGGATCAGCGGACGAGCTTCACCGCCGGCGGCTTCCAGGTGCCGTTCAGGAGCGACGGCTCTTTCTCCTTCGGCCAGTAGAGGCGCAGCATCAGGACGAACTTGCCTTCGGGCGCCGGCAGCCAGTTGGTTTCCTTCTCGCTGCCCGGCGAGTCCTTCTGGAGGTACAGATCGATCGACCCGTCCGCGTTCTCCTTGAGCTTGTTCCGCTCGCTGAGCGTGTACCGCTTGAGCGAATTGGGCACGAAGAACATCTCGGCGTCGTACATCGTCAGCGACCAGAAGCCGTCCACCGGCGGCAATTCTCTCTTGCTGGCGAAGTGGATCACATACTTGTTGGCGCCACTGTACGGCTTGCCGTCGGCGTCCACGGCGGAGGTCGGATAGATTGCGTCCTGGGGCCGGTTGGCGCCGAGGCCGATGGCGGTGACGAAGGCCCGCTGGAGGTAGTCGGTGCCATAGACGCCCGTTTTCGTCGGGACCTGCCAGCCGTTGACCTCGATGCCCGCCTTCGCGAAGTGAGCCTTGATCTTCTCTACCCCCGCCGCGGGGGCCCCTTGCAACCCCTTGGCGACGGCCGGGGCGAGCTTGCTGACGTCGAAGTCCTTGCCGGCCACGATGCCGACCTTCGCCATCTTCTCGACCATCGAGGCGTCATCCTTCGCCGGCGGGTTGTCCTTGAGCAGCGCCGCCAGCAGCTTGAAATACGTCCCCGCATCCATCCGGTTCACCTGCTCCCGAACGGCCGTCTTCATGTCGATGTTCGGATTGACCTTCCCCTCGGGGGGCGTGTAGGGCTTGCCGTAGGCGCTCAGAGGCACCAAAGAGAGTTTGTCCTGGAAGGCATGTACCTTCTTGTAGTCCTCCGGGGTGCCGGTGCAGTAGGTGCGGCCGAGGATCCAGACCATGCTCGTGGGCGACTGGTACGCCCTAACTCCCTCGGGGAGCTTGCCATTCCAGTTCGGCCCGGCGATGAGGTACCTCTGGGCCTCGGTCCCGGTGGTGCGCTTGCCCGGGACCTGGAACACGGTGGTCCATCCGTCCAGCATGGGCATGAGGTAATAGCGACCTTCCGCGTCAGGAATACTCAGGACGTAAGGCTCCCTGGAGACGTCCAGCCAGGCCAAGGAGTAGAGCGTGTCCGCGTTGGGGGCGGTGACGTCATGGTTCGAGGCCGCCGGGTACTCGCGCAGTCTGGCGAACTGGCCCATCGGGGCGTGGTCCCCATCCGGCACAGCCACGTTGGTCATGACGCGCCGGGTCATCTCCATAGTGACCAGCGAATATCCGTAAATGTAGGCGTCGGTCCCGATGGCGAGGGCTTCGGCCTCCGTGAGGCCACCAGCCTTCGCCACCGCGAAGTCGCCGCGCAAGTCGAAGGAGTTCTTTCCCCCGGAGCGCACGAAGACCTGCCGGGTGACGGTCTTCCCCCCGGCGATCACTTTCAGGTCGTACCTGTACTCGGGGCCGACGCCAAGTTCGGGCGTCTCATAGACACGTGACGCCCCGGTCGATGTGGTCTTCTGCCCGTTGATCTCCACCTGGGCGTCGGCCGGAACGAGTACCTCGAAGGAGATCGCTTTCTTGTCGGGCTTTTCCTGCGCGGTCGCGGACGTCAGCGCCAGACCGGCCAGGGCCAGCCCGGCGAAGAGCCCCACGAGGGCCAGTCGCATCTTCATGGTTGTTCTCCCTCTCATGAGAGTACCGATCGAGGATCAGTAGCCGTAGTGGTAGCCGTAGTGGTAGCCGCCCTCCCCGTAGCTCGGGGTGGAGTGGTAGCCGCCGTAGCCGTAGTTGTAGTGGGCGCCGTAGCCGCCGGAGCCGTAGTGGTAGCCGCCGCCGTAGCGATAGCCCCCGCCGTAGCCGCCGTAGCCGCCGTAGCCAGTGCGGCCGTAGTGCTGGACGCCGCCGTAGCCGACGTGCGTGTAGCCGACGTGGTAGGCACCCCAGGCGTGAGCCTTCGTAGATGTCACCAGGGTCAGCAGCAGCGCGGCCGCGGTGAGGAAGAGGGTTTGTCGCAGCATGACGTTCTCCTGATGGTTGCTCTGTTTAGCGGCGGGTCGCAGACCCGGGCGGGTCTGCGACCCGCCGCTAAACATGGCGTGGTATAGAGATCACTTCGCCCGCTTCATCTTGACCACCTCGGTGTCCGGGATCTCCTTGCCGTCCAGGGAGCGCTTTGTCGATTGCCAGGTGAAGTGGTCGGCATCGACCTTGGTGAGGACGACGGTCGCGGTCACCTTCTTGCCGTCGGCGAGCGTCGCCGTCACCTTGGCCGACCACTTGTCGCCGTCCCGGCTCCAGGTCCCTTCGGCGAAGCTGCCGTTGGAGTTGAAGGACCAGGAGCGAATTGTCTTCGCGGCGGCGTCCCAGCCGATCCACTGCGTCCCGCCGGCGACCGGCACGTCCTTGAAGGCGGCGACGAAGGAGGAGACGAGGAAGTTGTCGTTCTCGGCCCACGAATACGTCGCCTTGGCCGCCTCGCCCTTCTCGGCCGCGTTCACCCACTCGCCGGCCAGCCACTCCAGCTCGCGCAGCTTGTCGTGGTTGGAGGGCGGGACGTAGACCGCGTCGCGGACGCTCGCCAGGTACCACTTCCCGTCTTGCTTGACGTGGAGGGCGGTGTAGCGCGCGCCGGTCGGGGGGATGTCGTTGGGATAAAGGATCTCCGTGGTCCCATCCTCGATGGCGAGGTCACCCTTGACGAAGCGCAGCGACTTGGTCGCGATGCGCAGCTTGGCCCCCTTGGCGGCCGCGAACTGCTTCTCGAAGGCGCCCTGGATGGCCTTGCGCCCGCTCAGGGTCGTGCCGGCCTGGTCCACGTAATCCCCGTCCGGCGTCCAGAAAGCGGCGAGGGCCTCGGCGTCGCCCTTGGCGAACGCCGCGATGAATTCCTCAGCCCGTGCCTTCAGGGCCTTCTCTTCCTTGGCGTTGGCCTTGGCGTCCTCGGCCACCGCCGGCGGCGCGACGAGCGAGACCAGGCCGAAGGCGGCCAGAGTACAGAGTAGCTTGCGCACGAGATTGCTCCTTGGTGCGTGTCCGTTAGCAGGTTCTCCAGGCCAGCGGCCCGCCGTCACACGACAGGGGGAAGCGTGGCTGAGCGGCACGAGGCGGTTGCGGGGCGGCTCCTACGGGCGGGGCGGCTTGGGCCGCATCCAGTTCGAGAGACCCCAGAGCCAGATGCCCATGCCCGCGAAGAACAGGCCCAGGCCGATCGGGTTGCCCCAGCCGACGTTTTCCATTGGTCTTGCTCCTTGGAACTACGAAGAGAATGTGATCGACCCCACAAGCCGAGCGGGGCCGCCGGAAGCTTTAGTTGATGTTCCAGGTGTACGTCTTGAATCGACCCCAGATGTTGATCGGTCCCCAGCCGCCCGAGTCCTCGTCGCCGTAGCCCGTCAGCACCGTCGGATTCCAGCGGTGCTCGACCATGAAGGACTGACTGAGGCCGGGGCCCACTTGCACCTTGTAGTAGCCGTTGACCCAAACGTCGATGTACTGGGTCGTGTAATTGTTGACGATCACCTTGCGCGGCGTCCAGGTCGGCTCCTGGTTCATGCGGATCGACTCCGAGTCGGCGGCGGCCTGCGCCTTGGCGCTGGCCAGGATGTTCTTCAGGAGCGTCACCGTGTCATCGGTATCGGCCACCGACTGGGCGACGGTCGTGACGGCCCGCAGCTCCGTTTCCTGGCGGCGCAGGGCGGCGAGCTGCGCCGACTCCTTGACCAGCTCCTTCGCCAGCAGGCTGGCCTTCTTTCCCGAAACCTTCTCGGCCACGGACAGTTCGTTAGCCGCATGGGCCAGGGCCACCGGGTCATGCGCCCGCCGCGCGGCGTCGATGCGCGACCCCAGCGTGTTCAGGGAGGGGTACGGCAGGCCAAGCTCCTTGCGGAATTTCACCGTGGCGGCGGCGGTCCGGGGGGTGGCCTTGGAGTCGATCACCTCCTTGTCCGCCGCGGCCGGATCGTCCTTCTTGGGCTGCTCCCCGGCGACGAGGGAAACCACGGCGAAGGACACCAGGGTCGTCGCAGCCAGCAAGAGCAGGCCGACCTTTGCACGGGAGAGAAACATAAGCACCTCGGTCTACAGGGGGAGGAATCCTCGATCGCAGGAGACAACGGTGCCATTACCGCTCGAGTCGGTGCAAGTCCTGAATCCGTCCAGACTTGTGCGAAATGTGAAAGTCGGCCACGTCCTACCGTCGCCACGAGGACTACGAACTGTCCTCTCTCAGGCCGATGGCGGCCGTTTTCTCTTGGATAAGCGCAGGGTTACATCTAGTAGGCTCCTCGTCGATGTCAAGGGGCCAGTGATAGCTGGGCTCGCGTTTTTTCCTGCCCGGGAGCGATGTGGGCGCCCAACCGCGGCGGACCGGAGCGATACTGGCCCGACCGCGGCCTGTCCGTTTGTGCCGGCGGCGCGGCCTGATATTTCGCCCAAATTGGCCAACCTGCCTTTGACTTTCGCCGTTGCGTTTTTTAAGAGTGACATTGAGAGTACACAGAACTCTTCCGGTAGGGGCCTCGCGGATCTGCGCGGCGAGGCCGAAGCGACGCAATTCAACGGGAGGGAGGTTAACACGATGTACAGCCTGATGCTCGCGGCGGCGCTGACGACCAGCACCGCCACCCCCGACTGCTGCTGGTGGGGAGGCTGCGGCTACTACGGCTACTACGGGTGGTATCCCGGCTGGTACGGCTACCCCGGCTGGTACGGCTACCCCGGCTACTACGCCTGGCCGTATGCCTGCGCGCCGGTCGTGACTTCCGCCGCCCCGGCCTCCACCGGCGAATCGGCGCAAACCGCGCGTGAGAAGGACCTGGAAAAGCAGATCAAGGAACTGCGGGAGGAAATTCGCAAGTTGAAAGCCGGCAAGGAGAACCAGGACGAGGTGGCGGCGCCGGCCCCAGCCCACGTGGTCGTGAAGCTGCCGGAAGACGCCCGTCTGTTCGTCAATGACGATCCCTGTCCCCTCACCTCGGCGACGCGCGCCTTCGATACGCCCGAGTTGAAGGCGGGTCAACCGTATCACTACACGCTGCGGGCGGAGGCGACGCGCGGCGGCCGGGTGGTGAGCGAGAGCAAGCGGGTGGACGTCCGCGCCGGTCAGGAAACGGTCGTCGAGTTCGGCGAGATGCGCGGGGCGCAGGCCGCCAACCGGTAACATGTGTTTAGCGGCGGCTCGCAGAGCCGCGCTCGTAGTGACCGCATTTATGCGGTCCTGACGGCCACGACCCGATAAATCGGGTCACTACCAGCGCGGCTCGTAGTGACCGCATTTATGCGGTCCTGACGGCCACGACCCGATAAATCGGGT
>Ga0116223_10002240_pt1 | contig 18392 bp, 17 predicted proteins | sample Sb_taG_3_FD_90092 | JGI IMG/M metagenome (GOLD analysis project Ga0116223, IMG submission 90092) | Peat soil microbial communities from Weissenstadt, Germany - Sb_50d_a_PC metaG | ecosystem: Environmental > Terrestrial > Soil > Wetlands > Peat | place: Germany: Weissenstadt | collected 2010-09-21 | reverse complement strand
GTGAGCGAAGCGGGAGACCGCAGCCGAAATCCCGAGCTTTGCGAGGGATCTGCAAGCAAACCACTGGCGGACCCGGAGAGACTTGAACTCCCAACCCCTGCGTTCGAAGCGCAGTGCTCTATCCAGTTGAGCTACGGGTCCACGCTGTGGCTACAAGCGTAGCAGATTTGAAGAGGGTTAAAGAAGGCTTGTGTGCGGAGACGGGTCTGATGAAAATTCCACGAAAATTCTTCGTTTCTCTAGGTCGAGAGCAGGCAAATGGGTGTAGGATGTGGCTGGCTTTTGAACCAAAGAGAATTTCCCGTCGGGGTGTCAAAATCACAACGTGAGGTTTTGCGCATGAAACGGTTAAACAACGTGTCTGGGATGTGCCTGGTGCTGCTGCTGGGCACGTCTGTCCTTATTCCCACAGCTTTAGGTCAGAAGCTGCCGTCGTTCGGGAATGTTGTGATCGTGCTTGGTGAGAACACGGATTACAGCACCTCCTACAACGCTACAAACATGCCCTATTTGACTGCCTTGGCTAATGCTTATGGTCTCGGAGTTAACTATTACTCGGACACGCACCCCTCGATCGGCAACTATCTCAACTTAACCACTGGCCATATTCTTACCGACAATGACAGCGAGACACCTCAGACCTTTCCGGTCTCGAAAAACAATATCGCCCTTGAGGTTCAGAAGGCCGGCGGAACCTGGAAGGACTATGTGGAAAGCCTTCCCAGTATCAAGAACTGCGGCGGACTGAATTCGGGAAATTACTATGTGCGTCACGATCCGCTGGAATACATGACGACCATCAACAAAGAGAAAAGCCACTACGTGTGCTTCAGTCGATTCGCCAAAGATTTGGCCAAGCACGCGCTGCCCACCCTGTCGTGGATCGTGCCGAACGGCTGCGACGACGCGCACGACTGCCCCATCGGGACTTTCGACACCTGGCTGAAAACGGAGATCCAGCCTCTGGTTGCGAGCTCTTACTTTCAAAAGGGTGGGAAGGGGCTGCTGATCATCGTTTTCGACGAGAACTCTGGTGACGGAAACCCGAATTGCGACACCCTGGTTGACGGAAAAGGCTGTGGCGGGCAAGTCGAACTGGTCGTGGTCAGCCCGTTTGCCAAGAATGGCTACCAATCGTCTGGCGGCGACAAACGCAACTATAACAAGAGCTACGACGAAGGAGACATCCTGCGCCTGATGGCGCAAGGGCTTGGGCTGCCTACGTCCAACCTTGGTTGGGCTGACAAAGCGTTGCCCATGGTTGATTTCTTCAGCAGCGACGACAAGCGGTGAGGTTTCCCCCAAACAATCGGGTGCCCCTCGATAACAGCGGAATTTGGAGTTCGCGCTCAGGGCCAGGCAACCAAGCATAGCTAGTGGCTTGCGAAGAGGGTTGTGAGTCCTTGGTTTCGAGCTATGTCCTACCACGTAGTGGCTTTCACCATGGCGCAAGTGCGGCAAGGAGCGCTCGAATTCCAGCGCCAGCTTAGCGCCATTCTCCGCGAGTCGAAAGAATTGAAAGTATATTCCGCCAGTCCCTTTGACCTCGAGGAACGCCGGCGTGCCAAGGACCGATTCGGCGGAGACATCGTTTATTTTTTCAACGATGTGGCTTATCAGGAAAGCAGGCGTCTCGGCTTGGACTTGCAATTCATCGCCGAAATCCCCGACGAAGAGCTGCCGCGCCGGCGCACCGTGGTGGTCGGTATGCCAGAGCCGAAGCAATAAGGTCTCAACAGGCTCAAAACAAACGCATTGCAATATTTTGCAGCATTTGGCGATTCGCCATGTATACTGGTTGCAGCTAAGTTTGACTCACAAGCAATTGAAAGTCGGCACGCCAACCAGCGTCACCCCTCTCACTAGCAGCGAATCTTCTCAGCACAATCTAAGAATAGAAAAAGGTACAACAAATGGCAGAAACAGGAACAGTAAAGTGGTTTAACGACGCCAAGGGCTATGGTTTCATCAGCCGCCAAAATGGCGAAGACGTCTTCGTGCATTTCTCCGCGATTCAGGCCGGCGGCTTCCGCAGCCTGCAAGAAGGCCAAGCCGTCCAGTTCGACGTGACCAAAGGCCCCAAGGGCTGGCAAGCTGAGAACGTTCAGGCTGTCTAAGCAACACGCCTTGGCAACATCCAGAATGCCCGTGATCCGAAAGGATGCGGGCATTTTTGTTCCCGATCTCGCATGGGTATGATTTCCACAAGAGAAATAAAATCCAAGAGAAACAAAATCCAAGAGAAACAAAATCAACGAGACGCAAGACAGGGATTCATCCCCGCCTAACACCAACGCTTGACTTCAGTGCAATACTCGTTGATCTGCTTTCGCGCCGCCCTGTGGTCCGCGAATTCAAACCCGTGGCGAAATGCGTTTATATTTCGCACCACGGCTCGTTGGTCAATCGATCCACCCGGCAGGTTGATGTGCACACCCACAGTTTCCCCAAGCGGCAACTCAACCGGCAATATGGCAGACATTCCAGTTTCACTCATTTCTATCGACATGCCGGGAATCAGACCCAAGGTTGGAGATCGCACCGTGACATCAACTTCCAGTTTGAACCGAGAATACCGGCGCGCCTCCGGCTGCTGATTTCGACCTGTGCTCATCAAGAACTCGCCCCTTCGCGAGAGTGACTTCCAAAATCTCCGCCCAGCTTAGGGGCGTCCATGCTATTTCGTGTTATACCGCGAAAAGCTGTTCCGTTTTCGTAACAGATGGTTTGCAAAAAGGTGCCGACCACGATGGGAGGGGAGCCAAAGCAAGATCCAGAATGTTCGTGATCCGAAAACCTTATTTTGGGTCTCCTGGCCTCGCCTGGTTTGGCGTCGGCCGGGAAGACGGGGGATCAAGCAGCGGTAAAAATGGTGCGCCGGGAGCAAAAGATCTGGGGCGAGAATGGTGCGCCCGGAGAGATTCGAACTCCCGACCCTCTGGTTCGTAGCCAGATGCTCTATCCAGCTGAGCTACGGGCGCGACACGGTATAGCCTGCGGAGATTTGATTATAGCGGAAACTTTGTCCGGGATGAAGGTCGCTCCACATTCCCAACTCGGTACCCTGCGACCAGCCACGCCCTCGCCCTAAGTATTTTCTTTCTTACGATTTCAACACCTTCTGGCAGCGGTCGTGCTCCCCTCATCGTCTAACGTAAATCTTTCTCAGCACTGGCAATTCCTACTCGGTGTTTGCCACCCACCACGTCGTATTTTCAGGGTGTTGGAATTGGCAAATCGGGTGCTACAATTACCGCCAGACGAAGTGGCGCGCAACGGGGCGCCCTTGAAGATAAACTTCGGCCAGAGGTTTTCTTGGACGCCCCTTGCATTTTCCCTTCAGCCCAATTTCAACTGGCCGACTGCAGCCCTCCCCAAGGTTGCCTTCGGCGGCTGAACTCAGGCCAACACAAGCTTCTCTCGAACGTCCAGTCCCGCCTGCCGCAACAGTCCCGCAATCACAGGCTCTTTCAGGCGCGATGCGTCGTATTCCACTCGCACTGTTCTCTCTTTCGCGTCAAACCTCATCCGGCGAATGCCATAAACTTCGCGCACACTGTCCAGAGCGCGCGTCACCGCTTCTCCGGGTGCGTCGCCATAACGGTAGGCCACTTCCATTTGCGTCATGCTACGTTCGCTCCTCTCTTAAGATACAACAATCGCCGCCGATCGGATGGATCCGGCAAGAATCGAAGCGCTACGGAGCAGAATCTAAGTGCTATCTTGAAATCAAAGCGGGATCTAGCTGGCCCGGGATGCCTCGTCCGGGCGCTCGCCAGGGCATCAAAAAGCGTTCATGAAAAATGAGATTTCCAATTCCGCAGCCGCTGTGAAAGAAAAAGATCCGGTGTGCGGGATGAACGTAAACCCCGCGGCAGCGAAGCACCGACTCGAACACGCCGGGAAGTCTTATTATTTTTGTTCCGCCGATTGCGTCGAAAAATTTAGGGCCGAGCCCGGAAAATACCTGACCGGGTCGACGCCGCATCATTCCACCGTGCTGGCCATTCACCCAGTCGCGTCGTCTTCCGCGAATCAACGAAATTACGTCTGCCCGATGTGTCCCCAGGTGCGGGCAAGCAAGCCCGGACCGTGCGCCAGTTGCGGCATGGCCCTCGAACCTGAAATGCCAGTCGCCGCACGCACCGAATACACATGCCCCATGCATCCGCAGATTGTCCGTCCGGGGCCGGGATCGTGCCCGATCTGCGGCATGGCACTCGAGCCTCGCACCGTCAGCCAAACCGAAGAAGAAAACCCAGAATTGCGCCACATGACCCGCCGCTTCTGGATCAGCCTGGCTCTTACCGTGCCGCTGCTCGCAATCGCCATGGCCGACATGCTGCCCGGCATGCCAGTCGAGCACACGCTGCCCGGCGGCTGGCTGCCTTGGATCGAGTTGCTCCTCGCCACCCCCGTCGTCCTCTGGGGCGGTTGGCCATTCTTTCAGCGCGGCTGGACCTCTGTTGTCAACCGTTCCACCAATATGTTCACGCTCATCGCCATGGGCACAGGGGTGGCCTACCTTTTCAGTCTGATTGCGACCGTATTCCCCGGAATATTCCCGCCATCGTTCGGAAGCATGAATGGCTCCCCGCCGGTCTACTTTGAAGCCGCAGCCGCCATCGTCACTCTCGTCCTGCTGGGGCAGGTGCTCGAGTTGCGCGCCCGCAGCCGTACCGGAGCCGCCATTCGCGCGCTCCTCAACCTCAGCCCCAAAACCGCACGACTTCTCCGCGATGGCACGGAACGTGACATTCCCCTTGAGAACGTAAAACCCGGCGATCGCCTGCGGGTGCGTCCGGGCGAAACCATCCCAGTCGACGGCATGGTCCTCGAAGGCATAAGTTCGGTTGACGAATCGATGATCACCGGGGAATCCATCCCGGTGACGAAAGAGTCCGGGAGCCCGGTGATCGGGGCAACCGTAAACGCGACAGGATCATTCATCATGCAAGCCGAGCACGTGGGCAGCGAAACCCTGCTGGCTCGAATTGTCCAAATGGTGAGTCAGGCACAACGCAGCCGCGCTCCTATCCAGCGGCTTGCCGACCGCGTCGCCGCATGGTTCGTTCCCGCCGTCATTGCCGTCGCCGTCCTTACTTTTCTCGCGTGGAGTCTTTTTGGTCCCGAACCTCGCCTGGCTCACGCGTTGGTAAACGCGATAGCTGTGCTCATCATCGCGTGTCCATGCGCCCTCGGCCTCGCAACGCCGATGTCGATCATGGTCGGCACCGGACGCGGCGCCCGAGCCGGTGTCCTCATCAAGAATGCTGAGGCTCTGGAGGTTCTCGAGAAAGTGGACACCCTGGTCTTCGACAAAACCGGCACGCTCACTGAAGGCAAGCCCACGGTCGAATCCGTGGTCACAGTTGCCGCGATCGACGAAACCGAACTGATTCGCCTGGTAGCAAGCCTGGAGCAGGGAAGCGAGCATCCTCTCGGCTCCGCAATCGTCGCTGCCGCCCGGCAGAACAACATTGCGTTAGCCAGTGTCTCAGATTTCCAATCCCAAACCGGACTCGGCATCAGCGGAAAAGTAAACGGAAAGACTGTCACCGCCGGAAATGAAAAACTCTTTCACAATCTGCGGCTGCCGACGGACGCGCTGAAACAAAAAGCCGAAGGCCTCCGCCGCGAAGGGCAAACCGTTATCTTCGCCGCCGTCGATGGCCGCCCCGCCGGATTGATCGGCATTGCCGATCCCATCAAGTCCTCCACTGCGCAGGCGCTCCGCGACCTCAAAGCTGCCGGATTGCGCATCGTCATGCTCACCGGTGATAGTCGCAGTACAGCCCAGGCCGTGGCCGCCAAGCTGGGCATCGACAACTTCGAAGCGGAAATCCTGCCCGACAAGAAATCCGAAGCCGTGCTCCGCCTGCAAAAAGAAGGACGCATTGTTGCCATGGCCGGCGACGGCATCAACGACGCTCCCGCCCTGGCTCAGGCCGACGTAGGCATCGCCATGGGCACAGGGACCGACGTCGCCATAGAAAGCGCCGGGGTCACGTTGGTGAAAGGCGACCTTGCCGGAATCCTGCGTGCCCGCAAACTTAGTCAGGCCACCATGAGCAACATCCGCCAGAACCTCTTCTTCGCTTTCATCTACAACTTGCTCGGCGTGCCCATCGCGGCCGGCGTGCTCTATCCGTTCTTTGGCTGGCTGCTAAGCCCAATTTTGGCCGCTACCGCCATGAGTTTCAGCTCCGTCTCTGTAATCACCAATTCGCTGCGCCTAAGAAAAGCGAAACTCTAGCAGCCACTCTCATGTGTGGGTGTGGGGATGGCCTCGCCCGTCTAGGCGGAGCAAAACTCCGCAGGCCTGTGGTAGAGAAATGGAGTGTTGATGTCAGCGCCAGAGTGAAATTCAGGCCCACTTTTCCTCAAGGCCGTCCGAGATTCTGCTGCCAAACTGCAATTCCATGCACGCCTGAACCTCCAGTGTGGCATTACGAAGTGCCGGTAAGATTCTAATAAAAAAGCTAGTTACGATTTTTCTTGTCCGCAGGTGGAAGTGGCATCCCGTTTGCTAACGTCCTTGACGTCAATAAACTCTATAATAACAATAGAGTTTATGGCATAATCCCGAATATTATGAAGATCTCGCAAAAAGGTTTGTACGGCTTGCAAGCCATGATGATGCTCTCCCGGCACTATAACCAGGGCGCGATTCGCATTCGCGACATTGCCTACGAAGAAGCGCTGCCGGAAAAGTTTCTGGAACTGATTCTGTTGGAACTCAAGAACGCGCGCATGGTCGAAAGCGTGCGCGGTGCCAAAGGCGGATACCAGTTGCGGCGGCCGCCCTCCGATATTCACCTCAGCGAAATTATCCGGCTGATTGACGGTCCACTGGCGCCCTTCGGAGACGCCGATCAGTTGCGTACTTTGATCAATCGGGATGACGAACATCGCGCGCTCTATCAGGTCTTCCTCGCGGTGCGCGACGCCGCCGCTAAAATTCTCGAGCACACGACCTTGGCCGACATCATGAACGGCAAGGCTGCGGACGCTTCGAAATCCGGCAAGCGGCGCAAGAAAAAGAGCGAGTCGTCCAGCGTTCTGCCCATGGTGGTCCATGGGAATCCGGGACGAGGCAAGGATGAATAAGAGCCTCACCAACACTTTGGAGTCATCGGTTGTAAATTCTGAGTAAATAATTGGACTCCGAGCGGGGTCCAAAACAAATAGGAGCGTCGAAACTCATGAACACAGGGAAGAAACGGCGGTATATCTCGATAATGTCGATCATGATAATTATAATGATCTCATTATCCACCTTGCTCTCTGCGCAAGCCGGTGCCCCGGTGCCGGCCACTACGTCTGCCACAGCAAAGAAGCGCGCAACCAAGCCTGCAAGCACAACCGTCACGGTCAAAGAAGTCCAGGATTTGAAGGAGGCCGTGTACGCCCAGCAGCAGCAAATCAGGCAGCAGAACCAGTTGGTCGACCAGTTGAAGTCGCAACTCCAGCAACTGCTGGACGCCACCCAGCAGGCCAATGCCGCCGCCCAAAAGGCAGCCAGCGGCGTCGACCAGGCTCAGAGCACGGCTACGCAAGCCCAGCAATCGGCCACAGAAGCGAAATCCCTGGCCAATCAGGCGTCCACCAACGTAGCCCAGGTCCAGACGGCGCTGGCTGTCGTGGATACCAAAGCCCAGGACGAAGGCAAACAGCTAAGTGCGCTGGAAGCCCTAGTCGGTCGTTTCCGCTTCAGCGGTGATGTCCGAGTCCGCGGCGAATCTTACTTCCAGCAGGGAATTCCCGACGACAACCTGGCGCGCATTCGCGTGCGCTTCGGAATCGATGGTCAGCTTAACGAAGACTTCATCGCCGGCATCGCTTTGGCGACTGGCAGTCTGGGAAATCCAACCTCGACCAACGAAACCCTGACCAATGACTTCGATCGCAAGACCATCGCGCTCGATCGAGGATTCATCACCTACAACCCGATCGCCCATCACTGGCTCTCGCTCACCGGCGGAAAGTTTGCCTACACCTGGCAGCGCACCTCGGTCACTTTCGATCCCGATCTCAACCCGGAAGGCTTCGACGAAAAAGCTTCGTTCGATTTCAACGGACCGGTGCGGAATTTCACCGTCCAGGGTATCGAACTGCTCTACAACCAAGCCAATGGAAAGCCCGGGATTCCTTCGCAGGATTCCTACGCATTGGGCGCGCAGGCCTCAGCCCGGCTGCAATTCGGCCCGTGGACGGCCACGCCTTCGTTCCTGACCCTGAAGTGGAACCGCCCAGACGCGCTCTTGAGCGCAAGCGCATTCGCCGTGGGAGCTACGACCACCGGCTACCAGCCCGCAACTCCGAAGGGCGGCACAACTCCAGCGCCGATTACCGGTATTCCGGTGCCCGGCGAAGGACAAGGTTGCGCCAAAGGCTTGGGCTTCGCAAGCTTCGCGCCGTGCGTCTTTGCGCCTAACGGCATGACCAACGCCACCTACGTCGATTCCAAAGGGGTGGCCCACTTTTATTCCGGCTACAACTACGCCGATTTCATCCTCAACAACCAGATCCAGACTGGCCTCAAGCGCCTGCCACTCAACGTGCTGCTCGAGTTCCTCGATAACCTCGACGCCGAGGCTCACCCCCTGAACACCAAGGGTGCGGTCCTCGACAATCTTGGCAGCCAAAACAAAGAGTACGGGTTCGATGCCAGTGTAGGCCAGACCAAGAACAAGAACGATATTCAAGTGGGCTATGCGTGGTACCGCGAAGAGCAGGACGCCGCCATCGCGTCCTTCGTCGAAAGCGATCAGCGAGCTCCCACCAACATTCTGCAGAACCGCATTTACGCTCTGTGGAAACTGCGTGCCAACACCCTGGCCAGCTTCACCTGGTGGCGTGGGCGCGCTCTGAACACCAACTTGGAAAACAACGTCGCCTTGTTCAACAACTACAACAGCCTCGCGACCATTTCCAAAGCCGGACAACAGGAACCCTATCTGAACCGCCTGCAGTTCGACTTGATTTACACGTTCTAGGCCGCTGTTCCAGAGCCTGAACGGACAGACCTTGGGGTCGAAAACGCTCCTCCCCTTGGACCACCGGCTAGCCAAGGCTGCGAAGTCCTTGGCTGGCCGACTGGTTTTGGCAACCAAGAACCGTGTTTCGCTTGCGATGAAAGGAAAACTTTCAATGCCTACGATCGTAACTCGTAACTCTTCGAGAAAGAAGGAGACTTTGTTTTCGCTCGACCTCTGGGCTGTGATTGTGGCTCTGGCGCTGGCTCTGGCGGTCAAATCCGACATTCTCAAGAATGTGCCCTGGTAGCAGACCGCGCCGGAACACAAAGTCTCGTTTCCAGGGGAGAACGGAGAAGTTATGGCAACCACCACGGTCACATTGCCGGCGAAGTCCGAGAGCGCCTGGCGCAGTCCACTAATAAGCGTCGTGCCGGGCGTTCTTCTGCTGGCTGCGATCGGGTATGCGGGTAAGTTTCTGGAACACTTCCTGAATGCGTCCGCTAAAGCGCATCACTGGAGGTTTCCCAACATCGAGTATGTTCTCTGGGCCATCCTTATCGGTTTAGCCATCGGCAACACCGTAGGATTGCCCATTCTTTTCGAAGCTGGCGTTGCCACCTATGAGTTTTGGCTGAAGCTTGGAATCGTATTGCTGGGCGCTCGTTTTGTTCTCGCCGACGTTCTGAAACTGGGCGGCATCAGCGTGGTGTTGGTCGTCATCGAAATCACCTTGTCGCTGGCGTTGATGACCCTCCTGGGAAGGTTTTTCAAGCTGAAGCCAAAGCTCACATCGCTGCTGGCCATCGGGTCGTCCGTCTGCGGCGTTTCCGCGATCATCGCGGCCAAGGGCGCCATCGACGCCGACGACGAAGATTCCTCTTTCGCAATCGCTGCCATCCTCGCGCTGGGCGCGCTGTCGCTGTTCACTTTTCCGGCCATCGCTCACAGTCTGCACATGAACGATGTCTCCTACGGTCTCTGGGCTGGATTGGGCGTCGACAACACCGCCGAGGCAACCGCCGCCGGGGCACTCTACTCGGATGCCGCCGGCAAAGTCGCCGTACTCGCCAAAACCGCGCGCAACGCCATGATTGGCTTCGTCGTTCTGGCTTATGCCATTTACTGGGCCGGCCGAGGTCAGGCCGAAGCGGTCAGCAACAAATCCGTGTTCTTATGGAGAAAGTTTCCCAAGTTCATCCTCGGCTTTCTCCTGATGTCATTGCTGGTCAGCTTTCACGCCTTCAGCAAAGCACAAGTCACGTCGCTGGGGAATCTGTCGAAGTGGGCATTCCTGTTGACCTTCGCCGGCGTCGGTCTGCGCACCAACTTCCGCCACATGATGAAGCAAGGCCTGCGTCCCTTCATCGTAGGCGCGCTCGGCGAAGTCCTGATCGCGTGTCTGACGCTCGGCCTCGTGGTGACTGCGAATCGCGTCTGGGGCGTGTGAGGGCGCGACCGATTATTGCTGATCCGCCGCTTTGCAGCTCTTTGCAATCGTACGAATGTCAGTCTGCACGTTCGCCACGTCCAGCGGGACGCCGTCGACTCCGTGCTCGGTATCGCTCGGATTGCTCCCTGACTTCGTCGGGTTCACGCCAGTCTTGATGGTCCCCGAGCGCACTTGCCCTTTCACTTCAACTTCGTGGTGGAGCTGACGATCAAGCTTGTTGCCGACTCCCCGTAAGGCATACACCAGGCCAGTCTTGTCCTCGACCACGATATAGTTGCCGCGTTGGCCGTCAAGACAGCCGCGAACCGTGCTGACATGCGATGCTGTCGCGTCGCTATTCGCGGGCGACGATGTGGTTGACGATGATTGTGCGACTGCTCCCGTCCCAACCAGTAGAAGTCCGGCGACAGCAATCAAACTCTTGGTGCGATCCATGCAATTCCTCCTCAGAAGTCGTTTCCAACGGCATAGGGTAATTCGGGGGGAGTCTATATACCCTACTAATAAAATCGGTTTACATACATTACAAAACGGCTTTAACAATAGCGATTCTCCGCCAATGCTGTCAAGCGAAAATTGCGCTGAGAAGCGTCATCGCGAACCCCGGTCATCCCGAGCGCAGTCGAGGGACCCCGCGTCCGCTCGCATCACGATGACAGCGCCAGGCATTTCCACCACGCGCGCAAGTGGGCGATTACGCAACCGCCCACTCAGCGTGACCTTACCCGCGGCCCGAGAAAAGGACGGCACCCGTTCCGTCCCCCGAGTCAGGCCTGGAACCGATTCCTCCGGTCAGCGTTTCGTGTAACTGCGTCAGTTCAGGCACGCCCAAACCCGAAATCACATACAAATAGGGTGGCCCATTCTTCCGCGTTCTTTGCGGAGGGTGCGAGGCGCGAATGCCAGCGGCAAGAATCAGTGGTGAAAATTCGGGCCCAGGAGCGAAACATCATCCTCGGCCAGGCTGCGGATGAGTTCGCTGGTGAGGTAATCGGCGCTGGCCGCGACGGTGCTGCCATAGCGCTTGTTGTAAGTCGAGCGGCTCTTGTCGATGTCTTCTTTCAGGCGATCGTACAAATCTCTGTGCTTGCGTCCTTCTGCTACTTTCGCCTGGTTGTAGAGCTTGATCTCGTCCATCAGCAGCCGCGCAAATCGCTGCGCCTTGCGGTGAACGTCGGCATCTTCGGCCGACATGTGGGCAAAAGCGTCGGTCGCGGGAGCCGGCGCCGCGGCTGCCATGGCCGCAGGCGCGGACACGACTTCGGCTGTCGCCTGCGCCATCGCGGGTTCCTCGACCTCGACGGGAGGCGCAGCCACGTGCTTGGGCGCGTGAGCCGCAAACGGATCTGAGAAAGACGAGACCGTTTGCACCGGCGGGGCTTCGAACTTTTCGCTCGCGCCGGTTTCGGCCGTGCCTTCTTTCAATGCCTGTTTCCGGAGTGACGCTACTTCGAGCCACGCGCTGGTGGCCGAGACCAGCAGCTCGAGCGCGGGAGCATCCAGTTTTCCGCCCGCTCCCGTGCCCGCGTCGGCGTATACCAGAGCCGCCACTTTATCTTTCAAATGGAGCGGCAGCAAAAGCACGTGATCTTCCGCGGGCGCGCCGAATTGCGAAATGAACTGCGGATCCATCTCCGATGCGCCTGCGCTCACGGCGGCTCGTGATTGCAGAGCGCGCGCCGGCGCGCGGCTGCTCACATCCAGCGAAAAATCTTTGAGGTCTTCGTTGTTATCGAAGGCGCGGCCCTGCCATCCCGTCGCCGCACCCGCCTTGATTACGAATAGTGCGGCTCGCCCACTATAGCCCGCGGTGCTCTCGAGCAATGCCCGCAAAATTTCTTTTTGTGTTGTTCCCGCATGAATCGCTGAGACCGCATGCAACAGGTCGGCGGCGCCGGCGCCGCTTCCCGAGGTGGCGGCGGACCCTCCCAGATGCGGTTGCACTTCTTCCAGAACCCGGCGAACCAGCTCTTTGCGCAACTCCGGAAGATTTCCCTCGAGGACTTGCGTGACTACCTTTTCGACAATTTGTGCAATCGGAATTTTATTCGCCATTGTTGCCTGACCGCTTTACGATCGGTTAAGAGCTCCAGCTCGCACGCTTCGGTAACCCGCTTACGCCCGTAGAAGCCCCATTTCTTGCCTCGTTTTACCCTGCAAATTTCTGATTATAAGGCCATCTCGCCGAGTTTGATGGATGACCGAAGTAACCGGCTCTAACGAAAGGATTCGGTTGAGCCGCGCGAGTCCCCGCCAAGCGAATCTCTCCGAAGCCTGCTACACTGTTCGACTCAGCATACGTCAAAAGAGTTACGCGCGAGCACAGGTTACCAAGTAAAATAGCACTTCCGTTTGTCGGGCCGCGTGAAAATAGTTGCATCGGATGAATGATGAGTACCATCCAACCCAAAATAGGTGAGCCAGTTTCCGACGAGTTGGCTCTCGTCCAAGCCGCGAAGAGCGGCGACGTCGAGGCGTTCGAGGAATTGGTTCGGCGTTACGACCGGAACGTGTTTCGCATTGCGCAACACATCACGCAGAACCGCGAAGACGCGGAAGATGTGGTGCAAGACGCGTTCCTGAAGGCGTACAGCAATCTGCACCAGTTTCAGGGGCAGTCGAAGTTTTATACCTGGCTCGTGCGCATTGCGGTGAACGAGGCGCTCATGCGGTTGCGCCGTCGTCGCCCCGAGCGCATGGTTTCGCTGGATGAAGAAGTCAAAACCGAAGAAGACTCGCTGCCTCGCGAAGTCGCTGACTGGAGTCCGAATCCGGAGCAGCAGTACAACCAGGCGGAGTTGCGGGATATTCTGACGCGCACGATTCAAGGCTTGCCTGCGAGTTTTCGGACGGTATTCGTCCTGCGCGATGTAGAAGGACTATCGACGGAAGAGACCGCGGAGGCGCTTGATCTGAGCATCCCGGCGGTGAAGTCAAGGCTGTTGCGAGCCCGCTTGCAGTTGCGCGAGCGCCTCAGCCGCTTTTTTCAGCGACGCGAAAACGGCAAAGAAAAAGAAAAACCCGAACCCGGAGACACCGACCAGTGAAGTGCCAAGAATTCTTGAGTGAGTTGACCAACTACCTTGATGGCGTTATTGATGCGCGCACCAAGGCTGAATTGGAAGATCATCTGGCTTGGTGCCACAACTGTTACGTGGTCTGCGACACGACCAAGAAGACCATCGAAATTTACCGCGATTCGCAACTCTACGAATTACCTGAAGACCTTCGTACCCGCCTTCGTTCTGCCATCGTCTCCAAATGCCACGGACGTAAAAAGAGCGGGCCGGAGCGCGTCTAAAGCACGGGCCTCGCGCTTAACTCCTTATTCCACAAGACCCTTTTTTCTGACGCAACTGTAACGGTTGAGCCGGGTTTGTCACTATGGAGCTTTGGACGAAACCTTTTCATCCGGGATGGAATCTAAGTCTTTAGCTGCAAAAGTTGAAGAATTCCGGGTATGAGGACGAGTGAAGCTGGCTGTGGAGGTCAAAGATGATCGCAAAACTGGTCGATACTTTTTTCGGGTGCTGGCATAATCGTTATAGTTTTCCTATCACCATGCGTTCGCGTGCTCGACAGGCCGCGGGGCCGTCCGCGGCGTCGTCGCTCACCGGAATGTATGTAGTGTGCCTCGATTGCGGCAAGGAGCTTCCGTACGACTGGCAGGAGATGAAGGTCATCGGTTCGCCGTCGGAAGCGCGGCATTATGCGCGCGAGTTGGCCACCAGAGAGGCTGCGTAATCGCAGCGAATTTCATTCCACCGATATCAAGAGCCGCGACTCAGGTCGCGGCTTTTTTGGTTCGGAGGCTAGCGCAAGGCGAAGTTCAGCTCTACTAGTTTGCCGCGGTGACTGTGCCTTAATGGCGGTTAGGAAGGCGCGTGGCCCAGCTTAGTGCCGCAGATGAGTGAATTGTGCTACACAGCGGTTCGCTCTGGGGTGTGATTCAAACTAGTTACCGAAAACGTCCCGTCTGTCCCCGAATTTCCCCCCTCGCAGGGTTAGGCCGCGCGTGCATCCTGAGTGCGCGGCAGGGTGAAGTGAATGATTAGAGCGACCAGGGCGAGGATGGCGACGATGAAGATGCTGCCTTCGGGGCCGGTGGCTCCGCCGCTTAGGATTGGCTTGCCTACGGGGTGGGTGGCGAGGAGATGGTGCTGGACCACGAGTCCGCTGTCGGCGACGCCGTAGACAAAGGATTGGCCCCAATCCCACGCGGCGTGAAAGCCGATGGCCCACCACAGCGATCCGGTGCGCCAGAGGCTCAGGCACCAGACCACGCCAGCCAAGCCGGTGGAGAGCAGTCCAATGGGAGACTCTCCCGGGTTGCCGTTGTGGCCGAGGCCGAAGAGAATGGAGAAAATGACGGCCGAGGTCCAGAAGCCCAAGGCTTTGCTGGAGCGCGTTTTGAAGGCCCACTGATAGAGACCGGCGAGGCCGCGGGTTAGCGTGAACTGGACGTAGCCGCGGCTCAGATACTCCTCGAACAGGCCGACCAGAAGGAATACGAGCAGCCAGATGGCTCCGTAGTGGAGGATGTCTCCGCCAAAGAGCAGGCGGCGGTCGACGACGAGGGATCCGCTCTTCACGAGGGTCAGGATGAGGAGCGAGAGACAGGCGATCCCCCATGCGAGGCCGGCAAAAAAGTGCGAGAGCTTGCGGCTGTCTCCGAAACCGTAGACGGAGACGGGGCGGCGCTCGATCTTCGACATGATCCAGGTGAGGAGAGAGACCACGAGAAAGGGAATGGCCTCGAAGAGGAACCCGAATCGCGGAGATATTCCTGCGCGGGGCTTTGGAACGGAAAGGTGCAGCTTGTGGCCGATGACGTTTACCGAGAGAACAATTGCAGCGATCATCGCGATGAAGATAAGGAGGCTCCAGCCGGCGCGGAGGCCGTCTTTGCCGATGAAGATCTTGTGGAGAGTTGGCGGCTGGGTGGGTGGGATTAATTCGGCTGTCGGGGTCGCACCGTGACCGGCGTCTACAGCTCCTGTCTCAATGTTCAATGGGCTTCCTCGTGTGCCAACAGTCTATACCCAAGAAGGAAGAGAGTGGCTTCGCGCTCGCGTCCGGCAACGGAATCGCGGGCAGGGCGAGAATCCTGAACTTGTGCTGGTGAAGGACTGATGGGATAACCGTGTCGGCTCCTTGCGAGCGAGTAGACTTGGAGCAAATGGCGGCTGCACGGGCGAGGGCGCCCGCGCCACACGTGGAGGAATTATCCTCTTGACGTTGGGGCGGCTGCCTTTTTGGGTAGGATTTCTCCGATGCGGCGGATTTGGGCTCCCACGCCGCGCAGTTTCTCTTCGATGAGAAACCGGTGACAGACGGGACGTTCCCAAATCTCCGAAAACTAAGTAACAAGAGGAGGCTGTCTTGCCGGAAATCAGTTCTGCTTGAAGATGCGGCTGCGCCCTGCAACTTCGGCGCTCCGCCCACGTCTCGAAAGGCGCGAGCGTGGGGCACCCGCTGATAGCTCGCGTTCACGAAAACCCCACCCCAGCGGAGCTTGAGCGGGGCGCGTGATCCGCACGGATACGCAGTATGGATGGTCCCGGCGGTGAGCGCACGTGCGGCGCGGTGACGGTTCGAGCGCGGTACAGTTTTGTCGAGTGCGAGATACAGGATTTGCTGTATTGGCTACGACTGGAGCATTAGCTAGAGTAATGCTTGTTGCGGCTACTTTGAGCGGTCATGGGTTAGTGTCAGCAAGGTTGACGTTTGGACCCTCACGACCGCTATACATTTTTCAACTTCCCTCGCCTCACACTTGACGCCGCGCCTCCGCTTTGAGGAGTCATCCTCGGGCGGCCGGCGCGGCCGCTTTTTTGGGCAGGATTTCGCCGATGCGGCGGATCTGGGCTCCCACGCCGCGCAGTTTTTCTTCGATGTGTTCGTAGCCGCGGTCGATGTGATACACGCGATCGACAATGGTTTCTCCGTCGGCGACCAGAGCGGCGAGCACCAGGGATGCGGACGCGCGCAAGTCGGAGGCCAGGACTGCGGCGGCGCTCAATGGAGTTTTGCCGCGAACCACGGCGCGGCGTCCTTCAATCTTGATATTCGCTCCCATGCGCACCAGTTCCTGGGCGTGCATGAAACGGTTCTCGAAAATGTTTTCGGTGATGATTGAAGTCCCGTCCGACTGCGTGGCCAGGGCCATGTATTGTGCCTGCACGTCGGTAGGGAAGCCGGGATACTCCTCGGTAACCATGTCTGCTGCTTTTAGAGGATTGTCGCTCATCACGCGAACCGCATCGGCGGTGCGGGCAGTCTTCACGCCAACCTCATTCAGCTTGTCGAGCAGTGCGCTCAGATGATTGGGATCGCAACCAGCGACGTTGAGGTCTCCGCCGGTGAGTGCGCCTGCCAGGATAAACGTGGCGGCTTCAATGCGATCTGGAATGATGCGGTGCCGGGCGCCATGCAACTTGTTCACGCCTTTCACCCGGATGGTCGACGTACCCGCACCTTCGATGCGGGCACCCATTTTATTCAACAAATCAGCAAGGTCGGCGACCTCGGGTTCGCGGGCGCAGTTCTGCATCACGGTTTCGCCATCGGCGAGAGTGGCTGCCATCAGCAGATCTTCGGTGCCGGTTACGGTGATCTTGTCGAAAAGGATTTCACCGCCATGCAGCCGTTTTGCGGTGGCTTCGACGTAGCCATGATCCTGGGTGATGGTCGCGCCCAGAAGTTCGAGCCCCTTGATGTGGAGATCAATCGGCCTTCCGCCAATGGCGCAGCCTCCGGGAAGGGAAACGCGGGCGCGGCCGCAGCGGGCTACGAGTGGACCGAGCACGAGCGTAGAAGCGCGCATGGTCTTTACCAGTTCGTAGGAGGCCTCGGGCGACGGCAGATTCTGGCAGTGGATGGTGGTGCGATGCTGGGCGCGGCCGTATCCGAGTTCGACTTCGGCGCCCATGGCGGCTAGCAGTTTGCGCGTGGTTTCGATGTCGCGAACCTGCGGGATGTTTTCGAGGATGACCGGTTCGTCGGTGAGCAGGGCAGCAGCCATGGCGGGCAGAGCGGCGTTCTTGGCACCGCTGACGCGAATGGTCCCGAGCAGCGGGTCGCCGCCGCGAATTACGAATTTGTCCATAGAGATATCGTACGCTGGTAGACCGTGAGCAACGGCAAGGCTCATAGGGTCCTTCCAATCTTTTGTCTGTACGATCCGTGGCGCTGAGATATTGTACGGGTGAATGGGCTTCGTGGTGGATGTGAATTTGTTAATCGGAAGGGCACGGCCTGTGGGAGCGGGATGTTTTGTTGTTGTCGAGGGGAGTCGAGCTTTGCTCGACCTTGGGGCCGGCAGGACTCCGGCGCTACAAAGATCGGGCGGTGGCGATGGCTTGGCGAACGTTGCCTCGCGCTGACTTCAGGACTTTGATTGCCTGCGCCCGGGGTACCTCGGCTTGCAGCATTACCAGCGCTACGGGAACGTCGTCTCCGGCGGCTTGAAGGGTTTGCTCAGCGGTTTTGCGAGTGACTCCGGCGGCTTGTTGCACAATGGTGAGTCCGCGCTCGCGCAGCTTGTAGTTCTTTACGTGGACGTTGATCATCAGGTTTCCGTAAACGTAGCCCAAGCGAGTCATAGCGCCGCTGGAGAGCATGCTGAGGATCATCTTCTGGGCGGTGCCGGCTTTCATGCGACTGGATCCGGCGATAACTTCGGGGCCAACCTCGGCGACGATAGCGACGTGAGCGGCTTTCTCCAAGGGTGAGGACGCATTGCATGTGACCGCGATGGTCTTGGCGCTGTGACGCCGGGCGTACTCGACGGCGGCGACGGTGAATGGAGTGCGTCCGCTGGCGGCGATGCCGACCACCACGTCGTTCTTGCCGGGTTTCTTCTTCGCCATTTCGCGTTGGCCGAGTTCGCGGGAGTCCTCGCTGGCTTCGGTCGCGGTGTGCAGCGCTTTGATGCCGCCGGCGATTACGAACTGCACGGT
>Ga0116223_10002233_pt1 | contig 18415 bp, 19 predicted proteins | sample Sb_taG_3_FD_90092 | JGI IMG/M metagenome (GOLD analysis project Ga0116223, IMG submission 90092) | Peat soil microbial communities from Weissenstadt, Germany - Sb_50d_a_PC metaG | ecosystem: Environmental > Terrestrial > Soil > Wetlands > Peat | place: Germany: Weissenstadt | collected 2010-09-21 | reverse complement strand
TCGAGGTCCGCCCGGCTGCTCAGGAACGGCTTGCCGTGGCCGGGCGCTACGATATTGGGCTCATGCTCAAGAATCGTGCGGATGGACTTGACGTGGCTGTCATTCTCCACCCAGTTGCGAAAGATCAGGTTGTGGCGAAGCGTGCCATCGCCCCTTGGGAAGAAAGCGTCGCCGGTGAAAGCCACGCGTGCGCCATCGATGGTCGAGAACAAGACCATCTGGTACTCCGTGTGTCCGGGCGAATGGAAAACCTGAAACTCGAATTCCTCCCATTTGAAGGTCTCGCCGTTGCCAAACGACCTGTCAATTTTGATCGGCTCGCCCAGGATGCAGCCCAGGTTGTAGCCGCGCGGATTCTGGAGAACGTCAACCATGTTCGCATAGCACCACACTTTGGCACCGTGATGCCGCACCAGATGCGGGAAGCCATTCAGGTGGTCGTCGTGCATGTGGCTGGGCATCGCGACGTCCACCGACTTGAGCCCGTAACCGGCCTTGAGTTCGGCGACGGTGTGTTCGACAAAGCCCATGCGGTCATGAACGGGCGTGGCATTCATGTAGGAGTTGAAGAAATTGCCGCTGGCCGATCCGTAGTCCACAAACAGCGCTTTCCCGCTGTCGCTAATCAGTGCGTAGGAACTCGAGGTGGTTTGGTAAGACGCAACCAAGTGAGGCGAGACCGCGTAGGGGCGGTTCTCGACCGTGAGCGTGTCCCCCGGGTCGTACGCGGCGTACCAGCCCTTCAACTTGCGAATCAGATCATCGATCCCGTCCGCAGGTGAATTAAACGGCTCACCGTGCGAAGGGCAAACCAGTTCCGGCCCCTGTTCGCGGAGGCGAGTGAGTGAGTAAATGGCGTAGTCAACCCCGTCGGTGCTTCCGTAACTATACTGAAGTTCGTAGAGATTCACGACCTTGCCCGGCGCCTGGATCAAATCTCCGGTGAACGCCACTTTCTTGCCGTCGACCGTGCCGAGCAGACTGACCGATCCCAGCGTGTGCCCGGGTGTGGGATAGATGAGCAGCTCGTGGGCGCCCCAGGTGTAGGTATTGTAGTCGCGCAGGACGTCCGCCACGGGGAGGTTCTGCGTCACGGTGAAGAAGTCGTTCTTGACGTTGTATAGCTCGAAGATGCGGCGATTTCGCCAGAAATTCTCAGCGTCCGCAAAGAGGTGCCGTTCATGCTGAGGAACAATAATCGGAATTCGCTCCGCCGCTGCCCGCGCGTCCCCCTGACACTGGTCGCGGTGGTGGTGGGTGTGCAAGACGGCGTCAATTCGTGTGACGCCGATCTGTCCCAGCAGGCTCAGGACGTGGCCTGAACCGAAGTCGATCAGCAAGGCGCGATTGCCGTCTTTGAACACGTAGACGTTACAGGTGTCGCGCAGGAGATAAAGGTTAGGAGAGACTTGGGTGAGCCCGCCTTGAGGAGCGAAGCGCACTGTCGCAGCCTCCGCCGCCGGCTTGGCGATTCCTGGCGAGGCGCCCGCAAGCTCTCCTGCGACCAGCCCGGCCCCCGCATTCCGCAGGAAATCGCGCCGAGTTACGCCGTGTTCGGGTGAAATCTTGAGTCTTTTCATTGGATCCTCCGGGATGCGATGACGACGTCAGGACAGCCCACCGCAGAGGCGCTGAGACGCAGTGGCAAGGGTCAATGTTTTTGATCCTCTATGCCTCCGCGCCTCTGCGGTGCGATCTTTCGCTCCTGCCGGGGCTGACGCGCCTGACATTGCGGATCACTAGAATAGGGGATTATAAGCCCTTCAGTGTGTGGTGGCTTGAGCTTCTTGCAGGGTTGGGAGAATCGTCAGGATTTGCTCGACTTTGGTCACTCTCATCAGCGTCCGGATCCGGTCTTGCACGGCCACTAACAAGAGCCGACGGCCCGAATTGACACAGGAGACATGCGCGTTAACGATGGCTCCCACACCTGCCGAATCCACGTAAGGGACCTCGGTGAAATCGAGAATAAGAGTTTTCGCGCTCTTTTCGGTCCGTACCGTATCCCGGAAATCAAACAAAGTGGCAATGGTTATCGGACCATTGAGCTGCAGGATTCGCTGCTCTTCGTTCGCGCCCGGTGCATTGACGATGGTTAGCTTTTCTTCCCACATATCCAAGCAATATAGGGTGCCTGGGGGGTTTTGTCAATAAGTAACATCCGGCTCAAGGCATGTTATATGAATTGTTACGGGAGTGTTACAGTGCGCCAGAGCCGCAACCAAATGCAGATTCTTCGCTTCGCTCAGAATGACATACCATCCTGAGCGGTCGGTATTTCGCCACTTTCCAAAGTGGCGTTGACATACCTCCGGGCAACCCCTAATATACCGCTCAAAGGAGGTAGTCATCATGCAACTGACCATCGACGCCAAGGAAGTCGAAGGGGTTCGCGTCTTGAGCCTTAACGGCAGAATCGTGGCCGGCCCTGAAGTCGACAGCGTGCGCAGTTTCGTCAAGGAGTTTCTGGGCAATCATTGGAATCATATTGTGCTCGACCTCGCGAACGTGACGCGCATTGATAGCACGGGAATCGGCATGCTCGTGGAGTCGGTGATCTTAACGGTGAAGGAGGGGGGGCAACTGAAACTCACGCGCCTTCCTCGGCTAATTCATAATATCCTCTCCACTCACCGGCTGCTGCAAGCCTTTGACATCTATGCCACCGAGGCGGACGCCTTGGCGAGTTTTGCCAAGCCGGCCCCCTGACCGGCCTTTCACCAAGCCTCGCGGCGCCATGCGATCGTCGCGGCGTCATGCGAGAGTGGCGCTGACCTTCAGGTCAGCACTACGGATGCCGACCCTTCGCTTCCCTCAGGGCAGGCTCTAAAGGTCGGCGCTACAACTGAAACGGAGGCGATTATGAACACCCTCATTGCAATCGAAGCATGCGGAGTATTGCTCTGCTGGGCAGTTCTTGCTCGGGCGATTTGGAAGTGGGGACCGGGTCTGCGCAGGAGGTCGGTTCGGTGCCCGGAGCGGAGGGTCGCAGCCAAAGTCCTGGCGGACCAGCGCGAGGCTGAATTCGGCTCCCTGCGAGTGATGGACGTGCAGGGATGCTCGCTGCTCGGAAAAGCGCCCCTGGCATGCAGCAAAGGGTGTCTCGTCAGATTGTGAGCACGGCCCGACGGTTAAGCGATCAATCCTTCTTCATCTTCATGGCAGGCTCGCCGAATGAGACGCAGAGCGCAATCGCCGACGCCACCCAGATATACCACGGAAGTGGATCATGATAATGAAATTGTAGGATGACACATACTGCAAAGAGTATGCTTCCGAACATGATTCCTCCTAGCCCGGCAGAGTGCCGCTGATCGCCAAAGCAACAAACCCCAGAATAAGAAACAGGATTCCCCCGAGCATTGTGGCCAGCGCTTTCTTACCAGCGGCCTTCCATTCTCCAGTCACAAATCCCCAGACGTTCGACGTGATGATAATCGACGACATAAAAAGAGGCCAACCAAGAATCGGTCCCATCTCCGAAAGGCGCGCCGAGACGCCTCCATAAATGACCGTGCTTCCAAACCAGAACAAGCCCATCACGGTGCCAAAGACCCAATTTAGGCCGGTCCCTGGAGCGCGGAACAGCTGCATGGACCCGTTCTTTTTCCACAGGTAAGCACAATAGATGAGATAAGGGATGAGAGCAGCCGTATTCAGGGGCGCCCAAATCACATTCGCTTGGCTGCCCGGGCCCACACCTTGAGCGACCGCGGCGTCAATGAGCGGCTTTCCAAAAGCCAGTCCGAAGTTAGTAAACGGAGAACCGATGCCGGCCAGGATACAAAGGAACAATCCCAGCTTGAAACTTATTTTAACCGCGGCGGATTCCTTGGGGCGCGCACCGGCGTCGGCGAGTTGTCTCTCCTTCATGCCCCCGGCGACGGCGCATCCTACGATTCCGGCGATGGCCAGCCCCACCCCAACGAAGATCATGTGCCCCTGAGGTGTGAAGATTTTCTGCCTCTGCAACACCAGCAGTGGCACCAGCGAGCCGAGGGCCGTGGCGAGGCCAATGGCGATAGCAAAGTTGAGAGCAATGCCAATCGCGGCAATTCCCAGGCCGAAGAAGATTTGCGCCAACCCAAAACCCACGCCGAACAGGACCATCAGCAGCAGGACTCGAAATCCCGCCGTCACGAAGACGCTCCAGGCATTCGGAATGGTCAGCCACACCGCCAGCCAAGGGAATACGACCATACCCATGATCGCCCATACCGACCAGATGTTTTCCCACTTCCAGGCTTTCACGAATTTGGTGGGAGTCGCGAAACTACCGTTGAGAATTCCGGCTAGCAACGCCAAGCCCACGGCTAAAGGCACATTTGCCATATGAGAACCCCCGCAAAAACAGAAATTGGAAACTAGAAAATAGAAGCAAGGAGTCAGAAGTCAGGAGTCAGAATCTGGAACCAAGAATCACGAAGCAAGAAGCAGGAAGAGGAGTCGGGCTTCCCCAGCCCCTAGTCCCTAGCCCCTGACACCCGGCACCTGAAACCTGCTTTTCTCACTGCCTTATCTGCCCGGTTCCCACGATCTGGTACTTCACGGACGTCAGCTCCGGCAAGGCAAACGGACCGCGGCAATGGAGCTTTTGGGTGCTGATACCCATCTCGGCGCCTAAGCCGAACTCTCCCCCATCCGTGAAGCGTGTGGAAGCGTTCCAATAAACCGCCGCCGAGTCCACCTGGTCCAAAAACCTCTGTGCGCGCGTGGCATCGCGGGTGATGATAGCATCAGAATGGCGAGTGGAGTAACGATTGATGTGCGTGATGGCGTCGTCCAAGCTCGCCACCACCGCTACGGCCATTTTCAAGTCGGAGTATTCGGTGAGCCAATCCTCCGCAGAAGCGGCGCAAACCTTCTCTTCGCCCGCCAGGCGGCGCGTCTGCTCATCACCCCGCACCTCAACCCCGGCGGCGCGCAACCGCTCGACAATTCTGGGGACGTATTCCGCCGCGATGTCGCGGTGCACGAGCAGCTTTTCCGCAGCGTTGCACACCGAAGGCCGCTGCGTCTTGGCATTGATCACGATGCGGTCCGCAAGCTCGAAGTCCGCTTCCTTGTCCACATAAACGTGACAATTCCCTGCCCCGGTTTCGATCACCGGCACAGTGGCCTGCTCCACGACACGGTTAATCAGTTCCGCCCCGCCGCGCGGCACCAGGACGTCCACGTAGCCGCGCGCCCGCATGAGTTCCGCCGCCGAGTCACGGGAACGGGAATCAAGCAACTCGATGGCTCCTGCCGGCAACCCCGGCGCCTGGTTGAGAAGTTCCACTAACCGCTCATTGGTGTGAACCGCCTCACGCCCTCCGCGCAGGACCGCTGCGTTCCCGGCTTTCAGCGCCAGCACCGCCGCATCCACCGTCACATTGGGGCGCGACTCATAAATGACGCCCACAACGCCCAGCGGCACTCGCACTTTCCGTATGCGCAGGCCGTTGGGACGAACCCATTCCGCCAAGACTTCACCCACCGGGTCAGGCAAAGATATGACCGCCCGAATTCCCGCCAGCATGTCGGCCAAGCGAGCCGGATTCAGCAGAAGCCGGTCGCGACTGGAGGGACGAAGCTCATTGGACTCGAGGTCGGCGCGGTTGGCTGCCAGAATCGTTTCCTGGCCCGCTGCCAAGAGCTCCGCCATCGCCTCGAGGATGGTATTCTTTTGCTGCGAAGTCAGCAAGGTAAGGTTGGGAGCAGCCGTCCGGGCTCTGCGCAGTTTGTCGAGCGTGGATTCCATGAAGCTCCGGCGTGCTACGGCAACCCTGTCATTCCGCTGAGGTTCGCCGTGTGTCGGCGGCTCATGAGGCACTCTCGCCCTTGACGCGCAAGGGCGCAAAATAGGTCCCGACGCGGCGCTGCAGGGCAAGTGGAATGACCTCAGGATGGTTCCCGTTGGCAATCACCACCTGAATTCCCGCCGCTGTGGCCCTCAGTGCCGCTCGCAACTTGGAGCGCATCCCGCCTCGCCCCAACTGGCTTTTGCCGCTGCAGGCGGCTTCCATCGCGGGTGTGACCCGACGGACGGCCCGCACCAGGTGAGGTTTTCCTGAGACGCCTTGGGACCGGAAGAAACCGTCCACGTCGGTAAGCAAGATCAACCAGTCCGCTCCTAAAGCGGAAGCTACAAGGGCGCTCAGCTCGTCGTTATCACCGAACGCTCCTTCCAGTTCGCGCACTGAGACGCTATCGTTTTCGTTCACGATGGGCAGCACTTTCATGCGCAGCAACTGGTGGAGCGTCTTGCAGAGGTTTTGATAGCGGAGGGGAGAGGAAAAGTCATCACTCGAAAGAAGCAGTTGGGCCACCACTTTCTTCCCAAATAGCAGCCGCTCGTAGGTGTGCATCAACCTGCTCTGGCCGACTGCCGCGGTGGCCTGCATCAGCCCCAACTTCTTGGGCCGCCGCTTGATGCCCAGCGAAAACATTCCGCAGGCGATCGCGCCCGAACTGACGATGACGTACTCATGATGGGTCAGTTCAAGTTGATCGATCAACGACCGCATCCAAGTGAAGTTGATCTGCCCATCCGGGGCGACCAAGCTGGTCCCGATTTTGATGACTACACGCATGGGTTCGGCTCGCCCCGTGGAATGAGAATGGCGTAGAGTTGTTGGGAGGCGATACACCACGCCCGCTTGGGAAAAACCGCGGACCCCAGCACTCGGGGTCCGCGCTACCTTATCCCTGTCTCACCAATGCGGCCTGGACGGAAGGGCAAAGCTACTTGCTTTCGGCCGCGGCCTGTTTTTTGCCTTCCCAGGTGCCGTTTTCGGTGTCGCTTGTCCACTTGCCGGAAAGCTCACCCTTCTTGAGTTTGGCGGTTAGCTGGTAGTTGCCTTGCGGCGTGTCGATGTGGATTTCAACGTCGTCTTTCTTAACCGTTCCGGCACTGATCTGAGTCCCGCCCATGGGCGAAGAAACCGACCCCGTCAACGAATCCTTGGTCTGCTCGAGATACAGAGTGAACGGCATGTCACCTTGCGAGCCGCCGTGCGCCGTGCACTCCCACGTTCCCGTCAAAGGGCCGGGCTTGGGTTTCTTCGCTTGCGACTGCTCTTGCGCTAGCGCGAAACCCGCCAAGCACAAGATACCCAGGCTCAGAACGAAAGGAATCATCTTCCTCATCTTCATGTATTTGCTCCTTGTTCGATCTCGTGAAATCAACTATCGAAGCATTTTACTGCGGCAGCGGCGCTTCCGTCCAGAAGAAGTCGCGGGTTGAAAGTCGAGAGCAACCCCTTTGACTTTCGGCTTTCGACTTTTGACTCTCGACTCTTGACTGCCCTTCAAAACCAAAAATGCCATGCCGTGTCGACCAGTGCGTGGGTCAAAGCGGAAGCGGAAATCCTCTGCCGGTTTCTAAATGTGTATCCGTAGAAGATTCCCGCCACAGTGGCCATAATCGCGTATCGCCAGTTGGGAACCGGAGCGTGATGGAGATGCGACGCCCCGAATATCACGGAAGCAATCAGCAAGCCGTAGACGCCGCGCGGTCCTCGCCGTATGCTTTGGCACAAGAGATTTTGCAGGATCCCCCGGAACAGCAGTTCCTCCGGAATGGCAATCGTGAAGTAGATGGCAAAGAACTGCAGCGGGATCTGCCCGAACGAGGCGCTCGAGAAGTGGGGGTGGATGAAATGCAGCAACAACCCCAGCGGGATGCCGATTATACAAAAACCCAGAAAATTGGCGACCCCGTCCGCCGCGTCCTGTTTACGCCATATCAGCCGGTAACCCACGCCTTCCAGATTGCGGACCACCACAAACGCGTACACGCCCACGCAAACGCAAAACAGAGGACGGAAAAAGTAGAGGTCGAACGGCCAGGTCCATATTCCCGTCAACCAATTGGCGGCGACGGGCAGCGCCAACGCCAGCATGGCCACCACGTCCCGCCATCCGATGAGCGGCGGGCGGTGCAGGCGATCGGGAAGCAGCAACAAGCTAGGCGCTAGGATATAGGCCAGCAACTTCCCCGCCCCCAGAAACGTGAAAGAGCGCGTTCCAAAGGCGTACACGAGGTACGGGATCAGCAGCAGCAATGGCATGGCTGCGGCTGCCCATACCGACTCCACCGCGCGCTGCCGCAGGTGGCGCACCAGGCTCTGCTGCGCCAATCCCACGAATGCGCAGAGAATCAGGCCAAGACTTAATAAGATGGCTCCCAGCCGAACCGGGTCAGGATGAACCTGAAGCAGAATCACGGCTTCCGCCACGGCGCATAGAGCGAGGACTCCGATTGCAAACAGGCCCAGGTTTTTCATCGCATGATTCCGAGCCCCGTCAGGGGCGGCATAGAGTAGCCGAGGGCGCAAGCCCCAGAAGCGTTAACTTAAGCACACTCGCCGGGTCCTGAAGGGACCCAATCTCATTAGCCGTAGGTGAAACCTACGGAAAGCACGCACACCTCAGATCGTACCATCCCAAAGGGGTTGAACGGGGCACGTTTGACCCCTTCGGGGTCGGCAGAAATCGAGGGGGTGATAATCATCAGCCCGTAGGTTCCACCTACGGCTAATGATATTAATGCCCTTCGGGCATTTGCTGTCGAGGCTTTGCGCTTACTTGGCCCCCAAGTCCACGTTGGCCAGGGGAACGAATTCCACCGGGCCCAGTTTCTTCAAGTCTTTCTCGAACCCGGAAAGATTACCCACCAAGACGATGATATTGTTCTCGGGCGCCAGGCGACGGCCGGCGGCGTTCCACACCTCCTCGGTGGTCAGGGCCCGGATCTTCTCCGGAAAGCGATTCCAATAGTCGAGGGGTAGATTGTAAACCAAAAGTTCCAGGGTGTGACTGGCAACATTTTCCGAAGACTCAAAATCCAGTGCGAGATGCCCAATCAAGTATCCTTGTGCCGTTTCGAGTTCCTGGGGCGTGATTGGGTTGTCATGCATCTGCTTAATCTGTTCGAGGGCCAGCCGAAGGCTTTTCAAAGTCTCCGGAGTGCGTGTAAAGGTCTTGCACTGCCAGACGCCCGCCGTCCGATAGGAGAGAAGTTCACTCGAAGCGCCGTAGGTGAGGCCCTGGTGGCTGCGCAAGGCCTTAAAGAGCCGGTTCTCAGAAGGTCCACCCAGAATCTGGTCCGCAATGCTCAGCGCCAGGTAATCCGGGTCCGCTCGCGGCGCTCCGAGATTGGCGATGCGAATCTCGGTTTGAACCGCATCCGGTTTGTCGATGGCAAGAATCCGGTGTGTGCCGGCCTCCGGCGAGGCAGCGGGAACGGAAGGCGGGGTTTGGTTGGCCCAGGCGCCAAACCACTTTTCGGCGCGCTCAAAGGCCTCGGCGGCATGCATGTCTCCGACAATCGCGAGCACGGCGTTGGAGGGCTGATAATGGGCCGCGTAAAAGGTTCGAAGGTCTTCCGGCGCAATGCGCCGCACCGAAGCTAGGGTTCCATCTTCGGGGTGGCCGTATGGGGTCCCAAAAAAGGCAAGGCGCCTCGAGGCCGTATCGGCGACGTAGTCGGGGTCGTCGCGAACCACCTCGAGGCCCGAAAGAGTCTGCCGGCGCTTGCGATCGACCTCCGCGGCCGCAAAAGTGGAATGCATCACCATGTCGGAGAGAAGATCGAAAGCCAACTCCTCATGGTCGTTCAGGACGCTCAGACTTATGTATGATTCGTCCCATCCGGCCCCCGTATCGACCAACCCGCCGATGGAATCGATCGCCTCGGAGATTTGGCCTGCCGTGCGCGTCGGAGTTCCCTCCGTAAGCAACGCGGCCACCAGTTGAGCCGTTCCCGGCAGCGTGGCCGGGTCTGATTCCGCTCCCGATTTTACCATCAGGCGCAGCGTCACGAGAGGAAGCGCATGTCTTTCGACGGCCACCAGCTTCAGGCCATTGGGTAGGACGCGCAACTCCGGCGAGGGAAGAACCAGCGGCTTGGGAGGCAAGGCCGCAGGGGGAAAGTCGCGAGCTGATGACAAGGCGGCAAATAACAGAACTGCAAGGCAGAGGGTAGAAGAGACCAAGCCTCTCAAGGTGAAGGCGAAGACCGAGAACAGTTCAAACGGCAAATGGCAAAGGTCAAATGGCAAAGGGTTTGCGGTTTGACAATTCCCAAATTGCAAACCATTTGAACTTTGCCATTTGCCGTTTGCCATTTGAATTCGCCCTTTCCTCGGGCAACGAAGAGGGGAAGCCCCCCCCAACCGTTCATTCAGCTCCTGCCCCACTCCCTCGCCCGCCGCCTTCCGCATTCTTCGGATACACTTCCACCAGCGTCATATTCTCCGGCACAAAATACTTCTGGGCCACACGCTGAATATCCGCCGGCGTCACCGCCAGGAACCGGGCCGGCTCCGTGTTGACCAGGTTTGCGTCCTTTAGAACCACCGCCGCATAGCCCAGTTCCTCGCCTCGCGTTTGCACCGTCTGGCGGCTCAGAATGAAATCGCGCAGGGTTTCGTTCTTGGCTTTCGTCAGCTCGGCGTCAGTGACCAACTGGCTCTTCAGCCGCGTCAACTCCGCCTCGACGTCAGCCTCGCCCTCAGCCGGCGCGTGGCCCTGGTTCAAGACGGCAAATACAAAAAAGAGGTTGGGATCTTCGGTAAAGTTGCCGGTGCTCTCCGCCTCCAGGGCAATCTGCTTGTCATAGACCAGCCGGCGGTAGATTCGCGAACTCTCGCCCTCCGAGAGGATGTTGGATGCCAGCCGCAAGGGATAGGCATCCGGGGTTCCGTCAGCCGGCATATGGTAACCCTCGATAAACGCGGGAAGCGCCACGTTCAAATCGAGTTTCACCGCTCGCTTGGCGGTTTGAGGCGGTTCCTGTGGGATGTGATTTGCAGGAAGGCGCGCTCCCCGTGCGAGGGGGGCGAAATACTTCTGGATCATGGATTCCGTCTCGTTCGGATCCAGATCGCCGACAATCACCACGGTGGCGTTGTTAGGCACGTAGTACGTGTCGTAGAAGTCTTTTATGTCCTCGATCCGTGCGTTGTCCAAGTCATGCATGCTGCCAATCGTCATGTGCTGGTAGGGATGCACGCTATAGGCATGTTCATAGAGGGTCTCCACCACCGTGCCGTACGGCGGGTTGTCGAACTTCAGGCGTCTCTCTTCTTCCACCACTTCCCTTTCGTTGTTGAAAACCGATTGCGTAATGTCCAGGTTGCGCATCCGGTCAGCCTCCAGCCACAGAACCACAGGGAGCTGTGAGCTGGGAGTTGTCTCCCAGAACACGGTGGTGTCCTCGGTCGTGTAGGCGTTGTCGATGCCCCCAGAGCGAATGATGTAGTCCGAAAAGTCCTCCGCACCGATGTTTGTCGTGCCGTCAAACATCAGGTGCTCGAACAAGTGAGCAAAACCCGTCCTCCCCGGGACCTCATTCTTCGAGCCCACGTGGTACCAGATTTGCACGTCCACCACCGGCGATTGGTGGTCTTCAATAAGACAGGCGTTCAGACCGTTCGGAAGGGTCAGTTGGCGGACCGAGGTATGCGGCAGAGTTACCGCGCCTTTCGCCTGCCAACAATTCCCCGTGAGAAGGATGAGCGCGGCTGCAACTATGACCGCGCGCGCTGTGTGGGCTTTGTGGAAGATTCTGGGCAACCTGCTCCTGACGCGTTGCGCCGGCCTTCAGGTCGGCATTTTTCCGTGCTGACCTTACGGTCAGCTCTAGCAGTGCCAAGTTTTGATTCTATCATGGAGCCGGAAACTGAGGTGACCTATTCAGATTTGTGGCGCTGCCGCTATTAGATTAATCGAAGAGGGCCACCCCACCCAAAATGACCAACGAGAAGTCACGAGCGACGGGGAAACAACAAAGGCGGCGCACCTGAGGGCTTGATTCTGCGACTTCCACCTACTTCGTTAACGCGCCCTGGAAGCACCGCCCGCGACTTGCTCGAGCCGTTCGAGGGTATCAGGATAATTGCGAACGAGCAGTACCAGCGCGGCCGCCTGAGGATTGAGTTTGGCCCGACCCTGCTCCCATTTCTCGAGGGTTCTCAGATTGATGCGCAACTGCCGGGCGAACACCGCTCGTGAGCAGTGCAGTCTCCTGCGCGTGTCCCGAACCAGTTTTGCGTCAACCTTCGGGAGCGCCGCTGGTTCGACCTTGAAATTGCGCAGCGTCAGCTTACCTTCGCGCTGGCTCTTTATTGCCGCCACGCCTTCCATCAGTTCGCCATAAATGTCTCGCCTGATCATTACCGTGATCTCCTCGGGTTTCGTTTTCTTCGTTCCTTTCGGGCTTCCCGCCAGTCAAGCTCTGCCGCGATCGCAGCTTTCAACGCCTTCTTCTCTTTCGGTAGAAGGTCCGCGGCCTCGTCCTTGTCGAATAACGTCATCAACCAGATTTCCTGATCTTGGGCGAAGTAGTAATAGACGACCCGCAAACCGCCCCGCCGGCCCTTGCCACGCCTGGGGTCGGCCCAGCGCACTTTTCGGAAGCCGCCAGTGCCTGGCATCAAACCTCCCGCCTGTGGATTGCTGGCAAGCTCGATCTGCAACGCCCGATAGCCCTCGTCGGAAAGATAATCCGAAAGATGGCGAGTAAATGCCGGGCTTTCGATGAATTCCATTCCCGATCATTATACGCTTTTAGCGTATAGATGTCATTCGGTGTATTTCTGCGCGATGGGATATCGCCGCCCCATGCCGAAGGCCTTGGCGGTGACTTTGAGTGTGGGAGGGGCCTGCTGGCGCTTGTATTCCGCGCCGGCGATCATGCGTACGGTATTCTTCACTAAGTTAAGGTCGAAATGGTGCTTCTCGGCAATCTCCTGCGCGGAGAGCGCCTCCTCGATGTAATCCTTAAGGATGGCGTCCAAAATCTCATACGGCGGAAGGCTGTCCTGGTCGGTCTGATTGGGACGCAATTCGGCCGAGGGCGGCTTTTCAAGGCAAGCCTGCGGGATGCGTTCGCCGGCGCGATTCACGTAGCGCGCCAGTTCGTAAACCATGATCTTGGGCACGTCGGCGATCACGGCGAGACCTCCGGCCATGTCGCCGTAAAGAGTACAGTAACCGGCGCCCAACTCCGATTTGTTGCCGGTGCTGAGGAGCAGGGAGCCGAATTTATTGGACAAGGCCATCAGAATATTGCCGCGTACGCGGGCTTGAATATTCTCTTCCGTCACGTCGCGAGGTTTTCCTGCGAAGGTGGGTTCGAGCGCCTGAAGATAGGCCTCATAGATGGGAGTGATGGGAATAATCTGGAAGTTGATGTGCAAATTGCGAGCCAGCGCTTCGGCGTCGCCTACGCTTCCGGGCGAAGAATAAGGGCCCGGCATGCCCACCCCGGTGACGTTCTCAGGACCCAGGGCGTCCGCCGCCAGCGTGGCCACCAGTGACGAGTCGATGCCGCCGCTCAAGCCCACGATCACTTTCCGAAAGCCGCACTTCATCACGTAGTCATGCACACCCAGTTTGAGCGCCTGATAGACGCCTTCGGTTTCGGAAGCGGGAGCAGGGTGGATCTCGAGCGGCCCGGACCTCCCCTTGTTCTCCTCCTCATTGAGGGGGGGAGTAAGGGGCGGTGATCCGGAGTGAGTGTCGAAGATGACCAGATCTTCCTCGAACGACCGGGCGCGCGCGCAGATCTCGCCGCGAGCGTTGAACGCCATGCTGCCGCCATCGAAGACCAATTGATCGTTTCCGCCCACCTGGTTGACGTAGACTACCGGGATATGCCGTGTGTCCGCAATGGACTTGAGCATGTCGTGGCGCAGTTGAACTTTCTCTTTACTGTAAGGTGAAGAGGCGATATTGATCAGCAGGTTGGCTCCGGCGCGGACACACTCCTCGACGGGATTTCGTTCGTAGCGCGGCTGCCTCCAGAAATGCTTGTCGTTCCAAACGTCCTCGCAAACGGTGATTCCCAGCTTGAAGCCGTTGAACTCCCGGACTTCGATCGACTTGCCGGGCTCGAAGTAACGCGATTCGTCGAATACGTCGTAGAAGGGGAGCAGGATTTTCGTATAATCCACCACGACCCTGCCGCCGTCAATCAACGCCGCAGCGTCCGCCGCAGCCTTGCCTTGCGCCGCGTGGGAGCGCCGCACGTAGCCCACCAGCGTCGGGATGGGCGGAAGCAGGTCAACCAGTCGCGCCAGTTCGGACTCCGACTTGAGGATGAAACCCGGCCTTTCCACCAGATCGCGTGGCGGATATCCGCAAATCGCCAACTCCGGAAACACCACCAGGTCTGCGCCTCGTTCCCGCGCGCATTGCGCATACTTCAGGATGCGGTCGATATTGCCGGCAAAATCCCCCACCGTCGTATTAATTTGGGCGAGGGCGATTTTCATGGCATTTGTGATTTGTGATTGGTGATCTGCGAATGACGGTCGCGGCCGATGGATTCCCGCCTTGGCGGGAACGTCGGCTCCACTATCGCGAAGTGTCCTCCAGACCTCTGAGAGGTCGCGATTTCAAAACAGCCTCCGCAGGCCTCGATTTTCGAATTTCGAGTTTCGATTTTCGACTTCCGGGCTAGGCGCTGAAGGAGCTTCCACAACCGCAGGTGGTCTTCACATTCGGGTTCTCGAACTTAAATCCCGCGCCTTCCAGGGTTTCGACGTAGTCGATCTTGGTGCCGGTGATGTACATCAGGGAAGCCTGGTCAACAAACACCGTCAGACCGTCGAATTCGTACACTTTGTCCACCCCATTGGTCTGGTTCTCAAAGTTCATCTGATAGGAGAAACCAGAACATCCGCCGCCCACTACGGCGACGCGCAAACCCGCAGGGGCGGGGTTCTGTTGGGCCATGATTTCCTTCACCTTGGAAACGGCCTTGGGGGTAAGCTCAATTTTCATCGAATACTCCTTTGCGAATTACCTTACACCACTAACATCTGATGAGCCAATATAGCAGAGAGATACAAGGAAATCAACCCCCTGGAGCCCCGATCGTGGCATTATCGGTGAGGCACCGCGCTGCCATTTAGTCCCATCTGGCGTTCGCACGTAATCCGCCCTTTCTTGTTTGCACTTTTCGCTGTTGCACTTTTCGCTTGACAAGCCCAGAGACCTATGATAGCCTATGGTAGTGGTCTTGTTGGAGACATTATGTCGCAGACGAGCCCCGGCACGAGCATGAAAGTATTGCGCCTCAACCAACCCGGGAACCGCGCCCCTCGCCGACCCCGGGGAGCGGAAAGCCGGGTGATGCAAATAATCAAAAATAGTGGGAACGAACTCAATAAGTGCTTTAGAATAAATGAGATCAATTTTTTGAACACTGCACTTTTTGCGCTTTTTGCGTGCGAATCAACACCAATTAAGGCCTCCAAGGAGCAAAAACGCCACATTTTGCACAAACGAACCGAGACCTGCGAGTCGCAGGGAGAGGCCGGGAAAGTAGCGAGCGCTCGGCTACAGAGGACCGCCGCCACCCCCGGCCACGGCTCCCTGGCGGGAGGTAACGTCCGGTGAAAAAGTACATGCTGGCAATGGCGTTGGTAGCGGCCGCAGGCGTTCTTCTGGAGAGCGGCTGTAGCGGTCCGGGTGGCCACGGAACCCCGCCACACATCGATACTACCCCGGGAACGCTGGCGATTTTCGGTGGCGACACTCCCTTCTGTGGCGTGCTGTCTTTCACGGTCACGATCAGCGGCCTGACGTTGACGCCGCAATCAGGTTCGACCCCTGTAACGGTCATTTCCAGTGGCACGGCGGTGACGGTGGATTTTGCCTCGCTGATGGACTTCGCCTCCATGTTTAGCCTTTCAAGCGTTCCTCCGGGGACTTACACTGCGTTGGGAATGACCCTCTCCAACCCGCAACTGACCCACATGGATACGTCCACCAACCCGCCCTCGATCAAGACTGTCGTGCCGGCCGTGCCAACCCTGGTCGTCAGTCTGCCTTTCAACCCGGCAATTACCGTTGCCAGCGCAGGCAGCCTCGCCTTGCAACTCGACTTCAACCTCCTTAATTCGGTTACCGCCGGCGCCGGCGGTCAGTTCACGGCGACCCCAACTTTCAGCGCTACTGTCGCCTCGGCATCGGGAAGCACGGGTTACGCCCAGTTTGACGACTTAAGCGGGGTCGTTCAGAGTGTCAGCACAAGTTCAACCAATCCGTCCTTCAATGGAAGCTTCACGATCTCCAGCCCAAACGCTCCAACCTTCACGGTCAACGTCAACAGTTCCACCAGCTTCGCAGGGGCTTCCGGCCTGGGGGGGCTGACTCCCGGGACCTTTGTGGAAATGAGCGCCGTCCTCGACGCCAGTGCGAACATCGTTGCGAACGCTGTTGTCACCGAGGCTCAAGAGGACGCGGCAAGTGGCCAAGCGGCTTTTGTGGGCTTAATCACCGCCGTCACGCCGCCGACGGGCAACGCGACGCAAGTCACGATGCTGGTACAACAGGAGAATCCCGACGTAAGCAGCCGGGTGCCGGTCTTCTCCCTGTTGACCGTTAATGTCTCTTCTGCGTCGACGACTTTCGGAATCAGCGCTCCGGGAGTGGATTTTGCCGGCTTCTCGTATGGGCCTAACAGCCTCGCGGTAGGCCAGCGCGTGGTCGTCCATGGCACGCTCCCCAGCGGATCGGCCACGGTCTCAAGTGCCACGGCGCGCGCGGTGTTTCTGGGCCTGCAGTCCGTTCTGGGAAACCTCGCCACGAACCCGCTCACCCCTGTCAGCATCGCCAGCGACGGCGTAGACGGAGGCTTTACCTTGGTTCCCTGCTCACCTCTGTTTCAGGCCGCGCCGATTACGGCCCTCGTTAACCAGCAAACCGTTTATTCCGGCCTTGTGAACCTGTCCAGCCTCAATAACCCTGGCGCCCATTTCCTCTTGGCCAAGGGGTTGCTTTTTTATGAGCAGAGCTCTACGACGTACGGGGTGGAGAGTTGGACCGTGCCGGCCGAAGTTCAGGTGGCGACGGAGGTCCACCAGTTGCCTTAAGATTATCGTGAATGTTGTCATTCCGAGCGCAGCGAGGAATCTTGTCCTGGTTTTGCCGCTGGCGGCGTGAGGGACTGCTTTGACAACGTGTAGGGGTAGGGCAAGCCCTACCCCGTTCATTAGGGGACGGCAAGCCGTCCCCCTACGAGCAGGAAAATCAGGGCAATTATTTTCATGCCAAGTGGTGAGCCGAAGAATCATGGAATGTGCGCTCAGAATGACAGACATGAAGGCGGTTTTTCGCATCCTATGAAGGAGTGCTGGGGAGTACGAATAGCTCAGACCATGACGCATCGTGACCATGCCAAGTCGACGCTGGCGCGCGCCGTGTGGGCCGCCGGTATAATTCTTGCCTGTACCAGGCTGCTTGGCGCCCAGGAAGCCGCGCGCACGGGGCTGGCCTATTTTCCCGCTGACACGCAGCAGATTGCCTACTCGAGCTTCGCACAACTGCGTGCTTCGCCGGATTATCCCCAGATCCGCCGGCATGTTCTTTATCAACAGATGCACGGATTTCAGGAGTTCCTCCACTCCTTGGGCATCAACCCTGAGAAGGACGTTGACGAGGTGATGCTGGGCTGGCGCGGCGACTCCCCGAGCGGGCCGGGGAGTTTCGGAATAGCGGCAGGACGTTTCGAACCCGATAAGGTGAGCGAGTATTTCACCAAGACCCAGTTGCCGGTCCGGTCTTACGACGGCTGCGACCTCTACGTTTTTGGTTCGGGCGCCGCCCAGGACGATACCTTTTTTACTTTTCTCGATTCCACCCTGGCCGCTTTCGGCCGATTGCACGACCTGAAAGCCCTCCTGGATGTGCGCGAGGGCTACGCGCCGCCCCTCGAAGCAAACCAGGCCCTCCAAGGCTACGAAGCCGAACTCGACGGGACGTCTCCTCAATGGGGAATCCTGACCGGGAGGGCCGCGGCCAATGTGGCGACGCCCTGGCTGGCAGGAGGCAAGAAGACTAGCGTAGATTTGACGGCCTTTCTGCAGCCGGTGCAGGCCGTCCTCTATCGCATCGATTGGGACGGCGGCTTCGTGGCTCACATCAGCGTGGTCTGCAAGTCGCCCGAAACCGCCGCAGGGCTCTTCCAGCTTTTGAATCTTCTCAAGTCGGCGCCGGTGTTTGCGGGTGCGGCGGGTGGTTCCGGACCGAGCCCGATCGTCCAGAACCTGGATGTTAGCCGGGAGGGAGCACGCCTCGAATTGAGCGCCGCAGGGCCTGCGGATGCGCTGGATCAATTGATCCATTGAGTCATTGAACTAACGCCTTTCCCGCCGCAGAGCAGATTTTCAATGGCTCAATGACTCAATGGCCCGATGGCTCAATTCGGCGTGAAGGGCTTCAGTTCCTGCTCGAAATCTGCCTTGCTAACCGCCTCGCCATCGTTCAGGCGGCTGAGCAGCTTGTCGATGACCTGTTTAGCCTGGTCCTTGCGGTAGGCGCGGATGAAGCCGTCAAGGAAATGCTCTCCCGCCATGGCGCGGTTGATCTCCGCTTCCTTGTTGTGGTCCTGCAACTCCGTGAAATAGACCACGCGGTA